>PVMK01180306.1_pt1 | contig 14557 bp, 13 predicted proteins | sample 1853481 | NCBI WGS metagenome assembly PVMK01 (sample SAMN08533507, study PRJNA380276) | Marine sediment metagenome, whole genome shotgun sequencing project. | reverse complement strand
ATTTTTGAGATATCGATATTACCGTATCACAATCGAGTGACACTTAGGTAGTTGCAAGTTATCAACAGTTCTGATCTACTTGCCCGCCACAACATCGTGGATCGGACTGCGGGCCTGACGTTCACGCTTGATCTCGGTGTTTTTTAGTCCACATTATGTAAGGGATAGAGACAACCGTCGAAGCCAGAAGGTACGCCACCACAAGTGGAAGTGTGTGTGGTCCCCGCGCGTGGGCCGCGATGAGCAGGCCCAGGCCGATGTGTCGCGAGGCACATGAGACCGCAAGGGAGGTGCGATTGGAAGGATTCGGACCACCGAGCAGATGGCCGGCTACGATTGCAATCAGGGTGAAGGCGGCGAAGGCGAGCAGCGACGGCAGATCGACCTCGAAGATCAGGCGGAAATTGATTACCAAAGCCGCCAGTGCACTCAAGACCATTACAGCGCTTCCAATCTTCAGCAAAGGATCGCCGATCCTCTCGGCCAGGGCCGGAGTCGCCAGTCGGAACAGCATGCCGGCTCCAAGTGGCAGCAAGAACGGCTTGAGTAGGACACGAGCGACATGTGAAGGTGAAATTTTCGTGGTGTCGAAGTGAATGATCTCGGCCAGGAGGTGAAGTGATGCGGGCACGGTGATGATAGCGAGAAGCGATGTGATCACGATCAGGCTGAAAACATAATCCGGATCACCACCGAGTTTAATGAGTTTTTTAGGCAGTAAGGGCGCACCGGCACAAATGGCCAATACCACCAACGCTACCTCGGTCCTCGGCGGCAGGTCGAGCATCCACAGCATCAGAACGGTTACCGCCGGCATCACCACATACATTGCAATGATCGACTTCAGCAGCAGGACGGGTCGTCGCCAGAGGTAGATGATTTCGTTTTTTGTGGCGATCATGCCGATGGCAAGGATGAGAATCGTAATGGACGTCTTTAATATCAGTAGCAGCATGGTATCAGAATTTAGCGGGCTGTTGCCCGGATAATGAGACTAGGTGATCGACAAAGCGCAACCTCGCGAGAGCTATGACCCATGGGCAAATTAAACGAAGTCATAACACACGCTGTTCATCCAGTAACTGAATCTTGACAAGTTTCCAGTAATTTTCTGTTGGCTTAATTATTACCTCTGCTGTGTATGTGTTACACCGATAATGGACATGTTTTTGATGATGCACCGATCCGTAAACATCCCAATTGGCGGCAATGCCGATGCTGCCATCCTTTTTTTGAACCATAGAGTCGATCGATTTGATATCCAGTTGATGTATAATAGCCATAACCCCGCCTGAGTCGCCTATTCGCATATTTTCACGGTTCTGCAGATAGACCTCACTTAAAAATTCACCGGATACACTTCGTGCCAAGGCATCGTAGACGTCTTCATCCTTTTGAAGCATAAATGCCCGGTAAGTATTCAGCATCAATCCCTGAAGGATTTTTGCAGCCTCTGCTTTGGAAGGAATGTTTTGATTAAAAACTTTGTCATAAACCGGCAGTTTGCCCGAGGCATGGCCGCATAAAGCACCGGCAATGAGTGCAACCGTGCACAGGACGATTCCCCTTCGCCGAGCGCTGGGCAGCAGACTGAGAACAAAAGCCGTTGATAGCAAGAGGCCGTAACGCCAATGGTCGATGAACTGCAGTAAAGAGGTATGGGATTGTTTCTGTTCATCCTCTGTTTTATGGGGATTGGGAATTGTTGTAGTGGTTTCAGTGGGACGCAGAACCACTCGATGGACCGATCCGTCGGATAGCCGGATGCGTACCAAGGCATCCGTAGTCGTCTGTTTTAGCCCGTCTATCCGTATTTGCGCACCGGCTAATCCGTCTTCACCGCCGATCATATTCCACGTTTCAACAATGGCATCATTGGTCTTCAACCGTTTTCGAGGCGGTATAATCCGGAATTGCTCTGGGAAGGACGGTTCAAACTGCGGAGGTATCCCCTGACCACGCGGCACTTTCCAGACTACCCGGATATTACCGGATGCTAACTCCTCGATCTCCAAATAGGCCGGACGGATATTATCGGCCAATGCAAAATCAGGTATTATAAACCAGAATAATATTCCCCAAATGCTCAATTTAGTGAAGGTACACCGTGATATCTTGAATAAGAACATATCGATCAATTTACCTTTATTCTATATTGAAAACCTGGTCCTCTGGGCCAGGATATTTACCCCTTCGAGTCGAGATCATAGGGTAAGCCTTCGAGCAGAACCCGGTATCGTGACCGTATTTCGCCGTATACCCTGCGGGTATTTTCTTCCCGTTTTTCCGACATCCAGTCATTTTTGACCCGGTCAATGATATCGCGAAACTTTGGCAATTTCGTTTCCTGGCGTTCATGGATATAAACGGCGTGGAACCCATACGTAGACTTGACGGGCCCATGCCATGCTCCGGATTCGAGGCTTACGACTGCTTCGGCAAATTCATGGCCGTAGCGGTCTCTGATCTCTCTTCCACTGCACGTGGTGCAGCCTGGTGGTAGAATCGATGTGTCGCCGAAAGCTCTCAGTGCAGTTGGATCGACGTTTTCTTTAACGAGTGCCCTTGCCGCCTGTTTCGCCCCATTAACTCCACGGCTTTCGATACTGAAATAGACCTGAGTAAAGGTCATCCGCGGTGAGGTCTCATATTTTCGGCGATTCTCCAAAAAGTATTTACGCAAATCATCTTCCGCCGGTTCGGTCATGTCCGATAAGTCCTTGAACAGAAATTCCACTTTCTGTACCAGGCGGCGACGCACAACAATATCACCTTCATCAAGCCCCATCTGAATGGCTTCGCGACTGAGAATCTGCTCACGAATGAGCTGATTGACTTGCCCCCTTAGATCCTGGACGGTGGGCTCACGTCCCATCCGTTTATTGAACATGGTTCGCATCCACTCGATGTCAGCTGAAGATACCTCCACAAGATAGGGATCATCGACGGTTGCTTCCGGTTTTCGATCCAGTGCGGCATGAAGTCCAAAAACAGCCAGCCCCAGGATGAAAAAATGAATTAGCGGCTCGCGCCAAAATCGCCAAGACCTTAGATTTTTGAATTTAAGCGGTTTCTTTTTCGGAGAGTGCAATTTGAAAAACATTAACTTCAACTCCCTATTTCATAGTCTTGAACGACAACAGCTGCAAGCGGATTTATGCCGCTCGCAGCCGTCCTTTGTTTTTCCCCGATTTTTAAGAATCCAAGTATCGACATTATCTTTTCGGCTTATGCCATATCGGTGACGCATAGGCACGTTCCTGCTGGCTCGTGGGAGCACCCTTGGGAATTTTGATACCAAATCGGAACGCGTCATACGCATACCAGGGCGGAGTGGGAATTTCCAACACGCGTGCGTAGTAGAAAGCGCTTTCTGCCGGAACGAAATCCGGATCGGTCCAGACTGCTCCAAGCTCAGATGCACCGATGGTGTTGGTCCAGGATGCCGACGCTATGTCAACGGTATTGCCGACCGCCGGCAGCTTGCCGTCAGCGCCAGGTTTGCGGTCATCCGACCAGGCAACGTTATAGATCTTCTCGTGCGTCTTGCCTTTGATATCGAGCCAGCCCTTCACTATCTGGATGCGGTCAAGATTGGCCCCAATCGGATCACGAAGCGCATATACCATGAAGGTTGGCGCTTTTGCACCTTTAGGGGGTGCCGGCAAGTCTGCACCCATGGGCACGCCTTTTTCATAGCCACGGAAAACAGGTTCGCGGCTGTTGATGTCGGCATCGGTGTAACCCCAACCGCCGAAGAAGCGCACCACGATGCGGGGGCCGGTCGTCGCATAAAGTTCCTTGCGATCCATGGCATCGAAGATCGAGGCGCGGGTGTTTTCGTGCGCATAGACTGCGGTAATACCCGAAGCCAATTGCATCCAGCTGAAAATCTCTCCATGCTCGGTTTTCATGAACGGGTGGGTTAATCGTTCCGGCGACGGCTCGTAACCGGCATGCTTGCCAAAAAAGTTGCTTTCCTCTGCCGTAGCCAGAGAGGTATGGCTGTCCGTGGCGCCGGTGAAACCGAATTTATACGGGTTGGTTCCCAGTTTCTTTTCCAAAACCAGGCCGATCTTCAGGGCTTCGCGGGCATACTCCTTGGCGAGCATGTCATCCGTCTTGGCTGCGGATACGTCCAGGTTACCGACATCCCAGGTTCCGTAATTGGCGAACTCATCATTCGGGGACAGGAACGGGTGCGCTTCACCGTCACCTTTGATCTGAGTGATCTCGTATATGCGCTCCCATTTTGCGCGCTGCTCGACATAGAACTTATCGATTTTCTTGCCCGTGTACTGGGCATCGATTGGGAACATTATGCCATTGGACAGGTTGCCATTGTGCGCGAGCGCCATGACCGCGCCATTGGTTCTTTTCTCGTAATTTTCCAGGTATTTGTATAGATCGAGCGGGTCTGTGCTGCCCATTGGTGGAAAAGTTGTATAAGGCACGATCTGCCGCGCCCGGTCTCCATTGTCACGGAAGATGACGTTCCGGTGCAGATTGGCACCTTTGACAAGCGAGGTCCACTCGAAAGCGATGAACGCCGTGAATCGGCCGGGATCGTTGAACTCCTCCGCGTTATTGACGACATTGTCCCAAATTGTTGCGTAACGTCTGGAACCGGGGGAGTAATTGGCAAACATTTCAGGGTCTACCTTGCCCGCCGAGAAAATTTGGATCATGTCCAGGGTGGTGTCCACCGCCTTCTGACCGCCGGCTCTAAAACCCTTTGACCAGCGCGCGCCCTGCTCGTAGTTTGTTACGAGCGGCGAGGCCGCGAGAACGTCATCGATAAAGCCCATGCCGTCGGAATGATCCGTGATTGCCAGAAAGTCCAGCGGTCGGGCAAGCCGCACGGGTTGACCTGTAGATGAGATGACTTCCTCGCCGCGGGCAAAGCGGTAAGCGGCGTGAGGATCGAGTCGATTGCCGAACCCACCGGCATCAAATGACAGGGACGTGTGCAGATGCGTGTCGCCCCAAAGCGGAAAGGTCGGAAAGCTACGCTGCGCGTAGGGTGAATAGACCTTGCCGGCATAGGTTTTCGAAAGTGTCTCCTTCGATGTTGCGATTCCTACCATTTCCCCGAAGGTTGCCGTGCTTAGCATAAGCAGGATCAAACCGGCGAATGCGAAGGTGAATATTGATTTTGTTTTCATTTAGGCCTCCTTGATTTCAGATTTCTGTAACCAGGCTGAATGCGATCCCCTGCAGGTCACCATTAAAATTTCGGTTGATTCTGCAATATTAAAGTGAAACGTTTGGCAGTTATTTCTGCACAGCAGGCGGAAAACCCTTTATAAGGTTTTCTACTACTTCATCAATATCTTTCTTCACTTCATTCGGTTTTGATTCTTCAGAGAGATAGGTTTCGGCTACACCCCCATAGATTACTTTACCCGATTTGGCATCTAGAAATTCCATGGCAATCATACCTTTGTGGAATTCGACTTCCACAGAAGAAATCGTCTTAGTTTTCTCTGTATGCTCTTTAGTGTGATGGGTGCGAATTAAAAAATCAGGGTTTTCCGTTTCCAATTTAAAGCCTTTTGATGTCAGTTGAGAGTTCATGGCATCCATGTAGTAATCTGCATACACAGGGTTGTAAAACTTTTCTTGTAATCCTGACATCCAAGCATAGGTTTTCAACGCGGTAAAATCAGTTTCGGCGTTAATTGCAGAACGTGATTTTACGCCCATGCAACCTGATATAAGACCCAACAAACAGAATGCGAGTACTGTGATAAAGGTTTTCATTGAACCTCCTTTCTTTGAGCTTTGAGCCACACAAGATTTTTAAGTGGCATTCATAGTTGGAATATGACGTTTATAATATGTCGCGATGGCTACGGCGATATTATGGTTAAGACACCTTTAGGACCATAGCTCGCAGTTTTCTTGGGGCTCATCGACATGTTTTTTATCGGGCTAATAGTTGCCGCGGCTTTACATGCTTTAGAGGAAAGCATGAAAGACACGGAAAAATTACAAAATTCCGGCAAAGGCGAATAAAATGACGATCGCAGGCCTTATCGACATCGCAAAGCCCAACGCGCGCTGTCAACTTATTAAGGCTGCCGCCTCAGAATTTAACCTTGGATGAAAAAAGGAATCGATTGGCGGTCCCGGACGCGCCGTCTTTGTTCTCCCGTCGCCCCCAAAGGTATTCAACACCGAGATTGACCGATTTATAGGGGTTCCAGATAAGATTAGCGGCGACGTAGTTGGTGTTATCGTAGGTATCCCCACTGACAAACTCTGGATTGTCCGAGTTTACATAGCCGTAGACCAGGTTTGAGCGAAATCGGTCAGACCAAAAGTGCTGAACGCCGCCGAAAGAGCCAAAAATGCCGATGGTTTCCAACTCTGAATTGACGGTGTTAAACACACCCTCTTGCGGCCCGCCTTTGAGTTGTGAGCCGTAGCCGTCGCCATAATGCAGCGTGAATTTGAAGCTGTCCTTCGCCCCCAGGAAGGGCAATCCCAGTTTTGCTGAACCGGTAACCGCCCACCCGAGTGCCGAATCCGTCGAGCCGTTGGCACCTTCGGCGCGCAGGTCACGTGCCAGGCCGGCCAGCCTGAGGTGTTTGATGTATTTGCCGCCTGCCTGCCAGGTTCCGGCGGCCACTAAGTCTGGCCAGCGGGTGAGCTTTTCGGCATCTATGTAGCTGACGTTTTCGGGTGTTTCGAGGGCAACCTCCGCAATCATCCCCTCCGCCTCCGCGAAGGACTTGGTGAAGCGTAGCAGCGGCTGACGCTGTTGCCAAAGGCCGGCGGGCCCGGCGAAATCGAGTGTCTCAGGGAACGCCCTCAGATCAAGCATCGTCGCGTAGGCTTGACCACCCAGCAACCCTAAACCCAAGTCATCACTAACGAACTCTCCATAGGCTATACGCAATCTCGGCTCCGGACGATCCAATTGGCCGTTGAAGTCCATCGAGATCATGGTGTTCAGCTGGCCCTCCGGAACCGGCGTGGTGCTGGAAATCGCCAGTATAGTGGGGTTGACATTGAACTTGGTTTGCGAAGGCGCGCCTTCCACGGGGATGGATGCGGTATCGAACCTGTTGTTGTTCAAGCCGTCCGTGTCGTGGATGATTTGGAATGTCACAATCCCGTGAAGGCCCACGTCGGTATTCGTTCCGGGTATGTTAACGGCCTTTGCGGGGTCGAAGTAAGTGACGTTCGAATTCGTTGGACTATCCTGGTCGTGCTTGTCCGCATCGGATAGTCCGGTCCTTCTTTGGGGTCGCTCTTTTGTCGCGTCCGCCGGGGGCTTTGCCGGAGGTTTCTTGGCGGTTACCGTCACCTCTTCTTTATCTGCATCCTTGGCCAGTGACTTTATCTGTGTCTGAAGCTCCTGCAGCAACTGCCTTTGTGAATCGAGCTGTTTCTGCTGCACCTCAAGCTGTTTCTGCTGGGCTTCAATTACACGCTGGAGCTCATGCACCTTTCCGGCATCCTGACCGAACGCCGGCATCGCAAGAAACCCCAGACCGATGATTCCACCAGCTAAAAGCAAAAGGTGGCGAAAGGAAAATTTTTTCATGGTGTATCCTTATGTCTTAGAGCAAGAGATGCTCCGGTTTTCCCATGTCTACGAGGCCTGCTCTGCAAACCAGGCCTCGAGACGATAAAGAGAGCCAGTATCGCGCAACTATCGCGTCGGCCACGCGTCAGGCCCACCGCACTCAATTGCCCTGCTATGCTTCGAATGGCTCCATCCCGGCGTTGTTAAAGCCTCCGGCAACCGGGAAGAAATTGCCGGTCGTATACATGTTGTACCCATCGAGCAACGACATGGCAAGGTGTGCCGCTTCCTCCGTTTCGCCCAAACGTCGCATCGGGATGGTATCCAGGATCGCCTGATAGACCTTCGGGTCTTCGGCACCCGCGCTCTTCCTGAATCCGGGATAATTCATGAAGTTCGTTCCTATGACATTAACGCAAACGCCCTTGGGTGCGGCCGTCATTGCGGCGCAACGGCACATCATGTTTGCAGCCGCGCGCATGGTGCTGTAGCCAATCATGGTCGGTTGTGGTTTTTCACCCGTTGCGCTGGTCTGTACCACGACCTGACCGGCGCCCTCCTTCATCAGCGGCGGAAGCACGGCCTGCAGTGCGTACATCACCGCCAGGCAGTTCTGCTCATAGTGCTCGAACATGCCCTCGGCAGTCGTCTCCAAGATGTTACCCGGCGGTTCATGCAGCGCGGTCCGGATGAAAACGGAGTCATATCCGCCGAACTTCTTCATCGCGGCATCAACCACCTTCTGAATGGACCCCGGCTTGCTTTCATTGTTCGGGCCCTCCTGCTCGAGGCCGGGAACAACGACGACTTCTGCACCCAGTCCGCGCAACTCTTCGGGCAGTCCCTTGAGCGGATCGGCGATGACCAGGTTGTAGTTGGCCTTGGCCATTTTACGCGCCAGGAAAGGACCGATATTTAACTGGGTATCGGTGATGATGGCGACACGCTTGCCGCCCTTCTTCACGTTGGTCCACAGGGTTTTAGCATCCGGAGCTTTGGGTTGTGCCCACGCTGTATCCATACCGACGCCGACTGCTGCAATCCCGGCCGCCCCTGCTGCCCCTGCCACCAGGAAATCGCGGCGATTGATGCCTTTGGCATCCTTTTCTTTCGTGTCTGAAGTCATGATTGCGTTCTCCTTATTTTTAAGGTGTCTTGTGGTTATTGTCTTTTTGTCATGCAGCCTTCCGGTGACCCTGGGGGCCAACAGCCGGCATCGCTAGCCGACTTCGACGGTCCCGTCCTCGTGGATGGCAATTGGATCGCCCGTCTTGACGGTCTCGAGGAACTCGTCCCCGAGCAGATCGATAGTGATGACCCGCTTCCCGTTCCAGATGTCGTCGATGAAGAGCCCGCCAGCCGAGATGCTGTCGATGTGCGAGGAGAACAGGAAGGCCTGCGGCTGCACGCCGAGCTCACTCACCATCATAATGGTCCCGGCGCCCATGGTGGAACCGACAGTCTGGGGAGTGCAGAGGATGGCGCCTTTGAGGTCTTTCCCGTACAGCTCCTTGTTGGCCGAATCGGTGCAGGGCGCACTCTTGGTTTCACCAGCGAACATGTTTTGCATGTAAGAACCAGTCAGGTTGAACACCTGTTTGGAGACCAGCGCCTTACCCTCGAGCTTGCCGGAAAGCACGGGCCGGCCTTTGAATGTTTTTTTAGCCATTTTGTTTCTCCTTTATTTCTATTGTCTTGATTTGCCGGTTTGATTGTTTTTATACATACCTTTCATTTAGGCACTTTTGGGTATCTTTCCCGTCACGATGATCTTCACCAGGATCTCATCAGGGAAGTACCGGATGGTCGAGTAGTTCCGGGTCTTGGCTGAATTGGTGACCCCGCGAACCTTATCAGAGAAGCCTTTCATGCCGGCGTAGCTGACGCCGCACATATTGGTGGCGTGCATACCGGCCCGCTTCATCTTGCTGATCAGTTCGCCATGCTCTTCAATCGCGCGGTCGCGCACTTTGTTGGGTGTGAACAGGTAAACCGGGATGGCGGCTTCCGTTTTGCCGGCCTTGTCCAGAGCCTCTGTCACGAGTTTTCCCCACTTTATTACCTCGTAGTAGGTGTTATGGGGGCAGCCGATGAAGGCGGCGGTGGGATTGCCGTCCTTTTTCGGCCAGAGGTTCGGGAAGGTGCCGATGATCCGGGCCTGTTCCTTGTCGTCTATGATGTATGTCTTGTAGCCCTTGAGCAGCAGCTTGCGCCCTTTCTTCTTGGCGTCCGGTGTCACGCCCTCTACATGGTAGAGGCCGACGGCGCCGGCTGAGGCGGTGGCACTGCCCATGGCCTTCAGCAGGTGCAGGTTGTCGGCCGTGATCTTGCCGCCCTTGAAGTACTTGTCGAGGCCTGTGATGTACGGGACGTCCTCGACACACTTGCGTCCGATGGCGGTGCCGACCGCACCCCAGTCCGGCTCCTTCGAGGTTTTGACCTCTACCAGCCACTTGGCCTTGCGGCCTTCGTCGGTCATCAGACCAAACTTGGGCGCCTTTCCGAGCATGGCCTGGATCAGATCCATGCCGGCTCCGTTGCGGTTGGTTCGAATGCCGAGGACGGAATTGCCATAGTTCACCGCGGAGGATTCCGCCCAGGCAACATAGGTTCCCGGCTTTGGCGCGTTGCCGATCTCGTCAAGGTAGCAGGCACAGGTTCTGTAGTTCAGGTCCGGCGCGCCGAGGCGGGCGTGGATGTAGTCGAGTTTCATCTGCAGCGGATACCCCTCGTAGATCATCATCATGTCCTGGGCATTGTTCTGGACGTTGTAGACGTCATACGGGCGCGGGTTGACCGTGTAGGTCGCGTAGGACTTGAGCCCGGCCTTGACGCACTCTTCCAGCATTTTGATCATCGAGCTCATGTACCCGGCGCCGATGAACATGTTGCTGTGCGGAGCACCGCCGAGGTCCACGAGCTTCTCGGCGCCGAAGGTATTGCCAAAGGCCACCAGGATTTTCATGAGTTTGGCCTTCTCCTTGCCGTCCTTGCCATCGAGGATGGCCTGCTCTTTTTTGGTGAGCTTCATCTTGTGCCCCATAGCCTCCGCGACTTTGGTATTCGCCTTGGAGGCCCCGGTGTAGGTCGCCTTCTGGCCCGTAGGCTTGCCGTCCGGGCCTATACCGTTCATATCGGAGTCCAGCATATGTTTCGCATAGTCCGGAACTTCACCGGTCCCGGATGCACCAGAAGATGCAGGCGCAGCGGCTTTCGCGGATCGGGCAAGGAAGGGGCCGTGTGAAAGTACGACTGCCCCACACGCCATTGATGACGATATCTTGATGAATTTTCTACGATCCATGGTCTATTCCTCCTTTTATTCTCTGTTACTTGTTTCCCACCTCCAGCATCTCCACCGAAAGCAGTGTTAGGTGCAATTCGTAAAGCGCGTTCAATACCCCGGACAGTTCTGCCTGATCGCGTATTGGACCGACTAACTCTGTGACAGGTCCCTGGTCCTTTAGGCTGCTTGTCGTGATGTGCAAACCACCCAGTCTCTCAGACCAGCTTTCTTCCAAAAAACCCAGGACGCGAATGCGGTATTCCCCTTGTCTATTGAAAGGGAAACTTTTTTTGCTTTTTTCCTTTGGCATATTTCATGGTCCTTATTGGACACTTATAGCATCCGTTTAATAATCGTGGATGGAAACTAACTGGTTTTATGAATCTACCTTGTTCGCGCGGGCATGTTTAACTACGTTAACGAGCAGTTCCCTCACATTGCGGAATAATATGGTCCGCACTTCTGAGTCCAGCGTTTTGCTTAAATTTTCAGGGATATTATCGATGATCTCGGTTTTCAGGTTGTACATGTTTTCAATCTGACTCTCCATCCACTCGGATATGGCAGAGGAAAGGCCGGTTGCATGTATTGCAGGAGAACTCAGTTTAAGCATTAACAGTTGGGTAGGGTTGTGTCAACCGACCAAAGTTTCCGTGGAGATCCGTATGGAGGACCTGATGGAGATCAATGACATCAACCAGACTCTTGCCGGTGATTTTGTTGTCATTTTGAGGTGGGTAGACCCAAGGCTTAGCCACCTGGAAGGGTGCTCGATCATATAGAAGCAAGAATGGCTGAGCAGAAAAGTCGTCGAAAATAAATTCCTTATCAACCCGGAGCAGCCAATTTGTTTATTTTGAAACAAGCCTTCTCGTGGAAAGCTTAAACCTGCCTTCTATCTAATCAGGTACTAACTATCCAGATACCTGCAATAAGATCCAAATATCAACTCATTGAATTTGTGTGATAACCATACCATATCACAACCTGAACTAACCTTGTGATTTCTGCTAGTGCGCCACGAGCGCACTTTTAATATATATTTTAAAGGTGTGCGTAACTGCGCAAAAGATGAGGGTAGGTCCCTCGGAGCCGGCTTGCAGGAGCAGGCTTCAAACCACCTTAAGCTGCATCGGTAAATAGCCGTTGTTGTGAGCGTTAAGAAAAAGGCATGGCAAAGACCGTGTCAGGTATGGATCAAGGAGATGAGCACAAGCGAACCATTGATGAGGTGTCGAAATATCAGGGATGGCGTCAAAACTGGGGTGCTAGCAGGATTCCAGGATAAGTCCAGAGGCAACCTGTTTACTGTCTGGGCGGCGTCCGGCATAAAGATGGCATGAACTTGATTCAGGCTTTTGTTCGGAACGTGGGAACTCTTCATGTGATGTTAAGAGAAAACCCTATAAGTGAGGACCACGAAGGGGGAAAGTATCGATGCACATGAAGGGGGCGGATCATCCTGTAGTAGTGATGAAGTCTCTGTAATGGAGATGGAGCGAAGAGGATGAGTCAGCTCGAAGAAAGATTCAGCCAACCAGAATACTGGGAGGAGCTAATTTCTTTCTGCGTCGGCTTGAAACTGAGAGGCTTCAAGAGAATGGCTGACAGGAGCCGTATGAATCGAGAGGTTCACGTACGGTTCTGAGGGGGACTGGAGGTGAGATCCCTCCGGTCTACCCGACTCCCTTTTACTGATGAAGCGTAAACGACCCCATCGATACCGATTACGGGTGCTTGATTTGCAAACTCATAACCTGGGAATACTCTCCATTTAAGATTGCCATTTGAGTCTAAGGCGACAAGCGGAGCATTTGCAAATTGTGAAACTGTAAGAATGTTACCATTTGCATCAATTGCGAAAGATGAACCATTCATACTACTATTCATCAGGTAGCGCCATTTTAGAGTCCCATCCGAATTAATTGCATAAAGATATGAATCATCACATCCTATGTAAATTGTTCCATCAGGTCCTGTTGCGGGATTTGACAAGTATGGCATATCTTGCAATGCAAATGACCAAGTCTCCGTTCCATCGGGGTTAACAGCAGTGATGGCATTGGAACCTGTTCCGTGCCCACCCGGAATGTAAATTATTCCATTGTCACCAATAGTTGGTGTCGAACTTCCGGTCGCACCAATATCGAGAAACCACTTAGAACTGCCATCGGGATTAATTGCGTGTAACGAGGAACTTCCAGGATGATAAATGGTATCATCAGAGCCAATGGCCGGGCCTGCATACCAGGTGCTATATGGGAGTCCATCCAGCAGATCAAATTTATCCTTCCACAGGGATACACCATCAAAAATAGCATACAATCTACCAATTGCCGGAACGATGACAATATTCAAAGGAGCAATAACCGGCGAGGTTATGACATCGGATATAAGTTTAAATTTCCACTTGAGAGTACCATCGGGATTTAGACAATATAAGTAATCATCTTTTGATCCGACATAAATGTTTCCGTCTTCATCAACTGCAGGGGTTCCAACGATCTCATGTTCCGCAAGGTATTGCCATAGGACGGAGCCATCAGATGCATCGATGGCATAAACATTATGATCCTTTGAGCCCGCGTAAATTGTGCCCCCGTCAACACTAATAGAAACCCCAGTAATTTCCTGCAAAGCGAAATCGCTGTTCCATAGGATTTTGATCTTATCAGGAATTGTGTATTCTGAACGCCCTGTATGACGAGCGTCATGCCCGAACATCGGCCAAGGCGACTCTGCATTTAATGGTGTTGTATAGAATACAGTCAGCATGAACCACGGGACAAATAACAAGATAATTCTCATTAATCGCATCTTCGCCTCTTCTTTGTATTGAAATTGTTTGTTAAACATCAAGTGTTATAATTTATGCAAAAATCATCAATTTTGTCAGACTGAGTAGCCGGGGCTGTTGCCAGACCCAGCCCCCCTAAAAACCGGGTATGATAGTTTCCCATCACACGGCTCAAGCCCTTCAAAGGCCAATCTTTGCATTAGTATGACCCGGTGATCGAAAATTCCAATCACCTTTGCGATACACACCGGCAGCCAAAACCCTTTTTGGTGAAAGGCGCCAGATTTTGTGCTGTTGATTTATTCTTTGAGGCTTCATATAAATACATATCCCTATATCATCATTTTTATGTCTTTTAAGGAGCAGTTAGAAAATCGTAAAAAGTTAATGAAAAAATAGCTTATTCTACAAGCTTGCACCCGACGATTTCTTCCTGTCCTTGTTCAGGATAAACTCGAAAAAATTTCGCATCTGACACGAAGGCACCCGCTAATATCTCCATTCTTATATAATAAACTTCACCCGAAGCTTCACTATTTATAGTCACATGTGACCCTTCAAGAATAGCTGCCTTGCTTGAGAAAATATGCTTTCCCGGAGAAACGGGATAAACCCAGTATCCTCCATTTGTCAAACCATCTAAAATTAGGTTGCCATTGTCAAATATTGAGGGAGAACGAGCACTTCCGTAAAACTTAGCTGGTCTGTAAAAATATGCTATTGATTTTCCTTCAGGTATAGACTGTACCTCACGGAATTGTGGGCCAGTTGCACAACTTGATAAGAAAATGAGAAGGGTTAATAATAGACAAAAGATAGTTGATGGTCGTTTGAGCATTCGATTAAACTTATACCTGTTCATCAAGACCCACTATTTCCCAACGATAAAATAATATATAATTACTCAAGTTTCGCACCCCTTAACGCGGGTTTACGA
>PVMK01119402.1_pt1 | contig 14557 bp, 16 predicted proteins | sample 1853481 | NCBI WGS metagenome assembly PVMK01 (sample SAMN08533507, study PRJNA380276) | Marine sediment metagenome, whole genome shotgun sequencing project. | reverse complement strand
TTGTGGATCATCACTCCCTCGCCCTTTCAGGGAGAGGATTGGGGTGCAGGCGCCTGAACCGGGCACGAGATATGAGCCCTAGCCAACAGTCAACAGAAAAAAGATTTCGGAACAGATGCGCGAAAAGCCCTACACATTCTTCATCGGGCATGGTGCCAATCCGTGCGTCTGTCACCCTCACCTCTTATCCTCTCCCTAAAAGGGAGAGGAGGTTTTAAAAGAGTACGCTTCCCTTGCTCGAACCATAAATTCCGTATGATCCGGAAAATCTCCCCCCACCCCTCTTTGTCAAAGAGGGGAGTTTAGCCGACTTGGCAAGCTCGCATCGGTGAGGCTCATCCTCGTTAGTCCTGCTGCCTCATCATTCTCCACAACATTTGCAACTGATTGGCCAGTTCCTTGCCGGTCTGCCCGGCCGATGATATAGTTCAGCCATTGTGAGTGCCTACCTGCCTACCAAAGCACTCCTTCTGGCTGTCCAAACCGATCCCACTCCTACGATCTCTATCTTGCAACGACTCCAGCCCGAGATGGTCTGTTTTTTTCTTCAAGAGTCTTGCAAGCATGTGGTGGAATCCGACGTACACCCCGCCCTCTCTCAAATGCCTCAACGCTGGGATTGGATCCTCACGCCTGATACTGAAAGCTTTCCTGCATGCCATAAAGCCTTGGCACAAGCCTTAGGTCCTCTTTTGACAATATGGAACGTGGCGCCGGGTGAACTGGCCATTGATTTAACAGGCGCCTCTCCTGCCATGGCCTCGGCTATGACGTTAGTGGGATTTCCGTTTTCCACGCAAGTGTGGCTGATCCCCGCCAATCTCCCTCAAGAAGAAACATCAGATTCTTCTCCTCAGCCGGGCATCTCAGAAAATCCTTGGGATGAAGAGGCGCCACGACTGCGCAAAGAAGCCTGCGATTTGTTCAACCATGGCTGGTATGAAGCTGCCGCACGCGCTTTTCACACATTGGAATACCGCATCAGCGGAGGCTTGAAGCCATTTTATCGAGCCTTGGCGGACATTGCAAAAGGCTATGGCCTTTGGGAACAACTGCTGTATCGCCTCGCGTGGGAAAAACTCAAAAGCGGCATCAAGGCCTTGGAACTCGCTTCCGTGTGGGGTGGGCCGCCGGGAATGGAGCGTGTCATTAACACGCTCAAAGGCAACATGCGATTTCTGGAATCCCTCGTTTTGGATGCCAAGGAAATCAAGCCATCGCTCGCTCTTGATCTGTTAGCCTGGGCGAAACGACGGGGTGACCGAGGACGAGACTTAGAAATGGCAACCCGGGTACTGTTGCGCGGGTTAGAAGCTGCTGCCCAAACACAATTATCCAATCGCTTCAAATTGAAAAGTTGGGATATCACTGTCGAGCAACTACCCAAAGACTTACAAGACACCTGTCGTACTCGCTATCTCAACGAGATCGACGGAAAATATCGCCTGCCGCTACAGGCACAGTTTCAGGTGTTGGCAGGATTAGGTGATCCCATGGGCCAACGTTTTGTGACCGAATGGCCAAAAATGAAATCGTTGTTTGATGCAGCTGATCATGCCGTTCTTGGCTATGGCTTTGAACCGTTGAAAGCCGAGCGGTTCCACCAACTGTATGAGCTGACGATGAAACTGACCGGTACCGTAGCATCAGACCTTCCGGTCTTTCCCTCATTGAATTTTTAAATGGATCGACCACATTCAATGGAAGTGCGGATTTATTATGAAGACACCGATTGCGGAGGCGTCGTCTACTATGCGAACTATCTCAAATATTTTGAGCGCGCGCGGACGCACTTCCTCGAAGAACATGGCCTATCGGTCAGTGGACTCATTCAACAAGGGACGGAATTTCGCGTGACTAAAGTGGAACTGGCCTATCGGTCTGCTGCCATGTATGGCGAAACGTTAGTTGTGGAGACAAGAGTCGAAGCCAACCGTCGCATCGCTATGTCCTTTTCTCATCGTATTCGAGAACGCTCGAGCCAACGCCTTGTTGTAGAAGGATCTGCCACCCTCGTGGTTGTGGATTCCCATGGCAAAATCAAACGCATTCCTCCGCCAATCCTACAGGCCTTGCGCATTCCAACGGATTCCCAAGCTTCTCCATGCTAACGGGAATTCTTCTCTTGACCTACCGTGCCACAGAACCCACGCCAACCAGGAAATCTCCTTTCCATACCTTCCTTGACGTTTGCCGAATCCTTAGAACTCCAACAGGCGCTAGTTATTGAAACCAGCGAAGACCGGCAGCTTGACACCCTAATCCTCACGGAGCATGAACCGGTGTTAACCTTGGGCCGGACGACGAAGCCCGAACATTGGGAGCCACATTGGACGGAACTGGAAAGCCAAGGGATACATCTGCATCAGACGAATCGTGGGGGATCGGTCACCTATCATGGCCCAGGACAAATTATCGGGTATCCGATTCTCCGATTGCGAAACTTCTGTCCCGGCCCAAAGGTCTATGTGCAGAAACTGGAAGAGGTGTTGATTGGTACCTTAGCAGAGTGGGGAATTGTGGGATGCCGGCATGATTCGTTTCGGGGAGTATGGATCAATACCGGGAAGGGGCATCTAGAAAAGATCGCTTCCATTGGAGTGCGCATTTCAAAAGGCATTACGATGCACGGTTTTGCCCTCAACGTGAGCGTGAACCTTCAGCCTTTTGCGCTGCTATCCCCATGTGGCATTGAACATTGCGTAATAACCTCGATGGAGAAAATTCTCGATCAACAAGTGGATGTGGCACATGTGCGAGAGCAAGTCGCGACCCATTTTGCTCACGTCTTCAGATTAGAATGGGCTGAACAGAAGGTTAAACCCTCAAGGGCATAGAGAGAGGGAATTTCTGCTATTTTTCATCAACTCAATGAGGGGTCCTTCCTCCTCGTCATACCCGCAGTTGTTGGCGGGTATCCATCCCAAAAAACCCCAAGATAGATTCCCGATAAAAAATGTCGGGAATGACCGCATTGGGGAAACCTTGCTATTCACTATCTTGCAATTTTTGAAATGAGCCATCACTCTAAATTCCCCAGCCACCGCTGAGATGGAGGTTAGCCCCGGTCACGTACCGAGCGTCATCAGATAGGAAATAACGCACGGCCTGGACCGCATCTTGAACGCCCCCGATGTAGCCTGCCGGAATTTTTTTGGCCATCCCGGCGAGTTCTTCAGGCGGTGCACTCCCCGAATCCACAAAACCGGGGGAAATGGCGTTCACCGTTATACCATGGGGTGCCAGCAGTTTTGCCAGGGTTCTTGTGAGAATAAGGACGCCGGCTTTGGCAATGTAATGCGCAGTCACGTGCGGTTGGGCTTCCATCTTGTCCGCATTGGCCATACCAAATGAGATGATTCGCCCGTACTTTCTGTTTTGCATGCCCGGAGCAACGGCCTTGGCCAGATAAAAAATAGGATCGAGATTATTCGCGAACATTTCTGACCACCCCTCTGGTGTTTCTTCTAGTAGAGGTACCCGATGATACGGCCCGGCGCCGTTGATGAGGGCATCAATCCGGCCATACGCCTCTTCGACTTGCTGAACCAGACCAGTCACCTCATCAGGTTTCGACACATCGCATTGAATCGCCAAGGCTTTTCCACCATGTCCTTCAATAGTTTGCTTCACCTCTTCAGCATCCCGTTGACTCGTACGATAACAAATCGCGATGATCCAACCTTCCTTTGCTAAATCCAGGGCGACTCCACGTCCAATGCCTCTAGCTCCACCAGTTATTAACGCCACACGTTCAGCCATGTCTTATCTCCTCATCCTTTAGAGCAATAGTGTTTTAACTATTGTGAGCCTTCACCCTCACCCTACCCTCTCCCTGAAAGGGAGAGGGAGCTTAGAAGTGTCTTAGTTGAAAATTGGAACACTACAGAACACACCACGTCGCATCATTTACTGACGTGTGGTGACACGTTTTTCCAATTCCTGCAATACGTTTTTGGTCCGGCTGGAAAAGACCTGGCTCTTCCGATCTTTAGATTCCTGGATAAAGACCTGAAGATCCTCCACGGTATCGAGATCACGCAGCATCGGAAGAATTTTCAAAGATAGCCCCAACGCTGTTGTTTTTTCTTGCGTGAGGGAAAAGACTGTATCCGTGGACCAGGGAATATTTTCAAAGAGTTCCGGTATTGGCGATCGGAGTCCAATCAGATAATACCCACCATCTACCGTGGGGCCCACGACCACGTCATGATCCTGAAGACTCTTGAATGCTATAGATATGAGCGGGACGGTGATGCCTGGAATATCGGTTCCCCACAATCAGGACAGCCTGATAGGGGGATCCGAGCGCCGACTGAAAGGCATGGGCCATGCGTCCGCCAAGATCATGGCCCACTTGATCCCAGACTGGAATCTTAAACCGGGTCTTCATGGCCCCAAAGAACGGGTGCTCCGGGGTTGGAGCTCCCGCCAAGATTCGATCGCATCCTTTGAGCGATTGGCATCGTTCGAGTAAATCCAATACGAGACTTCCATGAAGACTGGCGGCTTCATCCGGCGTAAGAGGCGGGCTGAGACGTGTTTTGACTTGCCCCGCCACCGGCGCTTTGGCAAACACAATAAGTGCTGCTGAAGCCGGTGGGGGAGCCGGGAGATTCCGCCCATGGCTTCGCTGTGAAGAGCCAGGCCGTCGTGCTTGTGAAGGCTTACCGGGCATGATGGTAATACTGTTGAAGGCGCTGTGGATCCCAACCCACCCAATAGAAAAACCGTAAGATCCACATTCGCAGGATCGTTCGGAGCGGACCTTGCTGTTCCCACCGTCGGAACGAGGTAATGACAGTTTCTCGCAACGCGACGATGGCTCCCTTTCGTTTCAGCCGCCGACTGAATTCAATGTCTTCCATCAGAGGCATGTCTGCAAAGCCCCCCATGGACTCAAACACCGCACGGCGCACAAACATGGCTTGATCACCTGTACAGATCCCCGATAACCGTGAGCGGTGATTCATCATACGGCTGACCATCCACGCATAACCTTGATCTTGAGGAAATCGCACATCAAACCGGCCTCCGACGCCCTGAGAATTTGATAGGGCCAGCTCAATAATATTTTTGGCATTGTTCGGCAACTGCGTATCGGCATGCAAAAAAAGGAGAATGTCGGCCGTGGCTTGCGCAGCCCCGGCATTCATTTGCGTCGCCCGTCCTTTCGGACCTGAGATGATTCGGTAATACGGGTGACACAACGTTTTCAAACACGTCTTGGCAACTTCTATCGTTCGATCTTGGCTGTTCCCATCCACAAGGATGACTTCTTCAAACCTCAATGGCAGAAGCGCGTTGAGCAGAGACGGTAGCGCGTCCTGTTCATTCAAGACAGGAATGATGACTGCAATACTCATTCAGGAAAGACACCAGACAGGCAGGGAATGAGTGAGGATTTACTTTAACCTAGAAACCGCAGTTGGATCACGAAAGTCTGCATAAGCTCTTCACGCTCCTAGGAGCCATCCGGCTTTTTAGGTGTTTGGAACATGAAAAAAATGACCATTCCGACGGTACCCCAGTAAATAGCATATTTATGCCAAAACAAGACTTCCCCGAAATGCATGAACGCCATCGCGCAGAGCAGTGACAGCCCAATCACCGCATACCGAATCGTTGGAGTATCCACCGAGGAATAGGCCCACAGCGCCATCCCTGAAAAATAAATAATCATGGGGAAAATACTGATTTCAGCACCGGTATTCACCGACAGAAAAACCTGCAAAAATCCAATGAAGACCATGGCGGACCCTACCATCTTCATGGCCACCTGCATTTGACGATTTTCCTGTTCTTCCACCTCGTCATCCTGAACGGGTGGACGGGCAGGAGATTTCGGGGCTACCGGATCCTCGAGTGGTTGATGATTGGGGTCGGTACTCATGATTACCACTTAAAGTGCTTGCTCAGGGTGAGGCCTTGCTGAGAATACGATGATCCCATCGAAGAACCATAGAGTTGCGTTGGAATGTCTTGCATGCGTTCGTACATCACTTTGAAAAACGTTTGACCGTCTTGAATCCGAAAGGGCACATCGTGTGGCCGCACTTCTAACACCACCTGCGTCCCTTGGCGCGTGGGATTGGCATAGCCAAATCCAGGATCGAAAAATCCGGCATAATGGGTTCGCAATTCTCCACAGGCCGCTTCATACGCTACCATTTCCGCGGAATATCCTGGAGGCACCTGGATCCGTTCTTTGGAAGCTAATATATAAAATTCCTCGGGTTCTAAGAGCATGGTTGCCGTGCCATTACGATAGAGAGGCTCCCAATAATCCGCTGCGGAATAGTGCCCGATCTTACTTAAATCAATGATGTGACTATTTTTCTTAGCCCGGTAGCCGACGATCGCCTGACCCTCGTCAGCGTTGCCTCGTAAATCCACTCGAAGAAACAATCCATTATCCACGCGCAGGTCCTTGACCGGTAACGGACGGTCCGAATTTCCATCCTCGCCATTATGGCACAGTAAGGGGGTTTTGCGATGTACGGCCCGTAGGGATGTATCTGAAACCAGTGGTTTCCCAGACATGAGTCGCAATTGGTTCAATGCCAATCCCGCTTTGATTCGAATGGTAAATGACCGGGGGACAATTTCCAAAAACAGCTGGCCCTGATAGCCGGGACGGACTTCATCAAACCCCACGTGAAGGTCCGTGACCACGCGGGTAAAAATATCCAATCGACCCGTGGAACTTTTTGGATTGGTGCGACCTCGAATGTCTTTGGGAAGCTTGAGTCGTTCCATCAACGGTACCAAATAGACATGCCCTTTTTCCAGAATCGCCCCTTCGCTTAAATCCATGTCGTACATCACCAAATCCGACCGATACAGATCTTCAATGGTGAATTGCGACTGCTGATCGAAGGGTTCGGGAAGAAAACTGCTAAGCAACCGATAGGCTTTGGTGCCTAATCGTAAATCCAGACTGGCAGGTTGGATCTGCTCTGGAGAAATTGGCACATCAGCGCGAATGGCACCCTGACGGACTAACGTGCGCAATTGTTGGAACGGAAGAATGCCTGATTTACGTGGAGAGGCCATTATGGGTCCGTCACGAAATACCCGGTACAATTGGCCGAGACGATTTTGGAGCGATCCAAGGAGCGAAGAGCGCACATACCGGGAGTATGGAAGCGATGAGCGACGCCGGCGCAGCCCAAAAGCGTCCCAATTGCATCGGGTATTTCGTGAGGGACCCTAGTGATCATCCATAGCCCCGGCGCTGCACATATCACGCGAAACGGAAGTACTTACCATCGGCAATTCCCGATTGTCGGTTGTTGGGGGTTGCGGGTAATGATAGGTTTTATTTTCGAAATTTTTGAGCACAGCCCCCTTTTCATCCAAATTCAACAGATATTCATTCGGCAACAACGGTATTTTTCCACCGCCGCCTGGTGCATCAATGACAAAATGCGGAACCGCCATGCCGCTCGTGTGGCCTTGAAGTGCTTGGATAATTCGTAAACCGGTTTCCACAGTGGTTCGAAAATGATTCGTTCCTTTTGTGAGATCAGCCATATATAAGTAATAGGGTTTGATGCGGGCTAGAAGCAATTGATGCATCAGGCGTTTCATGATTTCGGGGTCATCGTTGACCCCTTTTAACAACACCGTTTGTGCCCCCAATGGGATCCCTGCATCCGCTAAACGCCCGCAGGCTTCCTTGACTTCCGGAGTCAACTCATCCGGATGGTTAAAATGTAAATTCATATAAATGGGGTGGTATCGCTTGACGATTTCACACAATTCCGGGGTGATGCGTTGCGGAAGCGTCCCAGGCACCCGGGTCCCAAATCGAATCAATTCCAAATGAGGGATGGACCGAAGCGCCTTGAGAATTCGTTCAATTAAATTATCGGGTAACAGCAACGGATCGCCACCAGATAAGATGACATCTCGTACTTCGGTATGTTCTCTTAAATACGCCACAGCCTGATCTAACTCGCCATTCTTCAGAAATCCGGGTTTTCCAACCAATCGTTTACGTGTACAAAACCGGCAATAAATCGGGCATTGATTAGTCACCATGAGCAGGACCCGATCCGGATATCGGTGCACCAAATGTGGCACCGGGCTATCGGTATCTTCCTCGAGTGGGTCATCCTGAGCTCCAATATCGTCTAATTCAATGCCCTCGGGAACAACCTGTTTCCAAATGGCATCGCCCTTTTCTTTTATGGTCGCGAGGACAGTCGGAGTGATTCGCATGGGGTAGGGACCAACGACATCCGCCACTTCTTTTTCGTCCACGCCTAAATGCTTGGCCAAGTCCTTAGGTTTGGTGATGCTTTGGGCCAGAATTTTTTTCCAATCCTCCATATAACTTAGTCCTTCCTTTCATCCTGGGAGCTGAGGGGGTAGGTTGGATGCTGCTCCAGATTCATGCCCATTGGCAATGTAAGTATCCAGATAATTCACAATCTCTTCGGTCTCCGTCAACACCATCTCTCCATCAACCAGAACTGGAACATAATATTGTCCAGAGGCTTCATAGACGGATTTTCGAAACGGACGTACATCCGGGACGGTTTCATCTTCGTACACAATACCCTGATCCGCGAGCTTTTGCCGGACCACTTCACATTCCGGGCACCATTCTGTGTGATAGAGCTTCATTAGTTGTGCAGGTTGGGAAAATTCGCCTTCTCTCATTGTACCAGTCTCACTTCTTCGGCGTTTGTTTCACGTATTGCCTCTTTATTCGGCATGATCGACCCTACAAGGAGTCATCACGGCCTCCCGCATTCCATGAATCATTTTTTTATCTTTCGGACAGATCGTGGCCAAAACTCCACCTAATTCGGCCTGCCCATCCACCACAAAATAATAGGGGGATAAACGCACCCGCCCTTCCATGCTGGTTTCCGCACCCGATGGAAAATCGTAATATTCAACCACAACCACCCGTCCTTTGTGAAATTTCTGGAGAATGGAGGGATTAGTCGCGAAACTGTCCAGGGCAAGTTTCAGCCTCTCACTCCATTGTTGTTGGGACATATCATGGCCGATTGACACCCCACGGCTGCCCCAGGCCAATTCAGAAAACCCTGAAACCTTCAGGACATAGTGCCGTTCTTTTTGGGTGGCGTCTCCCAACCAATCCCAGTTCGACACAGCGTGGTTCCGATGCCGCAACCCGGGAATGACTGCAGTTGGTGGAAGAGGTCGAGGGTCCAAGACCCATGTTGGTGGAATAATGGTCTGAAGACATTCAATCGTTTCGGATGAGAGCACCTTTTCCCAAAAGGGTTCCAACATAGGATGATGGATTAAGGCCAAGACCAATTTTTCCTCCATCCACGGCTTATACGGCGGCGTCACCACGACGCGGCCTTTTTTCGCACTATAGGTAATCAATTCCCCTTTGGGAATGTTCTTGAGATCAAATAATTCGAAAAAGCGGTAAATCAGGGAAACAGGATGGTCCTGCCCGCCCTGCTGAACCAACAGCCCTTCCTCAGTAAATCGGATGTCCCGGGGATGGACGCAATAGGCTTCCCATCCCTCCTGAAGGAGTTGTGTGACAACCCACTGCATTTCTGCTCGATAGGCATCCGCTTCATCGGATACCACAATGGCCATGCTCCAAGGTTGCCCCTTGATAGCCCCTTGCAACATGCTGGAGAAATTTTTGATCAGGCCATCTGTGCTGGGCCATACCGACGCTCCCTGTTGGGCATACATTCGACTCAGACTGCCGGTTAACCCGATCCCCCCAGGCACCGAGTCTAGTTCCGTCAACGCCATACCGGAATCCGTCGGAATAAGATCAGGGCGAATGACCCCGGGCACATGATTCTTGAAACGATTCATTCTGGCAAAATCCAGCAGATCGTCTGGTTTACCCATATCTAAATATTTATGGACCCATGTAGGTTGAGTGCCTTTTACACTTTCCATATATAAGCGATTTATCGCCTGATAAAACGCCAGAAGATGCTGACCAAGATCTTCAAGAAATTTGGCTTGCTGAGTGGAGAGCAAAAAAGGATGACAGCCAATGCGCCAATGATCTTCTTTTCCGTCCACAAAAAGTTCATCGTGGATGAGGGTCTCTCGAAAAACTTGGTAGGGATTAAGTGCCACTAAAGAATTTTCCTGGTTAATGTACCGGATATTGGCAAATCCATATGTTCAGGATTCCAGGTTAAGACAAGGGCTGAGAATGCCACGGGTGGGGATAGTGAAGGACGGTACATACTGAATTCCTTGACTCAAAACGGCGGAGAAAAAGATTGTGATCTGCATATTCACCCCGTCGAGACGATGGGGTCACAGACAGGCAGGAGTCCTGGCTACTAATCGTTGCATAAGCAGATGGTAGCATGCTTTTTTTAAACCAGACAAGTTGAGATTCTTGAGGCCTCTGATGAAAATTAGGCACTCCCTGGTAGTATTATCCAGGGATGAGGAACTTTCGAATCATCGCTCTTTCCCACAGGACCCGGTATCCCTTATAAGTAAAGTAGCGTTGCGATAATTTCTTATTTTTCTGTTCACCCTGAGCTGTTAGTTCTGTGTTTACCGAAGGATTCACCATAACTCTGCTGTCAAACTATTGTTGAAATACTCATCTCAAATTCATGACCTTGACCCTTCATCCATTGACAATTACGGATAAATTTCGGGCACATCAGTGTCTGACGTCCACAGTCCTTGGCGGCGAAACCCCTCTGGCTACCTGGTCTTTCCCACCCCATTACATTTGGAAAGACGTGTTAAGGTTTTCCTGGAGCGAGGTGGATGGCTGGTGGTGCCTCTTTGCCGAATACGCTGACCGGCTGTTTATGCCACTGCCTCCGTTAGGTCCCAGTTCAGCGGTTGGCTCTCCTCCCTCGAGTTCCTTGAAAGAGGTCCTGGCTCACGTCATGACGTTTATGGATAACCAGAACAAGGGATCACAGGGCACCAGAATTGAAAACATTCCTGCAGAACTTCAAGAAGTCATTCAGCCTTGGGGGTATTCACTGACACCCAAAGATTCGGATTACCTCTATCAGACCGTAAATTTAGTACAATTAAAAGCCAATTCCTACAAGTCTCAACGTGCGGCGTATAATCGATTCTTTCGCGCACACCGCATTCGCGTGGCCCCGTATCGGATTCTGGACCGGGATGGGTGTCTGGCCTTGTTTCACCGATGGGTTCACCAAAAAGATGAAATACCGGTTCCCCAAATAGGGGCTCATGCTGAAATCGCCCGTTTGATGGTGCGAGATGCCGCCAGCGCACACCGTGTGGTGCTCCAAGAATATCGCGAACTTGGATTGACAGGTCGAGTCGTCTGGGTTGACGGCTCGATTAGGGCCTATGCTTTTGGCTATCCTCGATCCCGCGAGGTCTTTTGCGTCTTGTTAGAGGTGGCAGATCGATCTGTCGATGGGTTAGCCCAATATCTATTCAGAGAATTCTGCCGTGAAAATCAACATTATCCTTTCGTCAATACCATGGGTGATTCAGGGTTCCCAAGTGTGGCGCGGACCAAACACGCCTACCGCCCCTGTCAACTGGTGCCAAACTATATCGCCCAGCCAACATAATGAGGAGACGAGAAGAAACTTGGTTTGCGTCCACATAAGAGTTGTCCTCTCGTAAATTACACCCGTATAATGGTGTGATAGTATTTCTTAATTTTCACAATGATATTTCTTGAACAGGATTGCCAATGAAGGGACAGGAATACGGCATCGAACAATTCCGGGTAACGGAAGAACCGTTTTACCAGGAAGTGAACGGGGAGATCGGCCTGTTTTCGATTGGGGCTAATAATAAAATTCCTGTGATGCTAAAAGGGCCGACCGGTTGCGGGAAAACCCGGTTCGTGCAGTATATGGCCCATAAACTCAATCGCCCACTGATCACAGTGGCCTGCCATGAAGATTTGACGGCTTCGGATCTGATCGGTCGCTATTTGTTAAAAGGCGAAGAAACGGTGTGGGTGGATGGGCCACTGACTTTAGGCGTCAAACATGGGGCCATCGTCTATTTAGATGAAGTCGTCGAGGCTCGCAAGGACACGACCGTGTTGATTCATCCCTTGAGCGATGATCGCCGTTTTTTACCGATTGAGAAAAAAGGCCAGGTCATTCAGGCTGTCGATGAATTCCTTTTGGTGATTTCGTACAACCCTGGATATCAGTCTATTCTCAAAGAATTGAAACAAAGTACGAAGCAGCGATTCATGGCCATTGAGTTTGGCTACCCGCCGAAGGACACCGAAATTCACATCGTCGAGCACGAAGCGAAGATTTCACGAGAAATGGCCATGCGCCTCGTCAAACTCGGGGAAAAAGTGCGCAACTTACGCAGCCATGGGCTAGAAGAAGGCGTCAGCACTCGACTCCTCATTTATGCAGGAACATTGATTCAACAGGGTGTGACTCCGGACCGTGCCTGTGACGCGGCCATTACCCGACCGATAACCGACGACACCGACATGCAACGCAGTATTCAGGAACTGATTAAAGCTATTTTCTAGGAGCCTGTCGGGCTTAGGGAATCGAGAGCGAAAAAGTGGTTAAGCGAGGTCAGATTTTGATGATTTCGCCGGCCCATAGTGGAACTATGGTCCAAGAAATCGGCGAAATATGGACCGCTTAGACACTTTTGTAGCCGATTCTTCCTAAGTCCGACAGGCTCCTAGGCATGGTTGCCCAATAAATAGGGGGTCCCCCTCAACAAGGAACTCAAAACCATCTTTCACCGATTGTGGAAGTTTAAAAACGACACCGCCCTTCGTGCCGTTCACCTGGATTTATTTTCTGATCGATTGAAAGAACTAAAAGAGGTTCTTCAATCAATACCTTCATAAAATCGTGTCCTCATGAATCACCGACGATGGTTGCACTTCGTGGGGCTTATTTGAAGAATCGCCTAGCTGGCCATCACTTCAACCCATTTCTTTTATGTTAAACCAGCCTCATAACATCATTGCTATAGTGTATGACTTCGATCATACGTTGAGTCCGCATTACATGCAGGACCATACGATTCTCCGGCATGCCGGGATTGATCCTAAGGAGTTTTGGCCGAGTTGTACCGCATTAATAAACGAAAAGGGGTACGATCAAGAACTGGCCTATATGAAGCGGATGCTGGAAGTTGATTCTATTCGGGCTTTCTCAAACAAAGACCTGGAACAAATGGGCACCGATCTCACGTTTTTCCATGGTGTGCCAGACTGCTTTGAAGAACTCAATGCCTTGTTCAGTCCACAGGAATATGAAGAACTGGGAATTCGGCTTGAACATTATGTCGTGAGTTCAGGCCTCAAAGCTATTTTGGATGGGAGTCTCATTGCCCAATATGTCAAAGCCATCTTTGGCTGTGAATTTGACGAAGATGACGGGCACATTAGTTTTCCCAAGCGAACGATCAGCCATACACAGAAAACCCAATTCCTCTTCCGCGTCAATAAAGGTTTATTGAATATGGACCAAGATGTGAATGATCATATGCCCGAAGAGGCACGCCGGGTCCCGTTTCGGCATATGATTTATGTGGGAGATGGACCAACCGATGTTCCCTGTTTTACGCTCATGAAGAAAAACGGGGGGTTTGCAGTTGCTGTGTATAACGCCGAGGATCATTCAAGACGGTCATTTGAAAAATGTTATCAGCTGGCTCATCATGCCGATCGGGTCCATTTCATGGCGCCAGCAGATTACCGGGCAGGTAGTCATTTGCGACTCATTCTTGAGCAGCACATCAAAGAAATTGCCAACGGCGTATTGGAAGAACGACGCCAAGGAGCCGAAAAGAGTCGCGTTCCCGCGCCGACTCCATAAATTCGTGTAATCGACAAACGAACGTTCTTCTGCCCATACGGCCACTTCCTTCCATTGCACAACGCTTTTCCAGTCAAGTAAGGTACAAGAAGAACATGGTATTACCCCACATCGCCTTCTCGCTAGGAGGTGGCTTATGCGTGATCTAAGCTCTTCCCTTCTTCTCAAATGGAATTGGTGGGTACTCCTTTTTTGTCTGCTCAGCAATCCATCCTGGGCCAACGATCCCTTTGGCAATTCCACGCTGACCCCCAACGACAATGCCCCAAAAGACATGGCCTTTGATCAGGTCAACTGGAATCGCGTACAGGGCGTCTTTAGCTGGATCACGATGGCACGAGGGTATAGTGATACACCTTGGGATTCCTTAGGCGGCCGGCCGGGATGGATGACCATTGAGGATGCCTACGTCAAACCCATTGATCCAGGTGTTTCCGAATTTCCCTCTGATACCGAAATATTTTATATCGTGTTTGAAGGACAGCCATTAGATGCTCCAGCGCAATTTGCGGCGGCCTGGTTTGAGATGAAGGATGGTAATGTGGATTCCAATACGCCAGTGGACAAAGATGTGATTGAACTGGATATGAATCAACGATTCGGATATTTTGAAATCTACCAACCTGAAGAAGGTTGGAGGCCTGGCAACTACCAAGTTAAAATCTTCTACGGCTCACCCGGACAAGCACTCCACGACATCAACATCATCGGCACCATGCAATTCACGATTAAATAAATCATCAAATTTGAAG
>PVMK01183134.1_pt1 | contig 14560 bp, 9 predicted proteins | sample 1853481 | NCBI WGS metagenome assembly PVMK01 (sample SAMN08533507, study PRJNA380276) | Marine sediment metagenome, whole genome shotgun sequencing project. | reverse complement strand
GAGGTTGCAATGCTGCTCGAAGGAGCAAAAAGAGTTTGTATAGTGCCTGGATACGGAATGGCAGTAGCCCAAGCTCAACATGCTGTAAGGGAGCTGTTTGATCTACTTGAAGGACATGGCACAACAGTGGAGTTTGGAGTTCATCCGGTTGCGGGGCGTATGCCCGGACACATGAATGTGCTTTTGGCGGAGGCCGATATTCCCTATGAAAGACTTAAGGACATGGACGAGATCAACCCTGGTTTTAAACAGGTTGATGTCACAATTGTTATTGGCGCTAACGACGTCGTTAATCCTGTTGCCAGGACAGACCCCGATAGTCCTATAGCAGGTATGCCTATTCTGGACGTGGATTATTCAAAGACTGTAGTGATCATAAAACGAAGCCTAAGCCCCGGGTTTGCAGGTATACCTAATCCCGCTGTTCGCCGCCGACAACACTCTTATGCTCTTCGGCGACGGAAAGAAAATGGTCGAAGGCATAGTCAAGAGCTTAAAAGAGGAGCTTGGCTAGTTTTTTCGCAACTATCTGTATTCGTTAGCGAATTTAATCCTTTCATTATCAAGCTTCATTTACTTCCTAATATTTCCAAAAGATCTAAGCCTTAGCAGATTGTAGATTTCTCTAGCATACATAGAACTTATTTATTTGTTTCCCACTTAACTATCTTAAGATCGAGGACAAAGATTGCATAAAACACCGGTACGAGCACAAGTTCAATTGCAGTTGCCAGAGCAAGACCGCCAATCTGTGCGTAGCATAGTGGTTGCCATAATGGACCCCCGTGTATGGCTAGAGGGAACAGCGCAAATATAGTGGCACCAACAGTTATAAGAATAGGCCTTAAACGCTGTACTCCCGCGTCAAGGAGAGAATCTTTAAAGGGCTCGCCTTTTTTGCGCATCTTTTCTATGTAGTCAAAGAGTACAATTACGTGGCTCACAATAATTCCTACAAGTGCTATCATTCCTAAAAACGCCATAAAGCTAAAAGGCTCACCCATGATTACCAGTGCCAGGAGGGACCCGACAATTCCATAAGGCACAGCAGCGAACACCAGAAATGGTTTGACCGCATTGTTAAATTGGAATAACAACGCAAGATAAATGGCTGTGATTGAAATCAGTAATATCATAGTTAGATTTCTAAAACCTTTTTGCTGCTTGGCTCTTTCTCCGCCCCACACTAGGTTGTATCCGGGGGGTAAGTTTTCTATAAAGCTCTGAATTTCCTTATCAGCTTTCTTTAATATTGTTGAAGTTAGAATGTTAGGAGCCGGAAAAGCGATTACTGTGATTGTGCGGAAATGCTCTCGTCTAATTATTCTAGAGGTATCCATTGCGTATTTAATTGTTGAAACCTCAAGAAGTGGTATTTTCTCCTGATTCTCTATTCCATAAACATATAAACTTTCAAGATCTGACAATTCGGCGCGCTCATCTATTCGAAGCCTGGCATTTACCGGAATGCTTTTATCACCCTCTATAAAGTTCGTAAGCTGATAACCGCTTAGCCCCGTAACAGCAGAAAGGGCAACATCTTGATTGGTTATGCCTGAAAGATTTGCACGGTCCGGATCGACTTCGAGTCTTACAATGAAACTTTCCTCAAACCAGTCGTTCCTGACAGATAGCGTTTCCGGTATGTCACGCAATATAGCTTCCAGCTCTTGGGCTAATTTTCTAAGGGTTTTTATGTCTTGGGCTTCAACTTCAAGGTCCGTATTAATATCTGCTCTTCCGGATAGATGGATTTCTATCGGGTAATCGATAGCATTTAACGGAATCTGTCTTACCTCAAGCCGCGCTCCCGGGATCTCCACGGAGAGTGCTTGTTGAAATAAGGGCGCAAGCTCTGGAGTATCATTCTTGTCATTTAATTGTATTAACAATTGAGCATAGTTTCTTTGTTGTTGCTGAGGAGCAACAGTGCTCCAGAACCTGGGACTTCCACCTCCTATGAATGAGGTGACGGAATAAAGGACGTTCTTCTTCTTGTTATCTTTACTATATTTTTCTGCCACTTCTTTTATTATCTTTTCAGCTTTGGTAGCAGTCTCGTTTGTGGAAGAGAGCGAGGCCTCATTAGGCATCCAGACATCAACGTAAGATAGGTACTGAACGTCGAGTGGGAAGAAAGATGTTTTAAGAGTGCTTGCAATGATGCCCCCTATTACAAGAAATACTAGAGAAAATACTAAGACCCTTTTTCTGTTATCGATCGCGTACTCGGTAACTTTATAGTAGAATCCGCTAAAACCTTGTTTCCGTTTGTCCTCTAACGAAGCTTCATGGTCTTTGGGTTTTAGTAAATAGAAACTCAGTAAGGGAATAAATGTCATAGAAACTATTCTCGAAGCTATTAATGCCGCGGCAATTACAATGGGAAGACTGTACAAAAACTCACCTGTAGTACCCGTCAAAAGAAGATAAGGAACATAGGCTACTACGTTCGTAGCTGTAGCAAACATAATGGCACGAGAGAGCTTAGTCGGCCCCAGCCATGAAGCGATCAGAGGCGGGTGTCCCGATTGCCAGGTTGCTCTTTATGGCGTCATTTGCTACGACCGGGTCATCTACAAGGAGTCCGAGCGCAATAATCAGACTTGCAATGGAAACTTGCTGAAGGTCTATTCCCAGAAAATACATTAAGCCGAAAGTCATAGTTAGGGTGAGGGGAACCGAGAATGCCAGCAACAGAGCAGAGCGCCACTCACGAAATCCTATCCAGGCAATTAATACAACAAGGATTATCGCCTCGACCAATGCAGTCATGAATAGGGACAAATTCTCACTTACCTGCTCAGGCTGGTTAGAAGTCTTAGCAATTATCAGATCTTCGGGTAGTAGCGTTTTGAGCTCCAAAATGGCCTGATCGAGTGCGTCTCCAAATTGCTGAATTTGATCTCCCGATCGCATTTGAACAGCAAGTGTAATAGCCCTGCTTCTATGCCAGTTGCCTGATTCATCCTGCCAATTATAGAAATTCAAGAACTTAGGGGGACTTTGATACCCTCTTACGAGTTCTCCCAAGTCGCGAAGGTACACGGGGGTGTCGTCAGATGTTTGAGTAACTATAGTGTTTCCAATTTCTTCTATGCTTGTAAATTGTCCAGTGGGATAGACGATAACTTCAGTGCCGTCGATCTCAATTGTCCCTCCGGGCAAAGTTATATTCCGTGCGTTTAAAACCTGTTTTATGTGAGCGGGAACTATGCCGTAGGAAGCTAGTACGTCTTGTGAATAATCCAGATAAATTGTCTGAGGCAGAACACCTGAGCGTTCAATTATAGAAACTTGCTGAACCGATTGAAATGTGTCCGTCATAAGCTCAGTGATATTCTCTAGGTCACTATAAGTGTATTTGTCGCCATCGACCGATTTAAGCGCAGCTTCGGCATTTTTCGGATCTACTATCAAGACTGGATCCCATGCATCCACATGGAATCCTGAAAATCCTAGCTTCTCTTTTGAAAATCTGGTTGTAAAAGTTAAGAACGTTTCTTCGTCAGTAATAAGCGATGCATCGAGGCCGGCAAATCCCGGTCCTCTCAAGGGGAGTATGTCCTGAGCAATATTATTTTCTAGCAGTGAAATGGTTAAGAGTTCTAGTACACGGTCTAAACTTGCCGGATCTACTGATCCCGACAGTGCTATAACAAGGGAGGCACGAGAACCTTGTTCTTCTGGAGGGGCAGAGGAGCGGACTTGTTCAATAGCTTGCTCTATATTTCTCGATCTTATTTCAATCTCTATTTCGCTCTCTTTAGGGCTTGCTAAAGTAAGCATCAAAGCTGCGGTGTTACCGAATCCGCTATTAAATTGTATTGGCCCCGCGCCCTCGGGCAGATTGTTGTTAAGATAATCGAGCAAAAGGTTAATATAGTTAAACTGCTCTGTAGTATCAGTTAATCCTTCTGAAAGCTGAAGCTGAACTATGGATAAACCGGGTAATGTTGTAGACAGTATTGCGAATTCATTCCCGCCTTGAGGTTCATGAAGATAAGAGCTCTGGGCTATTGTTTGTTCGATAGGTGTTGTTACTAACTGCTCTATTTCCTCAACATCAGCCCCAGGCCAAGGACATAGAACCACCGCTACAAGTACTGGAACGTTGGGATCTTTGCTTTTGGGCATATTTATCCAGCCGAATACGCCCCATATTAAAACCGCTATAAGTAATGCCCATGATATATGCCGGTTCTCCGTAAAGAAACGAGCTATATTATGAGTTTTCGCGATTATTTCGCTGTCGTCTCTGTATGCCATTTTATCCTATTGATAAGTCAATTATTACAATTGAATTCTGGAAATTCTCTAAATTGATGTTTCCCCTATGGCAATCCCGATACTTCTTCGCACGAGCAGTTATTTCAGAATTACGTATTTAAGAATCTCTACAACCTGCTCTGGGGTTCTTGCGGTTGCCCGGGCTGCAGCATCCACTTCTTTAAGTGCATGGTCATGTTCTTCATCATGTAATGTAATAATCGGCTTTCCCAATGCGAATGCGTACCCGGCGTCAAAAGCAGCATTCCACTGTTTATATTTAGGGCCAAACCTAACAACTACTATATCCGCAGTTTCAATCAGGGTATTCGTTCTAATTGAATTGATTCCAGCCCCCTTTTTGTCTCTCCAGAAGGTTAATTCTTCAGCACCCAAAATTTTCTCACCGCATAGATCACTTGCCTCGTGATCGGTTACCGGTGAGTAGAACTCAACGGGCAGTTTGTCAGATCCATTAACAATTCTCTCACGCCAGTCGGTATGAATTTCTCCTGATAGATAAATCCTCCAGATGTTCTCAGCCATTTTTCCTCCAATTGGTTTTAAGTCCTATAGGTCAATGGATAATACTCACTTCTTGTCCGCTCAGTACCTGCTGTGCGCCCTATGGTAATTACCTGTTCACCCTCATGAAGACCCTCGATTATAGCTATTTTGTTCCCATAGACGCTTCCGAGTTTAACGTCTTTTCTAAGCGTTCTTGTTTTTCCGTCACTCTCTTCAACGGTAAAGACCGCATATCCGTCTTGGCTGTTTACTGATCTTACGATGGATGCCAATGGAAGCAGAAAGACAGCGTTTGCTGTATCTCCCTTAAATACATTTAGTGAAGCTATCATCCCAGGTTTTAGAAGATTCTCAGGGTTCTGTATTGTGATTTCAACATTGAACACCCTTGAGCGTGTGTTGGCGGCAGGGGCAATTTCCGTAATTCTTCCTAAGAATAATGTGTCTTTTACGGATTCCGTTGTCACTTCCATTACCTGCCCCAGTCTAACGTCTCCCAAAACAATGTCTGGCACTGAGAATAAGACCTTTACGGAAGCTACATCTGCAAGTACAAACCCATCAGACCCAGGTCTTACAAGGGTGCCGACCTCTATATTTCTCTTGAGAAGCACTCCGTTTGAAGGAGGTCTTAGAGTGCAATAGGATAAATTCTGCTCAGCCTCAATTAGGTTTGCTTCTGCAGCCTTTACCTGGGCGTTTGAAACTTTATAATTCTTTACAGCTCGATCATATTCGGGAGCTATCATGCTTTTCTCTGAATAGAGTATTCGAGCCCTGTTGTAAGCCTCTGTGTCCTTTTGTTGTGTTGCCCGCGCCTCGGTAAGCTGGGACTTTGCCTCTACAACCTTGGCCAAATATTCGGTTGGGTCAACTAGGGCAAGTGGAAGGCCCTTAGTGACGTTATCACCTTCCTGAATGTCTCTCATTCTCCCGTCAGCTCCCTCTACCTGAAGTATTCCTAAAACGTAACCATCAACCTTAAAATCGAGATTTACCTGGCTGTAAGGATTAACTGTTGCTGTATAGCGGATGGGAGGCATTCTCACTTTGAATTGTCACTTTCTCTACTCTGACCGGAGTCACGATTTTTTGATGCTCGTCCTTTCCGCAGCCCGTCATTAGGTATGGGATTATAAGGGCTAGTATTAGAATTTTAATTGCAGTTTTCATCATTCCTCTCCGATTGCTTTATCCAAGTTTGCTCGAGCTGTCCAATAATCCAATATAGCTTTTTGGTGGTCACTGTTTTTCTCTTCTAAAGATGACTCAGCTTCGAGCACCTGAGTTAATAAAGCGTCTTCTACTTTGTATTTGTTCAAGACTACTCGAAGATTTTCTTTTGCTGCAACCTGTTCTAGCTCAGTAACGTTAATTAATACGGCAGACTCTTCTAGTTTGCGAATCTTAGAATTTACATCTATGAGTATCTGAGACTCGGTCTCTTCCAGTCTGTTTTGGGCTTGGATTACGGATTTTTTCTTCTCTGCTACCTCACTCTTTTTCCGACCCCAGTCAAAAACATCCCATTTTGCAAATAATCCTATTGTAGCGATATTTTCAGGAAGGAGCTCAACGTTTAAATTGGCTGTGTACTGAAACTGCACACCTATTTCAGGGATATACTTAGATTTCTTTATGCGAACTTCATTCTCAGCAAATTCAATTTCAAGCTCAGCCGCATCTATCTCCGGTCTTTGAGCAAGTGCCTGCCCCTCAGCATCTTCCACATTAACAGTAAAAGGAGCGGCATATGGTATCGGAATAACAGAAAACGGTGTTTCTATATCGCGCCCGAGGAGTTTATTAAAACGTTCTTTCTGAGTGGCTAGAGTGTTTTTAAGTTTAAAATGCTTATATTCTGCTCTGCCGAGCCGGGCTTGTACCTCAAGGCTGTCCTTTTCAAGTAGCCTTTGTTGCTGAACATCTCTGTTTACTAGTTCTAAAAGAGATGTCAAAAATACTATCTTCTCGTCTATAGCGGCAAGGGAACTCTGTGATTTAAGTATGCTGTAGTATTCTTTCTTTACTTCATCCGTAATGTCTAGAACCCGGGCTCTTAATTCCTGGTCGGATAGCGCTTTTTGTATCTCTCTTTGCTTTATCAGGAGGGATATCTCGTATAATTGAGAGATGGGCTGAGCTGCAGAAGCGGTTATAAAAGTAGTAAAGTCCGGAGTAGTGGCAATACTAGTATTCTCTGCTGGTATTGGGCCGATACCTGAAAAGTCCCCAAAAGCACCCTTCTTAAATTCAAAGGACTCCTCTGTTAAATGATACGCCTCATACAAACTAAAATCCAGTTCAGGGAAAAGTTTGGTTTTTATTGCCCATACCGCGTCGTCAGATTTTTGTATCTCTAAAAAGGCATTCTTGATTTTTGGATTTTCTACAACCGCGATAATCAGGGCTTCTTCGAGAGGTAGCAGAGGGGCATCCTCAATTATTACTTCCTGGTTCAGAGCAGTATCTGGATAGAGAGAACATAGTATTAATATGAGAACAGTTGTGGATAGATAATATAATTTCCGTTTTGTTAGGCTCATGTAATATTTTATCCTCAAAAATTTAGTACACTCGTTTATCTATATTGCCGACCTCTTTAATACTATATAATATGGGCAGAAATTTGAACCCTAATTATTAATAAAGGTCATATTCTAAATATAGTCAGATTTTTTTGGACTGAGGAATTGAAGGGAGTCAGTTCTCGATTCTGAATTCTAATTATACAAGATTTTAATTGTGCAGTGCACAACAGATTATTTTGTTCTAAAGAGATTCTAACTCACTGTCAATATTAAAGAATATATTTATTCTGAAGTGTGGACAAACTCAAATTTGATTTAACTGGTTCTTATATTATAATGATAAACCTATTTTTTTGAAGCTTTATGAAGTAATAAAAGCCAAGCAAGGAGACCGGAGAATATGAGTACCATTCGAAATTTGTCGAAAGAATCATTAAGAGTGGTTTCAGGGAATAGAGGGTTGCAGATCAGAGACGGTCTGGAGAACGAATATTCTGATATCTATACACCTGAAGTTATAGATGCATTGAAAGCACTATCTGTTTTCAATAAGGATCAAAAGATGCTCATGGAAAAAAGATATGCTAGAAGGGCTCAGAGGTTTCGTAATAAAGAAAGAATAAGGTTCCTTGATTCGCACGATTTTATACCACGCACTAATATTAAGGTACAAGATGCTAGGGATGGTAAGTTTATAGGCTCTGAAATACCTCATGATTTGCAGAGGCAGTGGATACAGGGTACAGGACCTGCAGCAAAGCCAAATTCTCCAATCAAAAGCAGCATACGGAACGTTGCATACGCTTTACTCTCAGGTGCTGATGGCTGGATGTTTGATGGAGAGGATGCTTTAGGGCAGATCAGTTCAATGTCGCTTGATAACCAAAGAAATTTAAAGCTTGCGATTAAAAGAGACCCGTTATTTATGGAAGTGGCTGAAAAGATAGCGGGACAGATGAATAAATGGGGTAAAGAATTTTTTGGACATGAAATAATCAAAGACTGGAAAAAACAGCTCGATTTTACCACCATAATATTTCGAGCTAGAGGCCTTCATCTCGATGACAGACATAAACGTGATGAAAACGGTCTTGCTCTTTCGGCATCCATTGTAGATATAGTTCTATATGTTGTTAACAATTATCAAGAACTTCAGAAAAGAGAGGCTTCACTTGTACTTTATCTCCCTAAAATTCAGACAGCAGAAGAAGCGGCTTTCTGGAATGAATTGATTAGCGCTTTAGAGGAGCATATCAATATTCCCATAGGGTCTATCAAAGTTTATGTTCTTATTGAACAGCTGGAAGAAACATTTCAGTTAATGGAAATCCGCGCTGCATTGGGAAGACACTTTGTCGGATTCAACACTGGAAGATGGGACTACATTAATAGTGTCTCCGATGCAATGGCCTGGGATAAATATTTTATAAATCCTAATATAGAACCTATTACAATGACTTACGCTTACATGAGAAATTATGAAGACCGCGTGCGCAGAGCAGTGAACACGCCGGATATAAACGGCAAGTTTGCACTTTGGCAGGGCGGTATGGAACCTAATATTCCTGTTGGCTCAAAGGAAGGTGTTAAAAGCAGTATGGAAAAGGCACTTGCCGGAGCCGTAAGAGAGCAGAAAGAAGGCGCCAGCGGGAAAATGGGTTGCTCACTGGAAGATGGTTCATATTATCAGACCTGTTTGGGAGAAAGTGGGCGATGATAATCAGCTGGGCAGAGAGTTTCCAGCTCTCACCTATACCGATGAAGATGCGGAGGGACTTACACTCTTGGAGCCTGCGCCTAGGTCAATAAGAGGGGCGCGTAATCTTATCAGCGTAGCAGTGCAATACGGGAACGCATTTGGTCAGGGATTTCAGGCGGCTGCGCTTAAGCCTGCGGACTTTTTCGGAAATGACGATATTTTATATCTTATGGAAGACGCTGCGACTGGCGAGATTCGTTTAAGCATTCTCTGGGAATGGCTGCACAAAGGTGGGAAACTTAATGAGGAGGATAAGGAAACTAAGGTAAAAGTAGGAGATGCTTTCACAGTTGAGCTTTTCGAAAGACTTCTTGAAGAAGAGTATGACAAACTACTTAAAGCCAAGGATAAAGATGTACATGATGATTCAAAACCGACTACTTTGCCTATTGCGAAAGAAATTGTAAAAGCTTATGTATTAGATGAAGTAAAGGTTCCGTGGTACATAGATCTGCTTAACATTAACCTTAATAACCACGATCTAACTTTAGCAAAAAAGAGGATAAAACAATATCTGGATTCATTTAGAAAAGATGGCACGAGAATTACAGAAAATCTGGATTTCATTCCGGAAGAGGAAATTGATACATCTTTAGAAGACGAAATGGATGATTTTGAAAGAGAGGTTCACGAAACTAAGGAATATTTTGTGAGCCCGCGTTTTAAAGGGATTAGACGTCTTTATTCTGCGCGTCAGGTAGTACAACAGCGGGGCACTCTTGAAAATGATTATCCAGTTGCAAGAATATATTCAGCGGAATTCTATGCAAGGTTAAGAGAACTTTTTGCAAAAGGTGAACAGATTACAAGTTTCGGACCCTATTCACCAAGCCAGATTGTTGCAATGAAACGTATTGGTATTGAGGGTATTTATCTAGGTGGTTGGGCGACTTCGGCTAAAGGGTCTAGAGATGAGGACCCGGGACCAGATCTTGCAAGCTACCCGCTTAGCCAGGTGCCGGATGAAGCGGCTACATTGGTCAGGGCACTTCTCACAGCGGATAGAAATCAGAAATTTTTCAGATCCAGAATGTCTGAAAAGGAAAGAAGAGCTACTCCAAGATACGATTTCAGACCATTCATCATTGCTGATGCAGATACGGGACACGGCGGAGATGCACATGTAAGGAATCTAATCCGCAGATTTGTTGAAGTTGGCGTTACCGGCTATCACATTGAAGACCAAAAGCCCGGTACAAAAAAATGCGGGCATCAGGGGGGTAAGGTACTTGTTCCGATAGATGAGCAAATTAAGAGACTTAACGCCGCAAGGTTTCAGCTGGATGTAATGAAGGTCCCAGGAATTATTGTTGCAAGAACTGATGCGGAGGCTGCTAATCTCTTAGACGGAAGGGGAGATGAACGTGACCATCCATTCATTCTCGGAGCGACGAATACGGATGTTCCGGGATATAAGAATTGCTACCTTGCTATATTAAAAAGATTTTATGATAAAGGTATTACAGATGTTAACGGCCATATGCTCTATCATATTTCAGATGACGAATATGAGCAGGCCTATGAATGGTTTGATCAGGTAGGTCTAACACTTATTATTGATGAAAGCATACAGGCGCTTAAGGATGGTAAGGAAAGAAGCATTACTAAACCGCTAGATAATGCAGCTACCAAATTTGTTGAAACTTGGGAAGTTGAGTCTGAGCTTATGACATTTGCTCAAGCTGTGGCAGAAAAAATGGAGTTTCAAATTGAAGAGGGCAGAGACCTTGATATGACCATAGAAGAATGGCTTGATTTCGCAAAGCAGGTTTCTTTCCATCATGCAAGAGAAGAAGCCAGATCAATGGGAATTGAGGCATCATGGGATTGTGAGCTGTCCAGAACACCCGAGGGGTATTACCAGGTTAAGGGCGGCATCGAGTACGCTATAGCAAAATCTATGGCTGTAGCACCTTATGCTGACTTGATTTGGATGGAAACTAAGTCGGCAGACTTAGAAGAAGCCCGCGAATTCGCAGAAGCAATTCACGCGGTTTATCCAGATAAAATGCTTGCTTATAATCTTTCCCCTTCTTTTAACTGGGATACAACAGGTATGACTGAAGATGAAATGCGGGTATTCCCAAAAGAGATCGGAAGGCTCGGATTTGTTTTCGACTTTATTACATACGGCGGACACCAGATAGACGGATTGGCAGCAGAAGAGTTTTCTATGGCTCTAAAACAGGATGGTATGTTGGCTCTTGCCAGATTGCAAAGAAAATTCAGACTTGTTGATTCTCCTTATAAAACACCTCAGTCACTTGTAGGAGGTCCTAGATTGGACGGAGCATTGTCAGCGTCTTCAGGCCGTACAGCAACTACAAAGGCTATGGGTAAAGGGTCTACTCAGGTACAGCATCTTGTTGAAACAGAGGTTCCACCAAAACTCCTGGAACAGTGGCTGGAAATCTGGAGTGATCATTATAAGTTTGCAGGCAACTTCCGTGTACAGTTAAGACCGCATACAGCAGGTTCAGAACTACTTGAGCTTGCGGTATTTAATGATGGAAATGATAAAATAGCAGATGTTATTTTCTCAACCATACATGACCGTATGGGAAAAACCTTACTCTTTGTTAGGGATCAGAACACATTCGATACGGAATACCGTCAGAAACGTTTAAATGCGTTACTATCCCTTTTCTTGATACATAGGTATAAAGGAATTGCTATTCACTATGTGAACCCGACGGATGACAATCAGCTTCAGACCAAAGGAATGCAGAGACATGGTATCTTCGGGGATGTACATATGGAAGTGGGAGATATAATTGTTGCAGAGGTAAATCCGGTTCGTGTAGCTGAGCTCTTAAAACCCGATCAGAAAGAGCTGAAGAAATTCATTCAAAAAAAATCATCAACAAAAAAAGTTACTAAAAAGAAAAAATAGGTACTTTAAAAGTGCTAATGCATTGCCGGAGACTATAGACATATGATCTCCGGCAATGCATAATATCTATATAAACTTATTGGGGGTAGTGATTTCAAGTAATGGAAATTCTAGGACCCGTAATTTATGCACTTGCTCTTTCTGGTTTTGTCATAGCCATTATAATGCGTGCAAGAAAAGAAGATGATCAGGATTAAATTGGTTTAACCCTCCAGAAAAATATTCTTGAACAGTTATACAAATCTTATTTATTTACAGCTATTCATTCAATCCTATAAAATTAGAAGCTTCTTCATAAAGCCTTATTCTTTTGCCGGTTGAGAGGTGACTTCAGATGAAGCTGCCCCGGATGAAGATGTGGCACTTGCTTCCACCCCTGCTTCAGTGCTATCTGCGTTTTCTGGTCCAGTTTCCTTAGCGGGGGCGCTTTCTGGGCCAAATGAAGTATCAAATCCGTAATCCGCTATTATTGAGTCATACATATCACAGGCTTTGTTATACTCCCCTGCATCGAGCGGCTTTTGGGCTTCTTGGAGGCGTTTGCCAATGACGTCTCCAACTTCGGCATTCATCTTGCCCTCAAAGTTTAGGTCCATCATACCTTTTATTACAAGCTGGTGCTTGTTGAATGCCTGCATAAAATCGGTGCATTCTGCAAACGCAAAATTGGCTGAAATGCTTAAAATTGCAATAATTACTAAGGTTCTCATCTTATTCTCCTTGTGCCTTTTCTTTGCTTTTATACCCCTGTCTTTCTCTTGATTTACGGATTGTATGGGATTTGTATTCTTCTACACATTTCTGAGAGCAGCAGCCGTTAAAGTCTTCGCTGCACATCTCACATAAAATTATGAAGTCATCGCAAGTTGGGTTCTTGCAGTTCTGATAGCGGTCACAACTTTGGTTACAGTGAATACAATGTGTTATTGGTTCCGAATCCGGGTCGATAAGGGAAAGGAGCCTCTGGTCAAAGACAAAGCATTTTCCCCTCCCAAAGTGTATTGGGGTATTGCTGGCAAAAATTGATAATTCCGTCTTTTAGCTGATAGACATCGGTAAAACCTTCCTTTACCATGTAAGAAGTAGCCTTTTCACACCTTATTCCACCAGTGCAGTAGGTGATAATTTTTTTGTCCTTTTTATCTTCAAGAGATTTAAGTGCTTCAGGAAATTCGCGGAAATGTCTCAATATCAGGTGTTAGAGCGTTCTTAAACTTACCAACTTCTGATTCATAATTGTTTCTGGTGTCGAGCACTATAAACTCTGCGTCGCTTTCATAGAGTTCCATTAACTCCTGAGGAGATATATATTTACCTGTTTTCTTTAAGTCGAGATCTTGATCCATCCGAATAATCTCTTTTTTTTGACGAACGATCATCTTTTTAAAGGGACTAAATGTCCCGATCTCTTCTTTGAAATTAATATCTGAGAATTGGTTTTGGCTTGTTAAGTAGTCTTTATATTTATTGATTTGCTCTTGAGACCCCGATAGTGAGCCGTTAATACCTTCCTTTGCCACAAGTACTTTCCCAAGCAAGCCTTCATTAATGCAGAAATTTAGATGCCGCTCTACAAATTCGTCGGGATTTTCTATCTCAGTAAATTTATAAAACAAAATTATATGTATCTGGTTCATAATAATTCCGTCAATTATAACTGATTGTGATCCAATCCAATGGTTTTTCCATCGATGTGAGGTAAAAATGCCTTATATAAAGAGAAGAGGAAGCAATTCTTATTAGATTTGCTTCCTCTTTCTTAAAGGAGGATGGAGGATGATTTTAAGTGCGTTACTTAAGTTTCATAAATAATATAAAGCATTGTTCTTAATATGTCAAGTGTTTTTTTCCAAATAGAATAATAATTAGTCCATATATATCTTTGATGGGAAGGTTTGATTTAAATGCGTCCCCGAGAGGATTCGAACCTCCGGCCTCAGGATTAGGAATCCTGCGCTCTATCCTACTGAGCTACGGGGACTATTTAACGATTACGGTGTGTTACAGCACTTGCATCGTCGCCAGAATTGCTGTTAGTGTCCAAATAGGTGTCCATAGGTGAGAATTTTAGACGCTCAACTGCTTCTTTTTTATGCTTAGGGGAGGGGTGTAAATATCTTTTAGTTGTAGTAATATCTTTATGTCCCATAAGTTCTTGTATTGTCGCTATATCTACACCTGCCATTGATAAATTGCTCCCAAAACTATGTCTTAGGTCGTGGAATCTAATATGTGGTATCCCAGACCTTCTAAGAGCAGCCCAGAACCCTTGCTTGACTGATTTCACCGGTTCACCAGTAGGTCCCACAAATAAGTGCTCAGAATCGGTATTATTAATAACAGACTTTAGGGTCTTCATCAATAGTGTATTAATAGGCACATGTCTTATTTCTCCATTTTTACTTTCTCTAACTAGGATATATCTATCTTTTAGATTTATATCGGAAACCTTTAGGTTTAATATTTCAGACCTTCTTAAGCCAGTATGCACTGCAATCATTAAAATAGGTTGTAAAAATTCAGATGCCTGATTGTATAGTTTTGAGAACTCTTCTTCTGTTATAACACGCAATTGTTTTG
>PVMK01166886.1_pt1 | contig 14560 bp, 11 predicted proteins | sample 1853481 | NCBI WGS metagenome assembly PVMK01 (sample SAMN08533507, study PRJNA380276) | Marine sediment metagenome, whole genome shotgun sequencing project. | reverse complement strand
CGTCAATGGCAAATACAGCCGCGTTAGCATCAGCGTCCTGTCGTTTTACGCACGCTGGCATTGATCTGCGGGTCGTGTAGCTGTAAAGCCTGTCGTGTTGCCGGGGCTGGGCGCCCATAGTGCGGCCTATCGGCGAACTGGGAAGAACGCTTAAAGCGAAGTTACACGAGCTGGGCGCACGGCCTGCGGGTTTTGCGCTCATTGCTCTACTATGCCACGCCCTTTAGAATAACGCCCATGGGTCACACCAGCCAATGCCTCCTATTCCTTGTCTGCGCACTATCGCAGATGCCATTGCACGCCCAGATACTCAGCAATCCGCCACCCGCAGTCGGCGCTGAGCCAGAAGCGCTACCACCTTATCGCACCGTCAGGCCGCAACCCACGGCGGAGCTTAACGCGACCATCAAACGCATGCATGAGTCGGTGAAAGCACTGCAACAGGCCGACTTGAACCCGGAGCAGAAGCAGGCGGCACTGGATGAATTGATCCGGGACCACGAGTACATCCTGCGCCAGCACGATACCTGGGTGGACTGGCAGAAACCACAGACTATCGACACTGCCTCACTGCTGCTCCAAAAAGTGGTTTTTCAGGAGGCGGTGGATATAGCGCCAACCGAGCAAAGTCGCGAGCAGGTATTGCGCAACGCCCCGCGACATCTTGAGCTCGACCCAAACCAGCCGCAGGTTGCCAAAGAATACGAGCCACCCCTGCTGGCCCCGGTGGAACCACCGGTTGAGCAGGCGCAACCGCACAGTACCGCAGAGCCGTCAGCGTCCGGGGCAACTGAAGCCCGGGGCAACAGCGAAGCCCTCTGTACCAGTCAGCGACAAGCCAGAAGTCGATGCTGACCAAAAGACCGTGGACATTGACAAAAAAGTCCAGGTTGCCGTTCTGGCGGACGACCAGGCGACCACGGACCTGCACGACGACAACACCGTGCTGCGCGATATAACAAACGACAAGGGCGAACTGGTATTTTTCGGAAAGCTGCACCTGTGGGCAGGGGGCGCGCTACAGCTCGATGCCTACGTCGGCGACGGCCTGTTCACCCTGGACGATGGGGGTAATACGGATTCTAAATCCTATATTCGCCGCGGCGAAGGTATTTTGCGCGCCTCCGTGTTCGACAACGGCGAGGTAAAAGCACAGTACGATTTCGACACGAAAGAATTCCGCGATCTCTACTGGCGCTGGGTCTCTGATAGCGAATCCCACACGGTCACCATCGGCAACCAGAAAGAGCCCATGGGGCAGGACTGGCTGGTGGGCAGCAAATTCACCACCGCCATGGAGCCCTCGGCGCCCACCACCGCATTCGGCGGCTTTCGAGGCAAGGGCATCCGCTACAATGGTTCGGCCCCGCTGGAGTCCAAGGACAACCCGTTCAAATTCTGGGGGGACAGCCGCACCTACATGACCGGCAGCATTGGCCTGTTCGGCGAGGATATCGAGAACACCAATGACACCGACTGGGCGGTAACCGGCCGCGTGTCCATCGGTGGCAATAAAACCGGGACGAGTGGTTATCACCTGGGCGCGTCCGCCAGTTATCGCCACGGCGAATATGATCGCATCGCCCCCCGCCCGGGTTTGCAGGATGTGAACAGAATTTTGCTGGCTTCGCCTGAATCCGACACGGTGGCTATGGTGGGCCTGGAGTTCATGTTCGCCGGCGGTTCCCTGCACAGCCAGGGGGAACTGTATTACAGCGATTACAGCGGCGGCGAGGTAAACGCCGAGGGCTGGGGTGGCTACGGCCAGGTTGGCTGGGTATTCGGCGGCAAGCGCCGTCTCTATCGCCCCAACTGGGGACTGTGGGCACCGATTGACGCATCGAAGGAACAGGTGTTTGAAGTCTTCGCCCGCGCCAGCCTGACCCACGGTAACGACGATGTGAATTCATCCAATGAGCTGGGCCTGTTGACCCTGGGGGGCAACTGGTACTACCGCGAGTTCCGTGTGAGTGCCAATGTCCTGCTGGCGGACACCAAGCGCGATGTCAGCAACGAGAGCGACGGCTACGCGGGGGCTCTGCGTTTTCAGTATCTTTTCTAAAGGGGATGCCACCCCTTTTCCCTTTACCGAGTCAGTTAACCAGACTTTGCAAGACAGGAATGGCGATGCCCACCATGATGACGCCCAGCATCACGTAAACCCTGCTGAATTGTCCATCAATACGAGCGAAACGCACATCAACTCCCGCGAAACGACGATCAATATTCGCCCCTACCCGGGTCTCGAACTCGGTAAAACGCGAATCGAGATAATCTTTGGTCACCAACGCATCGACATTGTGTAGGAATGCTGTAGTCATTGCTCTTGCATGCGGCTGTATTCCAATGGATCAAATGCTATCGCAGCCATAATACTCCTCCAATCTGTATATTTACAGGGTACTGCGTCACATGTGCCACTGGAACATCAAATCCGCCAACTAAGTAGAACCAGCCCACACCCAGAAAAGGGTAGCTTCCCCTTTTAAAGCCATGGTGGCATTAATCTGCGAATCGTGTAGCTTAACAACCTGTTGTGTTGTCACGGGGGGTGGATGTCTATCAACGAAACACTGCAGCCCATTACGGTCGCCTGTCCGGATTGCGACCTGATCAACCAGGTTCCCGCCCTGGCGGCGGGTGAGTCCGCCGTTTGTGTACGCTGCCAGGCCACCCTGTCACGCAACCCCCCCAATGCCATCAATCGGGGTATCGCCCTGACCTTTACCGCGATCATGTTATACGCGGTCACCTGCACCTTCCCTTTCCTGTCTTTCGGCGAGGCGGGCATAGTCGCCCATACCAAACTGTTCAGCGGTATCATCGGCCTGTACCAGCAGGACATGTATTTCCTGGCCGGGGTGGTGAGTTTCACCACGGTGGTGGTGCCGGTCTTCATCCTGGGTGGCATGTGTTACCTGCTACTGCCCCTGCGCCGTGATCTGCGCCTGCCCGGCGCCGCGCGCGTACTGCGTTGGATACTGGATTTGCAGCCCTGGAACATGGTGGAGATTTTCATGATCGGCATCATCGTCGCGGGCGTAAAATTGCAGAAAATGGCCGCCCTGGAACCAGGGCTGGGCGCCTGGGCGTTTATTCTATTGATATTCGTGATGGCCGCCATCGGGGCATCCATTGAACCGCGGGTGTTGTGGGAACGCCTGGAGAGCGCACGATGCCTGTAGCGAACCCTCCCCTCACCGCACAGCGGGCGCAGCAGGTATCCTGTATCGATTGCGGACTGTTGATACCAATAGCCTCGGCAGATCCTACCTGCCAGCGCTGCGGGGCCGCCCTGCACTCGCGCCACACAAACAGCCTGAACCGCACCTGGGCCCTGTTGATTAGCGCCATGATTTTCTATATTCCCGCCAACCTGTTGCCCATTACACTGACCACGGCAGTGGGGAAGACGGAGGGCGACACCATTATGCAGGGCGTCATTTACTTCCTGTCCAGCGGTGACTGGCCCGTCGCCCTGGTGATTTTCACCGCGAGTATACTGGTGCCCATGCTCAAGATGGCGGCCCTGACCTACCTGCTGATCTCGGTGCAACGGCATTCAAACCACCGCCCGCTGGACAGGACAAAAATATATCGCATGGTTGAATTCGTCGGCCGCTGGAGCATGATAGACGTCTTTGTGGTCACCATTATGGTGGCGCTGGTGCAGTTGGGTGCCCTGGCTTCCATACAGGCCGGCAGTGGCGCCATATTTTTCTGTGGGGTGGTTATTATATCAATGCTGGCAGCGGAGTCCTTCGACCCGCGCCTGATCTGGGACGAGTGTGGGGACAATGACTGACGGAGATTCAAATTCGCTGGCAAACAACGCACCGATCGCGGTGAAGAAAACACCGCGCGAGCGTGGCTTTTCGCCGATCTGGATTATTCCCATCGTGGCATTGGTGATCGGTCTGTTCCTGGTCTACCGGGTGATCAGTGAAACAGGGCCCACCATAACCATCGGTTTCAAGACGGCGTCCGGTATCGAGGCGGGCAAGACTGTGGTCAAGTTCAAGGACGTGGAGGTGGGCGAAGTCACCAACGTGGATATCGATTCGGACCTTGCCGGGGTAACCATCACCGTCAGCATGAAAAATAACACCAGCCAGTACATGAACGACAAGACACGGTTCTGGGTGGTGCAGCCGCATATTTCCGCGGGTAGTATTTCCGGGCTAGGCACCCTGCTATCGGGTAACTATATCGGCATGGATCCGTCCACAGCGGGCGCAAAAACCAAAGCCTTTACCGGCCTGGAACGACCACCGGTTATCCGCTCTGATGAAGCCGGCCGCAATTTCAAACTGCACACCAAAGAACTGGGTGGCCTCAATTTCGGTTCACCGGTTTACTTCAGGCAACTCGCGGTGGGCAGTGTGGTGCAATACAAATCCCTGGATGATGGGGATATCGAACTGGAAGTGTTTATCAAGACACCCTACGAGAAACACATCAACGCCGCCACCCGCTTCTGGAATGCCGGCGGTTTTGATATCACGCTGAATGCGGAAGGGCTGGAGATCAAAACCCAGTCCCTGGTAACCATCCTTAGCGGCGGTATCGCTTTTGACACGACGCAGGGTATTGGCGAGGATGCCTCAAAGCCGGTGGCCGAGGGGCATGAGTTCCACCTGTATCCCAGCCGAACCGCCAGCCGTAAGAAAACCTACCGGGAAAAACGCAAAGTCATGTTCTACTTCGACGACCCGGTGAGCGGCCTGTTGCCGGGGGCACCGGTGCAACTACGCGGTTACAAAGTCGGTGAAGTGCTGGATGTGAGCCTGGAGTTCAACCGCGAAACCGGTAGCTTCAGGATTCCCGTACTGGCTGAGTTCGAGCCGGGACGGGTAAAAATTGTCGGCGCAACCGATTTCGATAACACCATAGAGCTATTGGTGGGCAACGGCTTGCGCGCCAGTCTGGCGTCGGGAAATCTCTTGTTCGGCAAGCTGCTGGTCAGCCTGGACCTGTATCCAAACGAAGCACCGGTACAGGCGGATACATCCGGTACCTACCCGGTCATCCCCACCATCCGTGGCACCTTCGGAGAAATCGCCCATGACGCCCGTGCGCTGATCGAGGAACTGCGCCAGGCCGCGGGAACCATCAACGACTTCCTGGGTTCGCAGGAATTCCAGGACAGCGTCGACGATCTCTCGGCGACCCTGGACCATATCCGGTTGATTTCAGCACAGATCAATGAAAAAACCGCACCGCAGATAACCGCGGTGCTGTCCGGGGCTGAGTCTACATTGGAGGAGGCCCGCGTGATGCTCGCCACCAACTCGACCACGCGCACGGAGCTAAACCGACTGTTGCTGGAATTGGGAGACGCCGCGCGCTCCATCCGCTTGCTGGCGGACTATCTGGAGCAGCATCCCGAATCATTGATCAAAGGAAAGAACTAGTGCACCAACCACTTGATAAGTTAGGATCAGTGCCAACCAGGCGGCTCAAGGCAAGACGCAATCGAATTCGTCCGATTGGCGTGACCCTGGCTGCAATTTTTTGCACCCTGGCGCTGACCGCCTGCGGCCACAGCCCCACCGTACAGTTCTACAGCCTTCATCCCTCCCCCGCCAGTTCGTCAGGCGCACCCCTGGACCTGGCCCTGTCCATAGGTCCGGCGCAGTTTCCCCGGGCGCTAGCGCGCAGCCAGATAGTCACGCGGGCGGGCGGCAGCCGGGTCAAGGTGGATGAGTATCATGTGTGGAGCGCCCCGCTGGAATACGAGTTCCTGCGGGTGCTGGGCGACAACATCGCCAGCGACATACAATCTGATCGCATCGCCGTATACCCCAAGGAGGCGGCGTTCAAGGTCGATTACCGCGTAACCCTGGATATCCTGCAGTTTGACGGCGTACCCGGCGATAGCGTCACCCTGCGGGCTCGCTGGGCGATAGCGCCCGCTAGCGGCGATGCGCTTGCCGTGGGCACTTTTGAACAAACACAACCCGCCCATGCGGCGACAGAAGCGGACAACTACGACGCGCTGGTGTCAGCCCACAGCGCACTCATTGGCGAGTTGGGTACGGCGATAACGGCAAAATTGCGGGAACTGTCCAATCCCCGGTAAGGAGACGCCTCCATGCATCGGCCTTGAAAATTCGCTGGATGGTAAGCCCCTGGTTCATGGAAAAGGGTAGCGTCCCCTTTTTGCATTACGCGATGGAATGGATCCAGGAAAAGGGGTCTTCAGTGGTTCCATACTGTATCGCTGTAAGCTCCTCAAAAAGGCGCCGGGCAACAGGTCCGGATTTGTTGTCATTCACCACATAGTCCCTGCCTTTGTAAGCAAGCCGGCCCACTGGCGAAATTGCCGCCGCCGTGCCACAGCCGAATACTTCCGTGATCTCTCCGGAGTCAATATCGTCAATCACGGTATTTATGTCCAATTTCTGTTCTTTTACCGGATAACCCAGTGTAGGCGCCAGCTGCAGAACCGAGTCCCGGGTGATCCCCGCCAGGATACTGCCTGACAGTGACGGCGTGACGATTGTACCGTCCTTGTAGGCGAAGCAGATATTCATGGCCCCCACCTCCTCCACGTAACGACCTTCTATCGCATCCAGCCACAGAACCTGGGTATAGCCCTTCTTGGCAACTTCCTCACTCATAAACAGGCTCGCCGCATAGTTGCCGCCCGTCTTGGCTTCGCCGATGCCGCCTATTACCGCCCTGCGACAGACATCGGAGACATAAACCGAAACCGGGTTGAAGCCCTCTTTGAAGTAGGGCCCCACCGGGCCGGCAATAATGAAGTGCATATACGAGGAGGCCGCCCCAAGGCCCAGCTTTGGTGTGCTGGCGAACATAGCAGGACGGATATACAGTGATGCCCCGGCTTGGTCCGGCACCCAGGCCTGATCGGCCTGAACCAGGGTCTTGATTGCCTCCAGATGCAATTGCTCATCCACCCTGGGCATAACTATTCTATCGGCGGATATATTGAAGCGCCGCACGTTCTGGTCCGGCCGGAACAGATTTATCCCGCCATCGGCCCGGCGATAGGCTTTCAATCCCTCGAATATCTCCTGTCCGTAGTGCAACACGGATGCCGCGGGGTGCAAGGTGAAATTGTGGAAGGGCTGTACGGCGGCATCGTGCCAACCGGTATCGACATCATACTGTTGCGTAAACATATGATCGGAAAAAGCGTTGCCAAAGCTCAATTCCCGAGGGCATACGCCGCGCTTGTCGGCGGGCAACAGTTCAACATTTATAGACATGCATTCACCAAATTTATCAACATCCGTATTTTCATGGCCTTTGGGTCATTTGTCTATCCTACTTCTTGGCACAATCCACACTCCGGGGCCGGGGTCTGCGCACCAACGGGCATCATTCTGTGAATTTTCCACACCTTAAGCTCCAATTGTCATAAACCTGACTGTTACTTCAATCACATGTGACTAGAGTGCGCGTCCGTGACCCTGAGCTGGTCATTAAATAACCAACTGACTGCAACAATCCCGTGTACAACGGGGCAGTCTCACCATGCACTAGCAGAGGGTTAAACCATGTTAAAACAGAAATTCGCACGTAAGTCCGCTTTCCTTATGGCGACCGCGGTCGCCAGCGCGGTAGCAGCGCAGGCCGCAATGGCCCAGGATCTTCGCCTTGAAGAGGTGGTAGTAACCGCCCAGAAACGTTCACAGTCGGTCACCGACATCCCCATGTCCATTGTCGCCTTCAGCGGCGAAAACATGGCCGAGATGGGCGTCCAGGACACCACTGATATCGCCGCGGTCGTACCCGGCATGGCCTACGCCGATTCCCCCACAGGCACACCTATTTACACCCTGCGCGGCGTGGGTTTCAACGAATCCAGTACCCAGGCCGCCGCCACTGTCGGCGTCTACACGGATGAGCACGCCATCGCCTACCCCATCATGACACGTGGCCCGATGTTGGACATCGAGCGTGTGGAAGTCCTGAAAGGCCCTCAGGGCACACTGTATGGCCGCAACGCCACCGGTGGCGCTATCAACTTCATCACCAAGAAGCCCACCGAGGAATTCGAAGCGGGCGTTACCGGCTCCTACGGCCGTTATGAAACGGCCTCCGGCGAAGGCTACGTCAGCGGCCCCGTGACCGACTGGATGCGCGCACGCCTGGCCGTCAAGGGCGTCTATTCGAATGACGGCTGGCAGGAGAGCGCTTCGCGCAGTGACAAGCTCGGCGAGCAGGACAAAATGTCCGCCCGCCTGGGCCTGGCTTTCGACCTGGGTGATCGCGGCGACGCCCTGCTCACCACCAGCTACTGGAAAGACAAGTCCGACTCGATCGCGCCGCAGTTCCAGGCTGGCAACTACGCCAATTTGGGACCTGTAGCCGATGTTATCCGCCCCAATGAGCCCACCGCAGGTTCCATCGGCGACGACGCCACCGAAGCGGAGTGGATGGCAGGCAGAACGCCTTCTTACGACATGGAGAACCTGTCTTTCGGCCTGACAGTAAATTACGACCTGACCGACACCCTGCGCCTGACCTCCTTAACCAGCTATGCGGACTTTGATGACAACGGCTCGACCTTTGACCGCGCGGGTATTGCCGGGATTCCGGTATCAGAGGCGACCGCACCCTACCAGAATGGTGATATCGCCGACCAGACCGATGGCTATTTGACCAACGACTTCACCACTGTCACCTCCAGTATCGATTCCTTTTCCCAGGAACTGCGTGTTTCCGGTGAATACGGCATCGCCACCTGGGTCGCCGGTGTGTATTACAGCGAAAATGACGTGGACAACGTGGCCAACCAGAGCTTTAACCTGTCCACCTCCACCAACGGCTTGCTAGGCGGCGCACCCGTGGGTAATTTCCCGTCAATCGACAACACCGCCCAGCAGGACAGCACCACCTGGGCGGCATTTGCCAGCGCGGATTGGCTCATTGGCGATAAGCTGACTGTCACTACCGGGCTGCGTTATTCCGATGACCAGATCGATTTCAAAGGCTGTACCGCCGATACGGGCGACGCTTCGCTGTCGACCTTCTTCAATGTACTGACCGGTATCGTATCCGGCGGGGCATTGGAGGGCAACGCCGTACCCGGGGGTTGTATTACCTGGGACCTGCCTACACCGCAATCTGCGATCGGGCCCAGTGGTTTGATCAAGCGCAACCTGGACGAGGACTCCACTTCCTGGCGCCTGGCTGTCAACTATGACGTTACTGACGACACCTCTGTTTACACCTCCTACAGTCGCGGTTTCAAGTCCGGCAGCTTCCCGACACTGGGCGCTTCCAACTCGAACCAGTACAAGCCCGTCAAGCAAGAGCAGTTGGACGCTTACGAAATCGGCTTTAAGTCCAGCCTGCAGGACGGCGCAGCCCAGGTAAATGGCGCGATTTTCTACTATGACTACACCGACAAGCAGTTGCTGACCAAGATCTCCGATCCTGTATTCGGCCGCCTGTTCGCGCTTGAAAACGTGGATGACTCGGAAGTTTGGGGCGCCGAAATCGATGCTCTGTGGATGCCTCTGGACGGCCTGACCCTCGGCACCGCGGTAAGCTGGATGGAAACCGAAATCGGTCAGTTCATCGGCAGCAACCAGGTGGGCGACGAGATCAACTTCAACGGCTCCGAGTTCCCCTTCTCCTCTAACTGGGCCGCTACCGCCACTGCCAAATACGAGTGGAACCTGACCAGTAACCTGGTGGGCATGGTGGCGGTCGACGCCAACTATACCGGCGATACGGTAGCTGACTACAAGAGCGATGACGCTACCGACACTTCAGGTAACCCGTACCAGTACGACAGCCGCTTCGACATCGACAGCTATACGCTGCTCAATGCCCGCATCGGCGTCTCGTCCGCTGACGGTACCTGGAACACCTTCGCCTGGGGACGCAATCTTACCGACGAGTACTACTACAACAACGTACTGCAGGCCTCCGACATGCTGACACGCTATGCCGGCAACCCTCGGACTTACGGTGTGACCCTCGAGTACAACTGGTAAACCTGTTTAGCGGTACCCGTTTTCGCAGCGGCGCTCCTCCCTACGGGGGCGTTGGTGTCACCCTGAGTGGCAGCTGTTTTGCGGAGGGAGGGTATCGTGTTTTATTTCCGGTGCGCGGCACCCGATACAGCGGGGCAGGCTCTGCGCACTCTACGTGAATGCACTTTCTTTTGGTGCGCGGTGCGCACCATTTTTTTTGGTTCCACTGTCCCAATCGACCGTCATATCTGGCAAACATCATTTTTCTCAACAATACTGTACCTGAAGACAGGGGTAGATCCCTGACTATTAGCGAAATTGTGCGATATTTTGCTACCGTCAAAGGGTATGCGCTGATACGGGCATACTCTGACTTACATTAATAATGATGACTTACTTTGGTAACTGTCATTGATAACTGTTGATTAACGGGAGACAACCTTGATTGGAAATATCGGTCTTATTGCCAGCCTGGGACTACTGATCTGGCTGGCCCTACGCGGGGTGAATATTGTCTTCGCCTCGCTCCTGTGTTCGCTGGTCATCGTGGTGACCAATCAACTGCCCGTCGCCGAGAGCTTTTCGCAATCCTATGCCTTCGGCCCCCTGGGGGCGTTCTCCTTCGCCGGCAAGTTTTTCATCCTGTTTATATGCGGCAGCATCTTCGGCCGGGTGATGGCCGAGAGCTACGCGGCGGCCAGCCTGGCCAACGCCATGGCCACCCGCCTGGGCGCCCACCGGGCCCTGTGGATCATCACCATCTCATGCGCGGTACTGACCTACGGCGGCGTGATTATCTTTATCGTGGTATTCACCCTGTATCCCCTGAGCCTGCAACTACTGAAGTCGGCCAATATCCCCAAGCGCCTGTTTTGCGCCGCGCTGGCTTTGGGTGGCGGTACCTTTACCCTGACCGCCATGCCCGGCACCCCCTCGGTACAAAACGTGATTGCCGCCTCAGCGCTGGGCACAGACCTGTTCGCCGCCCCCTGGTTGGGTATTCTCGCATCGGTCATCATGCTCGGCCTGGGCATGTGGTACCTGGAGCGCGAGCGTATCAAGGCGGCCGCCAGTGGCGATGGTTTTGAAGCATCCCCCAATGACAAGATGCCCGACCACGACGTCACCGGCGACAGCTACCCCCACTGGACCCGCGCCGTGGCGCCACTGGTGCTGGTGATACTCACTATTTTGACCCCGCGGCTGATCGGTACGGCAGACGGAGTACCGGCCGGCGACTTCCAGGAGTTAATGGCATTTGCCATTACACATCCGGTTTTATGGCCATCCTTCGCACTGATGATCGGCAGCCTGGCGGCAGTCGCCCTGTTCCCGCGCCTGCACAAGGAGCCTGTCGTGGCCCTCGGCCGCGGCGCGGAAGACGCCATCATGCCACTGATCAATACCGCCGCGGTGATCGGTTTTGGCGGTGTGGTCGTGCAAACCAGTGGTTTCGCTGGATTCGCCGGTATGATGCTGGATTCGGGCCTGCCGCCGCTGATATCCCTGTTTGTGGCGTCCAGCATGACCTCAGCGCTGGTGGGCTCCTCCAGTGGTGGCTTGCAGATCTTCATGGAGACCATGTCAGCGGACTATCTGGCCATGGGCATCGACCGCGAGACGCTGCATCGCCTGGCGGCCATCATCAGCGGCGGTTTCGACTCCCTGCCCCACTGCGGCGCCATCGTGGCGATTCTCACCATTACCAGCCAGACCCACAAGCAGGCCTACAAGAATATGGCGATGGTGACGGTGGTATTCCCCGTTATCGCGGCGCTGGTGTTGCTGGGGGTGGTCGCGGTGACCAGCTAGAAGCATCCCGGGGTCAGTTCCCGCCTTTCCCTTTACTGCCGTTAAGCTTGGGCTATACTCTGGATGAATAGTTAGCGCTCCAGGAATGGCCGGATCACCGTGGAAGCCGTATCCAATTTACATAACTTTATGAGCGGCTTATCCGAGGCGGCAGTCTACGATATCCGCGCCTGCTTCCGGCCGCGGCGCTACGCCGACCGCGAGGTGATATTCCACGGCGGGGACCCGCCCGATTATATTTTCCAGATCGCCAGCGGTACTGTGGCCCTGTGCAATTACTCGGTGGACGGCCAGGAGATCAAACTCTACATTCACCAGGCAGGCGACTGGATCGGCGATACCGGCATCATGGATGGCAGGCCGCGGGTCAATACGGCCGTCGCCAACGGGGAGACCGAAATATTGATCTTGAGTGGCACAGACTTTGCTAATTTGTGCAGACGGCACCCTGAAATCCAGCACGCATTCAGCGTGATGCAGGCCAATCATATTCGCATTCTGCTCAATCTTTTGGTCGACGCGAGCCTGCTGCGCCTGCCCGGGCGCGTGGTACGCACCATTCAACGTTTGCTGGCGAGCATGGGCAAGCAAGATGCGGACGGCCTGCATTACATTGAATGTTCTCACGAAGAACTGGCGCGCTTTGTCGCCGCCTCCCGCCAGAGCACCAGCATAGAACTGAAAAAACTGGAGCAGGCCGGCATTATCCGCAGCGCCTACGGAAAAATCTACATACTCGAACCGACAGCCCTGAACGACAGCAGCGACAAGCTCACCAGCTTTGAGCCCGTTGTCGCCCTGTATGATGATGTTGACGATGCTGATGACGAGGCCACGACTGCCTCACCAACCGGGATCTGACCAACCACTTGAACAAATCACATCAAAGACGTCGATTATTCGGCAAATGTCACTAACATGACAGACTGTGTCACTGACAAGTGGCCAAAATGCACTATCCTGCTTAGTGTCTCTATACCCCCCAAAGCAAAAATGAGGAAATAAAATGTCCGATACCCTGGGTCTGATGGATGTTGAGCTGTCCGACAAGTTCGACAAGGACGATGGCCGTATTTTTATCAGTGGCACCCAGGCGCTGGCGCGCCTGACCCTGATACAGCGGCAACTCGATAAAAAGCGCGGCCTCAACACCCGCGGCTTTGTCAGTGGCTATCGCGGCTCCCCCCTGGGTACGCTGGACATCACCATGTGGCATGAAAAAAAGCGCATGGACGAGGCCGGCGTGGTATTCCAGCCCGGTGTCAATGAAGACCTGGCGGCAACCGCCGTCTGGGGTACCCAGCAACTGGATTTCTTCCCCGACCCCCTGGTCGATGGCGTATACGCCATGTGGTATGGCAAGGGACCCGGCGTGGACCGCTCGGCGGACGTGATGCGCCACGGCAACAACTTCGGCACCCACAAGCACGGCGGCGTATTGGCTGTGGTAGGCGATGATCACCCCGGCAAGTCCTCCACCGTGGTCAACCAGAGCGAACCCCTGTTCGCAGCCCTGTCCATTCCCACGCTGTACCCATCGGATGTACAGGAGATCCTCGAATTCGGCCTGCTGGGTTGGGAATTGTCCCGCTACTGCGGACTGTGGGTGGGTCTGAAAACCGTCAATGAGACGGTGGAGCAGACCCAGACAGTTAGCATTCACACCGACAAATTTTCTGTAGAACTGCCGGATCGGGGGGTAGATGCGGGCGATGTGAATATCAAGCAAATGGGGTTCAACCCCCAGGCCATGGAGGTCACGGTCAAGCGCGTGCGCCTGCCGCTGGTACACAAGTTCGTGCGGGCCAACAACATCGACAAGCTGCGCATCGGCGGCAGTGGCGGGCTCGGTATCGTGACCTCCGGCAAGAGCTACTCGGACGTGATGCATGCATTGAACCTGCTGGGGCTGGACACAGAGGCGGCGAAAGAACTGGGTATAGCCATCTACAAGGTCGGCTGCGTATGGCCGCTGGAGCCCGAGGGCTTGAAGGAATTCGCCAGTGGCCGGCAGGAGTTGCTGTTTATCGAAGAAAAAACCGCCATGCTGGAGCCCCAGGCGGCGCAAGTGTTTGTCAATGAGTCCGAGCGACCGAGGATGGTGGGTAAACTGGATGAACTGGGCAATACCCTGTTGCCCAGCGATATACAACTGGAACCCGCCGCCATCGCGGACGTCATCATGGCGCGACTCGGCGCGCTGGGCGCGTCGCAGCCCGCGATATGCGAGCGTCACAGCGCCCTGCAACAGAGCCTGGCGGAGAATGTGCAATTCACAACGCCGCTCCCGCCACGCTTATGCGCATTCCCTATTTCTGCTCCGGCTGCCCGCACAACACCTCCACTCGCGTACCCGAGGGCAGCCAGGCCATGGCTGGCATCGGCTGCCACGGCATGGCCATGCTGAAACGCACGGATACCATGTTGCCCGTGCATATGGGGGGCGAGGGCGTGAACTGGGCCGGCGCTTCCGCGTTCAGCGGCACTAAGCACATGTTCCAGAACCTGGGTGACGGCACCTATTTCCACTCCGGGCTGATGGCCATTCGCGCCGCCGTCGCCTCCGGCGTGAATATCACCTACAAGATTCTCTACAATGAGGCCGTCGCCATGACCGGTGGCCAACCCATAGACGGCCCCATCTCCGTGCACCGGATGGCTAGCCAGGTCGCCGCCGAAGGTGTCAAACAGGTGGTGCTGGTATCGGACGATCCCGGCAAATTCAGGGGCACACTGCCAGCCGGTGTAAGCATCCATCCCCGGGAAGAACTCGACCTGGTACAAAAACAACT
>PVMK01119511.1_pt1 | contig 14561 bp, 10 predicted proteins | sample 1853481 | NCBI WGS metagenome assembly PVMK01 (sample SAMN08533507, study PRJNA380276) | Marine sediment metagenome, whole genome shotgun sequencing project. | reverse complement strand
AAAAATGGAATCTGTTATTAAGAGCGTTGGAGCGCGGCTATTTTACATAATGGCGTTATAATACAGAAAGTGAATGAATGCTATTATAACTACCCGTTATGTAAACATAGCTTTGGTTACAATTCTAATTTAAAATATTAAAATTAGTGGGAGTGGGTGGATTTGGATTAAACAACAAGGGGGTTGCTAGTGGAAGTACCCTCATAATTCTGCTGTATAATTTATTAAAAAATGAAAAATTAATTTTTTAAATTAGATTATTACACGCCTGCAAAATGTACTTAATGCTATATTATTAATATTGGGACCTAATACCCCAATTCAATGAAAAATAATCAAATATGTTATGATTGGGATACCCCTCTTTTTTATCAAATAAATAAAAATAATTTATTTAATTATAACATAAAAGTTAAGCTTTTATAACATAAAGAATTATTTTATAAATGCTCGAAACCCTTGCTATTGTTGAGTTTTTTTTCATATTTTTACGCTTCAAGGAAATTAATATCACGGTCCCATTTACTCCTCTAGATAAAATCCAAATCATGAACAAAAAACAACTTCTTCAACAGAATAAACTTTTGAGCAAGAAATATCAGATTACAAGCATTATTTTGATAAACAAAAAGAGAAGAATTATAGACGAGCTCATAAATAACGCTCCATTACTTTTATGGAACAAAATTCATAAAAAGCATAGTAAAATATCCCTAGTTAGAACTGCATATGCTAAATTAAAATACATTGTAAATCAAAAAAGACCAGATTTAGTTGCAAAAGCTAATAAAGAACATGACCAACACAAAGCAAAGAAAAGATTTCAAAAAGAAATTAATACTGGATTATTAGGTGGTGAAAATAGTGGATTCAAAAAAATAGCTTCTATAAAAATAATCTAATGAAGTTTAAGTATTTAGAGTATAATAGTTGTTCTTCTATTTTTCGCCACTATGAAACTACCTTATAATGCATATCATCTAAAACATCGGTATCAAATGCATCTAAATAAATATTAGTAATCTTATTACCATACTCATGACCTAATGCCTCTGCTATAAGTTCGTTAGAATAACCTAATCTTTTGGCTATAGTAGCAAATCCATGCCTACTACTATAGGTGGTTATGGATATTTTGCAATTTATTTGATCAGACAACCGTTTTAGATATTTATTTGTCGTCTTAATCCACTGCTTTATAATTTTTTTAGCTTCCAAACTGTCCTCAATACTATCATTTGGCAAAACAGGTAACAAATAACCATTATTATCAGATTTCAATTTATTAAACAGTGCTTCTGCAGGACTGAAGAGTTTTATACTATAGTTTTTATGTGTTTTTCTCCTTTTATAGTGGATTCTACCATCCATGATATTTGAAGCCTTTAAATAGGCCAAATCTGTAAAAGAAATACCTCTCAAATAGAAACTCAACATAAAATAGTTAAAAGCTCTCCATGCAGTTGAATACTCTTCTAAAGGAACTAGTTTAAGCTTAATTAAATCGTCTTTAGAGATTGCTCTTTTACTGGTTCTCTCGGACTTTATGGTAATGTCGAAAAATGGGTAATACGATCTTTCAATAACCTTTTGCTTAATTGCCTTATTATAGATCGCTCTTATAGTTCTAAAATAATTTGAAATACTATTTTGTTTTAATCCAGAGATTATTAAATGATGATTAAACTTGTTTAAAAGTTCATAATCAATAGTATCTATCGGAATATCTTTACCACAAAAATTAATAAACCTATTTACTGCAGTTCTGTAAACAATAGCATTTCCTGTACTATTAGTTTCAAACATTTTCAGTATTAATTTTTGTGCAAACTCTTTAAACATAACTCTTGCTTTACCTGATTCTCCATTTACTAAATTCCTAAATTTTTCTATGGTAAAATCATCATCTAAAGAGAGCACAGTTTGTTGAATTTTGAAGAATTCTTTTAATAATTTAATGTTTAGAAGCCTTGAATTTGGATGCTCCTTAATAATCGCATGATTTTTACTATCCCAATGAAATTCATGTATTGCAACATCAGAATTGATAGTGTAAACTTTCTTAAAATGAGTTATTCTGAAAATAATGTTGAACGTACCATCAGATTTCGCTCTTCTGGTGTCTAAAATAGTTTTAACATTAGCCATAATTAGTAGTATTATGGTCAAGATGTGCAAACTATGTGCAAAAAAACCGTAGAAAAATAGCCTTTTTAGCTGATCTCTGGGAATAATTGAAACCACTAAAAACAAAAATAACCTGCTGAAAATCAACGGGTTATTTAGTGATCGCGACAGGATTCGAACCTGTGACCGTCTGCTTAGAAGGCAGATGCTCTATCCAGCTGAGCTACGCGACCATTCAAGGATTCCAATGTAAATCCTGAAAATGTTAAAAAGGATTACTTCGCTATGCTCAGTGATCCTGTATTGTATTGCTGCAAATTAAAGCCTTGCTTTATTTTGTCGGGGTGGCAGGATTCGAACCTGCGACCTCCGCGTCCCAAACGCGGCGCGATAACCGGGCTACGCTACACCCCGAATTGGTTATCCTGTAAAAAGCGTTTTATTCCCCTTTTCTTCACTTTCATCTCCAACCGAATTGCCTCAGATCTATTTGCAACCTTTATCACTTTTATTAGTTGCCATGGTAATCCACTCTTGGTTGAAGGAACAAAACCCCTATTATGTCTTTCTAATCTATCTTCAATATTATGTGTTTGACCAACATAATATCTTGAACGTTTTGGACTATACATGATGTAAACTAAATAATCCACTCTATTTACCCTTATTTGGGGTGGTCACGCCTGAGGCGTGACGACCTCCGCGTCCCAAACGCGGCGCGATAACCGGGCTACGTCCTGCCACGCTACAAGCGTGGTACACCCCGAAAAAACAGCTGACGCTGTCAAATCTCAATATACAAATCCCAAAATCGTAGTACAATCTCGGTAAGAATTTAGACTACTCCAATACAGTAGTAGATTTAAAACTTGCGGAGAGACTGGGATTCGAACCCAGGCAACACTTACGCGTTGACAGATTAGCAATCTGCTCCATTACCACTCTGGCACCTCTCCTGTTATAATTTATGAACGTCGTATTAATAATTTAAATGCGGATGCAAATGTAACTTTTCATCTTAAAGAACGCAAACTAATTTTTAGTTTTTTAACCCGATCTTTCTATTCCGGATATTCAATACGTAAGTGGTAGATATTGGCCAGCTTATGCTTTAAAACCTTCTTGATGGACTGTATTTCCTTAAAGGTAATATTTGCATTTAAAAACTGCTCGCTCTCCACCTGCTTATTTATGATACTATCTACAAAGGCATCAATTTTTGTAGAGGTTGGTTCTTTCAGGCTTTTTGAAGCGGCCTCTACACTATCGCACATCATTAATATTGCGGTCTCTTTACTAAAAGGTTTTGGCCCGGGGTATTTAAAATCTTCGATGTTTGCACCGCTTTCCAAGCTTTTCTCTTTGCTGTAAAAATAATACACCAAACTTGTGCCATGATGTGTTCTGATAAAATCAATGACCCGATCCGGTAAATTATTCTTTTTTGCCGTTTCTATGCCATCAATAACATGTTTAATAATCGTTGAAGCACTTTCGCGAGATGACAGTTCATCATGAGGATTTATCCCGGTAGATTGATTTTCGGTGAAATATGTGGGATTCTTCATCTTACCAATATCGTGGTATAACGCACCTACCCTAACCAGCATGGCATTTGCCCCAATCTCATTAGCAGAGGCCTCTGCCAAATTTGCTACATTTAATGAATGATGAAAGGTTCCAGGAGCCTTATTGGATAATTCTTTTAATAGTTTTGTATTTGTGTCGGTAAGCTCCAACAGAGAAACGTCAGACACTAAACCAAACATCTTTTCATAAACATAAATTAATGGCTGAACAAATAAAGTTGCAAGTCCGCAAAGAATAAATAGTACAAATGTTTCCCATTTTAAATTTTCTATACCTCCTTCATGAATTACAAAAAAAGCAAAATAGGCAACTATATATATGAGGGTAATTTGACCCACAGAAATAAATAAATTTGCCCTTTTATAAAGTTCGGATACCGTCAAGATCGTTACTATTCCAGCTATGATTTGTAAAAACATGTATTCGTAGTTATTCGCCACCACGAACCCAAGTAATAATACTGTAATAACGTGCGCAAATAAACCCAACCTCGCGTCGAAAAAGGCCTTTAGAACCAAGGGCAAAATACAAATCGGAACAATATATATGTATGAAGAATTATAATTAACGACCAGGGTGGTTAACAACACCATCAATAGAATATTAAAAAAAATAAAAGTGACTTTGGTGTTGTTCTTAAAGACTTCCAGGCGATACTTTCTTAAAAACAGAAGGAGCATTAACAAGGCTAATGCTACCAATAAAGTATAAGCTGCAACGATCCAATTGTAGTTGGACTCGCTCCAAACCTGTGATTCGTACTCCGACTCCAAGGATTTTAAGATCTTTAATTTATCTCCTTCAATGACTTCTCCTTTCGAAATTATTAATGTTTCTCTTTCTATACTGCCTCTAACCAACGATATGTTTTTCAATTCTTCTTGCAATGCATTATCTGTAATATTCTCATTAAGGATAGCATTAGGTTTTATAATATCAAAAAACAAGGACAGATATTGCGATTTATAATTTGTCAACCCCAGGTCCTCAATTTCCTTTTCAAGAAATGATCTTATATCGGTTTGTGGGATAAAGTTGGAGTAATTGGTAACCTTGGTTTGCTTTCTGTTCTCCAATACGATAACTGATTTTTCAGCCGAATAATTATAGGCCTGATCCAATACCCCATAGGTATAAATTTTAGTCAGAATGCCAATAGCGTAATTAAATAGAATATCGCGATTATTGTCTATAATTAATGAATCGGAAAAGACTAAATTAAATTGAGATAATAACTCAGGGGTGATTTCTGTCGCCATTTGTGAATCTACGTCAAAATATAGCGAGGCATTATCGGTAATTGCCTTTTCCTCTAATTTTAGTTCTTCATCGCTTTTCTTAATTGCAAAATCAAAAGGGGCATATAAGTTTTCCGACTGCCACGGTTTTCCTTTTTCAAAATTATATTTAAATTTTCCACTTTTGGGAAATAAATAAACAATTAAAAAAGTTGTTGCTATAAATAATAATACCTTATAAATTAATGAATAGTTTTTGTAAAGCTTATTGATGAAGTCTCTCATATATGGTCTTATAATTATTTCAAAAGTACTAAAAAAAAAGAATTGGCCTTTACCTACCATAATAGCATAATCATTCCATTATCTTCTAAATTTTAATTAATTTTGCCGTATCATAAATTTTAATCCCTTAATGAATGAATAGAGAGGTTGTAATCGTTTCTGCAGTAAGAACACCCATTGGTAGTTTTCTAGGTTCCTTATCAACGGTTCCTGCACCAAAACTGGGAGCTGTTGCTATAAAAGGAGCATTGGATAAAATAAGTTTAAAGCCGGAATTGGTTGAAGAAGTTTTAATGGGAAATGTTGTTCAGGCCGGAACCGGCCAGGCACCTGCAAGGCAAGCGGCAATTTATGCCGGCATACCCAATACAGTTCCCTGTACTACAGTAAATAAAGTATGTGCATCGGGGATGAAAGCAGTAATGCAGGGCGCACAGGCCATTGCACTTGGTGATGCGAACATTGTCGTAGCCGGTGGAATGGAAAATATGAGCTCAATCCCTCATTATTTTTATGCCAGATCGGCAACAAAATTTGGACCGGCTTCCTTAATCGATGGGATGCAAAAAGATGGTTTGGTAGATGCCTACGACCAAAATGCCATGGGCGTTTGTGCCGACGCATGTGCTACCAAGTATGAATTTTCGCGTGAAGACCAGGATGCCTTTGCAATTCAATCCTATAATCGTTCGGCAGATGCCTGGGGTGCGGGTAGATTTAATAATGAAGTCGTTCCTGTGGAAGTCCCGCAGCGTCGTGGAGAATCTGTTTTGGTTAAGACAGACGAAGAATATACAAACGTAAAGATGGATAAAATTCCTGCCTTACGGCCGGCTTTTACTAAAGACGGAACGGTTACGGCAGCTAATGCATCGACTATAAATGATGGCGCCGCTGCTTTAGTTTTAATGAGTAAAGATAAGGCCGACGAGCTCGGACTTGAATCTTTAGCTACAATTAAAAGCTACGCCGATGCCGCCCATGAGCCAAATTGGTTCACAACGGCACCGGCAAAGGCATTACCAAAGGCCTTGGCCAAAGCCAATATTTCTATGGATGACGTAGATTATTTTGAATTCAATGAGGCTTTTGCCGTTGTTGGATTGGCAAATATGAAAATACTGGGACTGGATGATAATAATGTAAATGTTAATGGTGGTGCCGTATCTCTCGGCCATCCTTTAGGTTGCTCAGGGGCAAGGATCATTGTGACCCTGATAAATATTTTAGAACAAAATAATGCCAAAATTGGTGCAGCTGCCATTTGTAATGGCGGAGGTGGTGCATCGGCAATTGTTATAGAACGCTAAGCTCCAATTAATGAAATACGGCATCTGTAATTTGAGCATTATCCCTTTAAGATTAGAGCGTTCGGATACAAGCGAACTCGTTTCCCAGGTGTTATACGGTGGATTGTTTAAAGTATTGGAACATCGAAAAAAATGGAGCAGAATTCGTTTGTATTATGATGATTACGAGGGTTGGATAGATAATAAACAGTATAAAGAAATTTCTAAAGACACCTACAAGGGTTTAATTGCATCTAAAGAAATTTACTCCTTCGATCTTATTGAATTTGTCGAAACCAGGGAAAAACAACTTTGTCCTATTTTACTTGGGTCTTCCTTAAAAGGGTTGGCACTTCTTAATCATAAATATGACGGAAATACCATCGGTGGCGAAAAGGATAAAAATGAGATTATAAAGACAGCTTTTCTTTATTTAAACGCGCCTTACCTTTGGGGCGGAAGAACGCCTTTTGGCATAGACTGCTCAGGATTTACCCAAATGGTCTATAAGATTAACGGTTATAAATTATTAAGGGATGCGGCCCAACAGGCCACCCAGGGAGAAGCTTTAAGTTTTATAGAAGAAAGCCATCCCGGGGATCTTGCTTTTTTCGATAATTCGGATGGACAAATTGTACATGTTGGAATTATTATGAAGGACAACTATATAATCCATGCACATGGACAGGTTAGAATTGATCGACTGGACCAAACCGGTATTTACAATGTCGAAAGCAATAATCACACCCATAAATTAAGGGTAATAAAAAAGATTATATAAAAAAAAGGGCCATTTTAAAATGGCCCTTTTTTATACGCATCGGTGAAATTAGTTTTTATTTTCTAAAGCGTCCGCCGTTACTTTCATTGCTTTATAATTTTCCTCATCGCCAACAGCACTATAAATATTCATTAAAGTTTTTACCGCACTTAAATTATCAGGATTGCTTTCCAATACATCGGTTAAATATGGTATGGCTTCTTTATACAGTTGCTGCCTCCTTTCCCTTAATTCCTCATATTTTTTATCATCGGCGGCAGAGCTTCCCAAATCGTTCATTTCGTTAATTATACCTTGCTCCTGATCTAATATTAAAGCAACCATGTTCATTTTGGCATTAATATAAGTGGGATCGATTTCCATAGCTTTCAGGTAATATTTCGAAGCTTCTTCATAATTTTTATCTGCGGCTGCAATAACGCCTAAATTAAAATAAAGATCCACATTATTAGGATTGATACTTAAGGCTTGATTAACCAACTTTATATACTTTTCCTTATTACCAATTTTATATTGAATATTTGCTTCAGAAATCAATAAATTAAAATCGTTAGGACTTGTTAATTTTGCCCTTTCAATGGCTTCTACAGCTTTATCATTATCACCCTGTTCAACATATATTAATGCCACATTTTTGGCCATTTCGCCAACTTTGGATTCAGACATTTCATTTCTGGCATTATCATGTGTCCCCGCCTTAATAGATAGGCTCCTTAAGGTTTCGCTGCTAAAAGATTGTTCTTCACCCGTATCCACATCCCTGGCAAAATACTCTACACCAACTCCGGTATATCCCATTTCAAGTAGCTCATCATAAATTTTCAATGCCTTATCATAGATTTTTCCCATAACGGCAACTGTGGCCGAATTAAATAAATATAGTGTGTCTGTTGGAGAAACCCTGTAGGCCCTATCAAAATTTGCAGCAGACACGTCGTACTTTTTCTGTTCTAAGGCGTCACTGGCCTTTTGAATAAAAGCATTACTCATATTCAATTTTATTTGATCAACTTGGGGAGTATATACCAATTTTCCCGATTGGGCCTCAAAGTCTGTCAAGGCTTTAAAGCTATTCAATGCTTCATTGATCTCCGGATCACTTCCGGCACCATTAGCATATAATGCCTGTCCTTTAAAAAAATAAAATTTTGCTTTGGTCTTATCATCCATGGATGATAAAAGTGCCTCGGCATTGATTAAAGCCGATTTAGCATCGGCAAAATTGTTGTTCTTTACCGCTTTTTCGATTTCTTTTACTTCTTTCTTTTGAGCTATAGCAAATGAGCATATCATTAGAACTAAACCTAATATAGCGTATTTTTTCATTGTAGTTATGTTTAATTATTAGTGTTAATCATTGTTCTCATCTTCTGATTTATCAATAGTTGTGCCATCATTTTGATCTATATTGTCCTCAACGTTATTAACGTCTTCAATATCATCTTCATCGTGCATGACCTTGGCAACTGCTGCGATAGAATCACTATTCTTTAAATTAATGAGCTTCACACCTTGTGTCGCCCTTCCCATTACGCGTAAATCTTCGACAGCCATTCGTATGGCAATTCCGGATTTGTTGATGATCATTAAGTCATCCGTATCAACAACATTCTTTATGGCCACTAAATTACCGGTTTTTTCTGTAATAGAAATAGTTTTTACACCTTTTCCGCCCCGATTGGTAATCCTGTAGTCTTCAAGACTCGATCGTTTTCCAAATCCGTTTTCAGAAACAACAAGGATATCACTCTCCATGTCATTAACGGATATCATTCCTATAACTTCATCATTTTCATGTGCAAGCCTTATGCCCCGTACACCAGAAGCACCTCTTCCCATGGGCCGTGTTTTCGCTTCTTCAAATCGGATGGCCTTACCCGATTTAAGAGCCAGCATAACCTGGCTTTCCCCTGTCGTTAGTTTTGCCTCGAGTAACTCATCATCTTCTCTTATGGTGATGGCATTAATACCATTGATTCTTGGTCTTGAATATTTTTCAAGAGACGTTTTCTTTACCTGTCCTTTCTTGGTAGCCATAATTACATAATGGCTGTTAATATAATCTTCATCTTTAAGGTCCTGGGTGCATATAAAAGCCTTTACTCTATCGTCCTGCTCAATATTAATCAAATTCTGAAAAGCTCTGCCTTTTGAGGCTTTACTGCCTTCGGGGATCTCGTAGACACGCATCCAGAAACATTTGCCCTTTAGCGTAAAGAAAAGCATATATTGATGGTTCGTTCCAACAAACATATGCTCTAAAAAATCTTCGTTTCTCGTGGTCGATGCTTTCTGTCCCACTCCTCCCCTATGTTGAGTTTTATACTCTGTAAGCGAGGTACGCTTTATATACCCGGCATGTGAAATTGTTATGACCACTTTTTCATCGGGAATCATGTCCTCAATGGACAAATCCCCTCCTGCATATTCAATTACCGACCGGCGATCGTCACCATACTTGCTTTTCACTTCTATGAGTTCATTTTTAATGATGTCCATTCGACGATCCTTCTTATCAAGAATGTCTTTTAGATCTTCAATGGTAACCAAAAGGGCATTATATTCGGTCCTTAATTTGTCCTGTTCCAGACCCGTTAACTGACGTAAACGCATTTCAACAATGGCTTTAGCCTGAATATCGGACAATTTGAAAGTTTTTATCAACTTTTTCTTGGCTTCATCGGCATTTGCCGAAGCACGAATTAACCGGATAACCTCATCAATATTATCAGAAGCAATGATCAGTCCTTCTAATATATGTGCACGCTCCTCTGCTTTTCGCAACTCATAAGCGGATCTGCGAACAACAACATCATGACGATGTTCCACAAAATAATGAATCATCTCCTTTAGATTCAATAACCGTGGCCGCCCTTTGACCAGGGCAATGTTATTGACACTAAACGAAGATTGCAACGCCGTATATTTATAAAGTTTATTAAGAACAATATTAGGAATGGCATCGCGCTTAAGTACATAAACGATCCGCATTCCGTTACGGTCGGATTCATCACGAATGGTTGAAATACCTTCAAGCTTTTTGTCGTTTACAATATCGGCAGTCTTTTTGATCATATCTGCCTTATTGACCTGATAGGGTATTTCTGTGACAATAATACATTCCCGACCTTGTACTTCCTCAATAATCGCCTTACCGCGCATCACAACCCGACCGCGTCCCGTTTTAAATGCTTCTTTAACTCCGTCGTAACCGTAAATAGTTCCGCCTGTTGGAAAATCAGGTGCTTTAACATGTGTAATCAGTTCGTCAATTTCTATATCACTATTTTCGATATATGCAATAATACCGTCCACAACTTCCGATAAATTGTGTGGTGGCATATTGGTTGCCATTCCCACTGCAATACCCGAGGCGCCATTAACTAAAAGTCCGGGAATACGAGTGGGTAAAACCGTAGGTTCTTTTAATGTGTCGTCAAAATTAAGTTTATGGTCAACGGTTTCTTTATCAATATCTGCCAACATGTCTTCAGATATCTTACGCATTCTGGCTTCCGTATAACGCATCGCCGCAGGACTGTCACCATCTATGGAACCAAAATTTCCCTGCCCATCAACTAACATGTATCGCAAACTCCATTCCTGGGCCATACGTACCATAGCATCATAAACCGATGTATCTCCATGTGGATGGTATTTTCCTAAAACTTCTCCAACTATCCTGGCCGATTTTTTATGGGCAGTATTCGCTCTAATACCTAATTCATGCATTCCAAAAAGCACTCTCCTGTGTACGGGTTTAAGGCCATCTCTTACATCCGGGAGTGCACGTGACACAATGACCGACATTGAATAATCAATGTAAGCCGATTTCATTTCATCTTCAATATTAATTGGAATGAGTTTTGGTCCTTCTATCATATAAAATTTAATTAGTTTTTACTGGGTTTTCAAATCGAGCTAATATAAGAATTTTGTTAGTCTGCAAGCCATTTTAATCCTGCTTTTTTAAGGCTTTTTATCAACAATATTTTATATATTTATCGTTAATAAATACAATGCAAAATATGTTGATTTTTTAAAGTTAATTTTGTCATTTAACAATTAAAATTTATAATTAAGGTATAGTTTTTGCCGTTATTTAGTTGTTTTTAGTATTTTTAATGCAGAAAGGAATTTATATATGGACGATAATTTTTCACCAAGGGTAAAAGATGTAATTGCGTATAGCAAGGAGGAGGCATTGCGTTTGGGTCATGATTTTATAGGCACCGAACATTTAATGCTTGGGCTTTTGCGTGATGGCAATGGTAAGGCTATCGACATTTTAAGTGCTTTGGATATAGATTTAAACCACTTAAGGCGTAAGGTGGAAATATTAAGCCCTGCCAATCCTAATATTTCGATTTCTTCGAATGAAAAAAAGAATTTACATCTTACAAGGCAGGCAGAACGTGCTCTAAAAACAACATTTTTAGAAGCAAAACTGTTTCAGAGCACATCGATTAATACGGCGCATTTGTTATTATGTGTCCTGCGAAATGAAAATGATCCAACCACAAAACTTTTAAATAAACTCAAAGTAGATTACGACAACGTAAAAGAACAATTTAAGTATATGATTGCAAATGATGATGACAAGCATATAGAACCTACTAAGGCAGAATCATTTTCCGATGAAGAATCATCCGATGAAGGAGAATCCAAAGAAAATCCTTTTAGCCAGACTTCGTCCAAAGGAACTAAAAAATCCAAGACTCCGGTATTAGATAATTTTGGCCGGGACCTTACTTCAATGGCCGAAGAAGATAAACTTGATCCTGTAGTTGGTCGTGAGAAGGAAATTCAACGAGTTTCCCAGATTTTAAGTCGAAGAAAGAAAAATAATCCGCTTTTAATTGGTGAGCCAGGTGTCGGGAAATCTGCAATTGCCGAAGGACTGGCCGATAGAATTATAAAACGAAAAGTGTCCAGAATACTTTTTAATAAGCGTGTGGTAACCTTAGACCTGGCAAGTTTGGTTGCAGGCACTAAATATCGTGGCCAATTTGAAGAACGTATGAAAGCTGTAATGAACGAACTTGAAAAGAACAGTGAAATTATTCTTTTTATCGATGAGATCCATACTATTGTTGGTGCCGGAGGTGCTACCGGAAGTCTGGATGCCTCAAATATGTTCAAGCCCGCATTGGCAAGAGGTGAAATTCAATGTATTGGAGCGACAACGCTTGATGAATACCGGCAATATATAGAAAAAGATGGCGCCCTGGAACGCAGGTTTCAAAAGATTATAGTTGAACCTACTACCGTGTTGGAAACTATAGAAATATTAAATAATATTAAAGACAGATACGAAGACCATCATAATGTAGAATATACGCCGGAAGCTATTGATGCCTGTGTAAAATTAACCAATCGTTACATGAGCGAGCGATTTTTACCCGACAAAGCTATCGATGCATTGGACGAGGCCGGTTCACGGGTTCATATTATAAATATAGATGTTCCTCAACAAATTATTGAACTTGAAAATCAGTTGGAAGAGGTAAAAAACTCGAAGAATTCGGTTGTAAAAAAACAAAAATACGAAGAAGCCGCTAAACTTCGGGATGATGAAAAACGATTGGAAAAGAGTCTTTCCGAGGCTCAGATGAAATGGGAAGATGAATCTAAACAACATAAAGAAACAGTTACCGAAGATAATGTGGCCGATGTCGTTTCGATGATGACAGGTATTCCGGTTAATCGCATCGCGCAAACCGAAAGTAACAAGCTCGCTAAACTTCCCGATCTCATTAAAGGGAAAGTTATCGGGCAGGACGATGCAGTAAATATGGTGGTTAAGGCTATTCAGCGAAATCGTGCCGGACTTAAAGATCCTAATAAACCCATTGGATCATTTATCTTTTTGGGACAAACCGGGGTTGGTAAAACACAATTGGCGAAGGTTCTGGCACGTGAATTATTTGACAGTGAAGATACACTTGTCAGGATCGATATGAGTGAGTATATGGAGAAATTTGCCATTTCGCGTTTGGTCGGTGCACCTCCAGGATATGTTGGGTACGAAGAAGGCGGACAGCTTACCGAAAAGATCAGGAGGAAACCTTATGCCGTGGTACTTTTGGATGAGATCGAAAAAGCGCACCCCGATGTCTTTAATATGCTCTTAGGGGTTTTAGACGATGGATATTTAACGGACAGCCTGGGTAGAAAGATCGATTTTAGCAATACTATAATTATTATGACCTCCAATATTGGGTCCCGTAAACTTAAAGATTTTGGTATGGGTGTTGGTTTTGGAACGTCTGCAAAAAAATCGCAAGTCGGTTCGAATACCCGAAGTATTATTGAAAATGCGTTAAAGAAAGCTTTTGCTCCGGAATTTTTAAATAGAATTGATGATGTTGTCGTATTTAACACCTTAGAGAAAGAACATATTGATAAAATTATTGATATTGAATTGGCAATACTACTGGACAGAATAAATGACCTGGGCTATAAGATGAAATTAAGTAAAAGCGCAAAAGCATTTATAACAGAAAAAGGCTTTGATAAGCAATATGGGGCAAGACCATTAAAAAGGGCTATACAAAAATATATAGAAGATGCCCTGGCAGAGGAAATTATTAAATCACAAATCCATGAAGGAGATACTATTAAAATGGATTTAGACAAAACGACACAAAAACTAAAGGTTAAAATTGAAAAGGCCGAAAAACCGGCCAAATCTTAATCATTAACGATAAAATTAATGAATCCTGCGATCATAGAAGATTGTAGGATTTTTTGTTAGTGAAACTCGATTTTGAGGAGTCCGAATGACGAACTCGAAATTGTAAGTTGAACTAATCCCGCATTTCAGTATCAAGTCTTCATTACCTTTTTGAATGAGCCCAGGAAGAAATGGGTCGTTTACATAAAAGTAGCGGGATTAATTCTTTTTACCGGCATCAGCTTGATAATTATCCGAAAGCCTATATTTAATATGACTTCAAAAGAATTACATACCATAAAAGTTCAAATTGAGGAAGAGATTGAGAAAACACTTTTGTTAGTTCGGAATTATCGGGAACTTTCAAGGCCCATAGCTCCTGAAAACGCCATTGGAAGAATTTCGAGAATGGATGCCATTAATAACAAAACTGTTAACGAAGCTGCACTTAAAAAGGCAGAACAGAAACTTACAAATCTAAAAGTTGCCTTATCAAATATCAACGATCCCGATTTTGGAGTATGTTCAAAGTGCAACAACCCTATTCCCATGGGTAGAATTCTGTTAATGCCCCA
>PVMK01117752.1_pt1 | contig 14562 bp, 9 predicted proteins | sample 1853481 | NCBI WGS metagenome assembly PVMK01 (sample SAMN08533507, study PRJNA380276) | Marine sediment metagenome, whole genome shotgun sequencing project. | reverse complement strand
TTCGGCACCTCCCGTGGTTGCCATGAAGAGATCCTTGCCGAATTCCGTGTTGCTCATATACGCGACAACTTCGCTGATCCCGCGAGCGAGAGAATCCTGTTTCGCATCGATGAGCCGCAGTTCAACCACGACTCGGGTAACGTCGCATTCGGGCCTGACGGCCTGCTGTATTTCACGCTCGGCGATGGCGGTGGCGCGAATGACGGTCTTGCGGACGTGCCGCCGTCCCACGGGCCGATAGGCAACGGCCAGAACATCGAGACGGCACTCGGGTCGATTCTCCGGATCGATGTGGACGGCGAGCCGGATCCGGGTCTGCAATACGCCGTTCCCGCCGGGAATCCATTCGCCGGGGCAACTCCCGGCGTCGACGAAATCTACGCCTACGGCATGCGCAATCCTTACAGGTTCTCGTTCGACGATGGGCGCGGCGGGGACGGCAGGCTGTTTCTCGCCGACGTGGGGCAGAACCTCTTCGAAGAGGTCAATATCATCCGAAAAGGGGGCAATTATGGATGGGTTGCGGCAGAAGGATTCCATTGCTTCGATACCTTCAATCCAACCATGCCGCCATCGAGCTGCTCCGGCACCGGGCCCAACGGTGAGCCGCTGCTCAATCCGATTGCCGAGTACAACCATAATGACGGAATTGCAGTGATCGGCGGGTTCGTCTATCGCGGTAAAAAGTCCTCGCCACTGTTTGGAAAATACGTCTTCGGCGATTTCAGCCGCAGCTTTGGCCTCCCGGCTGGCCGCTTGTTCTGGCTCGATGCGGACGGTGTTCTGACCGACATCTTTGAGTTTCAGCTCGGCGAACTCAACCTGCCCCTGGGCAAATTCCTGTTCGGCTTCGGTGAAGACGAGGGTGGCGAGATCTATGTGTTGACGTCGGGCAATCTCGGTCCCAGCGGCAACGCCGGCGAGGTGTTCCGGCTCGTCGCAACAGGCGACGATGACCGCAGGTGACGATGACAGCGATTCGGACAGCGACTCTGACTCAGATTCTCACTGATCGCCCATCTCCTGAAAAAGCCCGGCCTCGCGCCGGGTTTTTCTTGCCTGTTGAATGGCCGCTACTGGCCGAAATCGGACATCCAAGCAGCGGTGGTTTGCCCAATCTATGGGACAAATCCTGATCTATGGGACAAAGAAAAAAGGGACACGTCTGTGCCCCTTTAACATGGCGCGCCCGGAGAGATTCGAACTCCCGACCACCTGGTTCGAAGTTTTACGTTGTGAAATGTAGTTTCTTTTAATTCAATAAGTTATCTGGCCCGCCCTCACTTAACTTACCGCCATGCACCGCCAAAGCTCGCTGAGTGTCGTCTCAACCCTACGTTTTCGTTTAGCACGCATGTTGGGAAAGGATTCCAGATTCTGCGCGTCTAGGGATTCTGACGGCAATTCCGGGGACAGTTTACTTATCTCAGACCAATCATTAAAAACCGAGGCCGAAACCAATAGATAAGTAAACTGTCCCCGGATTACAATAGTGAACAAGATACCGAGGCGGTTATGGCAGAGACCATCATTGAATTGCTGGCACAGGCGGACGGCGATGCCCCCGCACTGCTGGCGCCGGGGCGCCCGGCGTTGTCGTTTGGCGGCCTCCGGCGCCAGACTGAAGCGACTGTAAATCAGCTGAATGGGCTTGGGGTAGGCCGCAATGCATCCGTTGCGATTGTATTGCCGAACGGACCGGAGATGGCCAGCGCGTTCGTCTGCATTGCCGCCGGCGCAACGACGGCACCATTAAACCCAGGATATAGCCGCGACGAGTTTGAATTTTATCTGGCAGACCTGGAAGCCGAGTTGCTGGTGGTGCAGGAAGGCGTGGAAACACCGGCGCTGGCCGCCGCCCAAAAACACGGTATCGACGTAGCAGTGCTGAGTTTTTCCGAGACCGACCCGGCTGGTGTATTTACACTTGTCGGCAAGTCGTCCGCAACCCCGGTCGCTGCAGATCAGGGTGGTTTTGCCGAGAGCGGCGACATCGCGCTGGTGCTGCATACATCGGGTACAACGTCGCGGCCAAAGATTGTGCCACTTAGCCAGGAAAATATTTGTGCCTCGGCGGCCCACGTTGCCGCGAGTATTGAGTTAACGATGGAAGATCGCTGCCTGAATATCATGCCGCTGTTTCATATCCACGGATTGATTGCGGCGGTATTGGCTTCTTTCGGTGTGGGTGCCAGTATCGTTTGCACCCCTGGCTTTAATGCGCTTAAGTTTTTCGCGCTGCTCAAGGAGTTTGCGCCAACCTGGTACACGGCAGTACCGACGATGCATCAGGCAATTCTTGGCAGAGCGGCCCGCAATAAAGAGATTATTGAGTCGGCAAAAATGCGCCTGATTCGTTCGTCTTCTGCATCGCTGCCCCCGCAGATTATGAGCGAACTTGAGGCAGCCTTCGGCGTGCCGGTTATTGAAGCCTACGGTATGACAGAGGCGGCCCATCAGATGGCCTGCAATCCGCTGCCGCCGCGTGAGCGCAAATCAGGTACTGTCGGCGTGGCTGCCGGACCGGAAATATCAATTATGAGTGCAACCGGCGCATTGCTGGATGTCGGTGAAATAGGGGAGGTGGTCATCCGCGGTCCGAATATAACGGCCGGCTACCGGAATAACGAAGCTGCGAATGAGACGGCCTTCACCGACGGCTGGTTTCGCACGGGTGACCAGGGTGTGCTCGACACCGAAGGCTATCTGCGGCTGACCGGTCGCCTGAAGGAAATTATTAATCGTGGCGGCGAAAAGATTTCGCCCCGCGAGGTCGATGAGGTATTGCTCGATCATCCGGCAGTCGCACAGGTAGTTACATTCGCGGTCCCGCACGACAAACTTGGCGAAGATGTCGCGGCCGCAATTGTGTTGCACGATGCGGTCGATGTTAGTGAGAGCGATATTCGTGATTTTGTGGCCGGGCGTCTCGTTGCCTTCAAGGTGCCCCGCAAGGTGGTTTTTCTGGATGAAATACCGAAAGGTGCGACCGGCAAGCTGCAGCGCATAGGTCTGGCGGAAAAACTGGGGCTGGCCTGATTACAGGCTACGGATATTTAAAGATGCTATTGCTAAGAAGAGGCGGGCAACCCCGGTCATGAAGATTTGTATTTACGGTGCGGGCGCAATCGGCGCATACCTGGGTGCACAGCTGGCTGCGACAGGTTGCGACGTCAGCTTTGTCGCGCGTGGCCCCCACCTGGCAGCAATGCGTAAGAATGGACTGACACTAAGGATCGGTGGCGAGGAAAAAAACGTTGCCGTTACATGCACGGATAACCCGGCGGAATTGGGCCCGCAGGACTATGTGATCCTGACGCTTAAGGCGCACTCCGTCATAGCTATAGTCGATCAGATCATGCCGCTGCTCGGGCCGAAGACGGCGATCGTTACCGCGCAAAATGGCATTCTTTGGTGGTATTTTCATGCATTGCCGGGCCCGTGGGAGAACCGTCATCTGGAATCGGTTGATCCCGGCGGGCGAGTCTGGAATGCGTTTGGCGCGGATCGCGCGATCGGTTGTGTGGTTTATCCGTCGTGTGAAATCGTCGAACCGGGGATCGTCAAACATATAGACGGCAATCGATTCATGCTGGGCGAGCCGGATGGCTCGAAATCCGACCGCGTCATCGCACTGAGTCGATTGATGACCGAAGCCGGACTGAAGGCTCCGGTGCGTAAAAAAATTCGTGACGACATCTGGTTCAAATTGCTCGGCAACGCTACGTTCAACCCGGTTAGTGTGCTGACGGGTGCCACGCTGGAACAAATGGGCACGGACCCCGATGTACACAGTGTGATCTACACGATGATGGACGAGGCTCAGAACATCGCGACCCGGTTTGGCGTTAAGTTTGCGATGAGCATCGACAAACGAATTGATGGTGGTACCGCCGTTGGCGCGCACAAAACGTCCATGTTGCAGGATCTTGAGGCCGGTCGGCCGCTGGAGCTCGACGCGCTGGTCGCCTCAGTCGCGGAAATGGCGCGGCTGGTCGACATGCCTACACCGACGATCGATGCGGTGCTGGCGCTCGTCAGACTCAAAGTCGGTGCAAATCAAGCGTAGGCTTGCAACGCTGCTGCTACCGCATTGCCAGACTCGACCGCGACACCCTGTTGTGACAGCACAGCATCCAGTGCGCCAAGACATAGCAACACATTTTTCTGGTTCGATGCGTAACCCATTAGTCCAATACGCCAGACCTTACCCGCTAGCGGCCCTAGCCCGGCACCAATTTCGAGTTGGTAGTCGCGTAACAGTTGCTTGCGAACAGCGGCGTCATCGGCACCGTCGGGAATGGTTACGCAGTTGAGCTGCGGCAGACGGTAGTCGGTATCGACGATGAAGTTAATGCCAAGGCATTCGAGACCGGCTGCCAGTGCTGCGTGATTCTTTTGATGGCGTGCCCACGCGTGTTGAAGCCCTTCTTCCTGCAAAATGACCAGTGTTTCGTGCAGGCCATACAAAGCATTGATCGGCGCTGTGTGATGGTAAGCGCGCTGCGCACCATCGCCCCAGTAACCCATGACCAGGTCCATATCCAGAAACCAGCTCTGTACGCGTTGCGTGCGTGATTTGATAGCTTCCTGCGCGCGTTCGCTAAAGGTGACTGGAGAGATACCCGGCGCGCACGATAAGCATTTTTGCGTGCCCGAATACACGGCGTCTGCACCCCAGCCGTCAACGTCTACATCTACACCGCCAAGCGATGTCACCGCGTCGACAATCGTCAGGCAGTCGTGCGCCTGCGCCAGCGAACACAGGGTCGCCGCATCAGAGCGCGCACCGGTGGATGTTTCGGCGTGTACAAATGCCAGCACCTTCGCATCGCGGTTTGCCTGTAACGCATCCTCTACCTTTTGCGGATCGACGGGTTTGCCCCATTCATCCTCGATCATGATCGCAATACCGCCGGCACGTTCGACGTTTTCCTTCATGCGTCCACCGAACACACCATTCTGCGCGACAATCACCTTATCGCCTGGCGATACCAGGTTAACGAAGCACGCTTCCATGCCTGCCGAACCCGGTGCGGAAATTGGTAGCGTCAGCGCATTGCTGGTCTGGAACGCGAACTGCAACAAGGCCTTGATCTCATTCATCAACTCAATAAAAGCGGGGTCCAGATGGCCGATAGTCGGGCGTGACAGGGCTTCCAGAATACGAGGATTTACGTCCGACGGGCCCGGGCCCATTAGTGTTCTGGCAGGTGGGTGGAACGATCCGATCATTTGCTTATGTCCTTTGTAACCAGTTTCGAATTGTGGGTGCGTGGAGCCGACCCTCGGCCTGTATGAGCCGCTATCGCGATAGCTAAAAATCGCGGGCTAGAATATACGCTATTCCGCCTATAGGACGGTAATCTTTGCGCCAGGCGGTGAATCCTCGATTTTCGGAATTCCGGGGACAGTTTACTTATCTCAGACCAATCATTAAAAACCGGGGCCGAAAGCTATAGATAAGTAAACTGTCCCCGGATTACGTCCCGTATCCCTTTAAAATGGCGCGCCCGGAGAGATTCGAACTCCCCCACTACCTGGTTCGAAGTTTTACGTTGTGAAATATAGTTTCTTTTAATTCAACAAGTTATCTGGCGCACCCTCACTCTAATTTACCGCCAAGACTCGCCAAAGCTCGCTGAAACCCTACGTTTTGCATTTTCTAAATGCAGTCTGGTTACATGTAGTAACTGTTTCCCGGTGTTTGAAAACTTAGTTGATGCAGACAAATAGCTTTCTGTATCCAGAAAATTAGTCGTTGCATGCAATGTAAGCACCGGCAGCTAGCCCACGAGCAGTGCCACCGATTTCGTTGTACGATATCTGTCTTCGTTTCCAGGATGTCTCTTAGATGAGAGTCGCTGAAAAAGCCACCAGAATGCTGGCTTCAGCCAGGTCGTCGGCGGCCTAAAGAACTGCGATTAACCGGCAAGCCAATGGTCGAGGTTACGGCCCGACAATTCAGCCAGCAGTTTAACATCCTGCTGGTAGGCCTCTGCCAGCTCCTTCCGAAACTCGGGCGCAAACGAACCGCGACTGACCGGAACCTGGTTGAGCTGGCGAATTTTCTGTCTAATGGACACTTTGCCCAGCGGTAGCCTCTTCTTAAAGGCCGCCAACTTCCCAACAAACCGCATTTCCAGCAACCGATTGATAAGTCTCGCCGCCCTGCGACTTCGAATCGTCTTATTCACATTGAGAACCGCGAAATCAACCTCCTCGAAGGGCGGCAACCGAAGAAACTCAAGAATTTCCGCGTAGGTCTCTGCTGTCCTGTCGCGCAGATCCTCATTGAACACCAGTTTGATGTTTTCCGCAGGAAAGTAGCTCCGCAACCTCTGCAGGTGTTTACCCAGCAGGCCTATTTCACGGTATTGAAGAAAAAACGGCTCTGGGCATTGAAGCGGCAGAGACCTCCCGGCAGCACGCTGCTCCTGCAAAGACCAGGCTTGCGAAAAATCCGCCACATCTTCCCGGAGAGTCTTCACCATCTGGGAATGCCATGAGGGGACCATTTCCAATGGTGTACGGAGCATATAGATAATTCGGGCCTCCGGGTTAATCTCGACAATGCGCCTGAGTGCTACGTCCGAATACATATAAGTCATCGATGCCTCACCGACTGCCTTGTGCTCCGGCCCCACGTGCTGAAACAAGCGATCGTAATCTTCCTGCCTGGTAAGCCTCCGAATCCCCGGAAAGTCCTCACACAGAAAATGCGGCTCTTTCATGCCGGGTTCATAAACATTGGGGTGCTGGATCAGATAGTAGAACAGGGATGTTGTTCCACATTTGGGCGCGCCGATGATGAAGAAATTCTGTTTCGCCGTCACTTGACCGAACCTTCGCCGGGAGCTAATCAAAACACATCAATATAGACGATGCAGCCGCTGCCCTTCCGGGCAAGCGGAACCTGAAGCAACCGCACGAAAGCAATAACAATCGCTTAATCTGCCGTTACCACAAAGGCCTGCACTGTGACACGCTCAACGCTGAGCCTCGAACTGTAGGCGACCTTATGGGGAATGGTGTTCTTGTTAATAATCAGGCGATTGGCAAACGGTGAGACCGCTCTGCCGAACCCGCGCTGCTCGGCTTCCTTGGTCTCATAAAAAACGAAATCCCCGAACCAGTTTTTCTGCCACGTATCATTAAGATAAAATGTGATAGCGGTTTCCGTATGCCCGTCACTGTGCTCTCCCATTCCGGAGCCGCCCTGCCAACGGTATACGCCCAGCAGAATGCTGGCATCATCCTCGACAAAGTCCGTCGAGCGCACACGATCAACGAATAACTGAGCCTCCGGTGGCAAATCATTGTCATCCGTCAGCCACATCCGGCTCATAAAACACTCGTCAAAATCGAGCTTGATGTAAATACTCCAGTCACGGTCCTCACGCGTAAGATTAGCGGGAAGATTTAGCGCCCAATGCTGAATCTGGCGAAATTCCTCATCCGGGAAAAAATCGTCGTAGATCGCTATCTGTTTGCTGTCACTGACCACGGGCCCGAGCGATGTAACCGATGCCGCCTGAGGTTCAGTCATTGGGAACAACCGCCTGGCAACACGGGTGAGCAAGCCTGGGCGTTGCCGCTTGGTGCTGCTATCCGTTTTTAACTGGTACGCTGACATACAGGACAGGCCTTTAAGACAATTTAAAAATATTATTTACCAAATCACAGCCTCGCTACCGTGGATTTCGTCACTACAGCCCGCCAAAATCCAGATGCCGAATGCACTTAGATAACATAGGCCTGCCATGCATAATCAGACGCGAGAACGATATTGTCACGCCCCGTTGCAGCAGGTACGCCATCCATGCATCGATGTCGTGGTCCGGCAGAGCACTCTTGTGCCCTGCCCAACCGCTGCGCCGAAGGATAGGAATTTCTATCGCGGCCGAGCAACTGAACAGATGCCGTCGCAGCAGACGCAAATGACTTGATCAAATAACCTTCACCGGTAGTCATAAATATCGAGACATGATTAGGCCTTCGCTTATTCGTATTGCAACCCCAAGGTTACTTTTATAACGATTTCTATTATCATAGAATTGTAGCGCCCGAAACGCTGATAATATTCAACTACCCTTCCCACCCCGAGTCTTTCTAGTGCCTGGAAATTTACTTCGACTCGCAGTACTTGCGCTTATGATCATTGTGGCGCTGGAGCTAAGCCTGCGTTTCTATATTTTTGGGCTTGACGCGCTCAGCTACACAAAGATGAACAGCCATTTACTCCTTATCGACTCGCCGCTGGTGCAACCTGCAGCCAATACCGATATTTACTATGAGCTGCGTCCTAACCTGGACGCGCTGTTCCGTGGTAAACGGCTGGTGTCAAACTCCAGAGGCCTTCCGGATGGAGAATATACGTTGGAGAAACCTGACGACGTCTACCGAATTGCCGTGGTGGGCAGCTCATGGACCATGGCAACCAGCGTAGAACTGGATCAGACCTACCATTCGATCCTGGAAGAAAGACTTAACGAGATTTATGCCCCACAGAAATTCGAGGTAATAAATTTCGCGCTGGAATTCTATGGCTTCGGTGAGATCATCGCCAATATTCGCTACAAGGCGCTGGAATACGATCCCGACATGATTATTGTCTCGATCACCCCGGCGACTCCAGCTATAACATGGGAAGATCAAAAAGCGCCTTTTACCCCAACCGACACGGTGCCGCCTTTCTGGCAGTCCTATGTGTATTCGACTATGGCGGAACTGGCGGGTTTTAATGGATATGCTCGCAGTAAACGACCATATGTGGGCCCTGAGCAGGGTGGTTACCCAAGACAAATCAGGAGAGCGCTGGAGAAAATTGGCGAGCTGACGAAAGGAAACGACATCGAGGTCGTTGTCATTTTCCAAACAGCCTATGAGTTTCAGGAAAGCCAGATCAATCTTGCAGGGATGACTGCCAGGAAAGAGGGTTTGCGGTTTATCAATATGAAATTCGATCAGTTGGCTGCAGAGGCAAATTCAAACGAAAAAATGACTATCGGTAGAATCGACGGCCACCCCAGTCCGGCGGCACATAGGCTGGTTGCCGAAGAATTATTGAAAGAAGTTTGGGACCAATAAAAAGCGCCGAATTGTCAGACATTAATGCCTATTAAAACTTAAAGGGTTATGGGTCGCCCCTCTTCTGTGTGCATGGACAACCATTGCGGATGGCGCGGCGTATGGTAGTCTCCATGTCTTGCCCTTGTTACGTGAAGACCCGCATAGATGCCTTCCGGTTAATCGCAGCTGGAGATAGCGGGCAGCATCGCAGCGCTAAAGCCGATGATTGATGACCTGATCATCGAACAAACCGGAAGCTTTTCTGGGCATGATGGCCGGACTATTTGCTGGTAACACTGCCCCGAAGTCCGTTAGCATGGATTCTCGGGTCATCGCTGAAGGCTGTATCTTTAATGTTTGGCACTTATCGTACTTTTCTGGCGCTAATGGTTGTTGCTTTGCATCTCGGCGGGCTGTCGATGGGAGGTTACGCGGTATTTGGTTTTTATGTGTTGAGCGGGTACTTAATGACCTTGATCATGCAAAATAACTACGGATACTCTGCGTTAGGATTCTATAAATATGCGTTGAATAGATTTCTGCGAATTTATCCAATTTATTGGGTCTCAATAGTTTTTTCGGCAATTTGGTTTGGTATTTTGGTCAGCGATTTGCCCGTGGTTTCAACTCGGCTATTTTCTTACCGACGAATATTTCTGATTTGGCTCGAAATGTATTTCTTTACTTGTCTCCCGTAGAGGCGCCCCGTTTAACCCCGCCGGCGTGGGCCCTCACCGTTGAGCTTTTCTATTACGTAGTGATAGGAGTAGGTGCTTCACGAAACAAACTTTTAACACTGATTTGGTTCGCGGCAAGCGTGGCGTATCATTTTGTTACGCTTATTCTTGGGTTTGGGTGGGAGCATAGGTATTACACGATTCCTGCTGCTTCCCTACCGTTTTCTACCGGCGCGCTGATATTTCATTACAGGCCCCAATTTTCACAATTCGTTGATCGACTAAAAGGCAGTCTTTACGAGTATTTGCCGTATATTATCTTCGCTTCGATCTTAGGGAACTGGCTAGTAGGGGATTTGTTGGGCCGGACCACAGGGGCATTCTTCTACAGCAATTATATTCTATGTTCGATCATGGTCGTAGTGCTATCCCGCAGAAAAACGCTTCCGTTCATCAGCAAAAGGTTCGACGGATGGATGGGCGATTTTAGTTACCCCATTTATCTTTTTCACTTTCAGATCGGTATGCTGGCGATCTCTTTGCTGGGCGCGGCAGGAATAGATCTTGAGCGACCCAATTTGCTCCTTATGGTCGTATCAATTCCTTTAATATTTGCTTTTTCCTGGGTTGTTACCTTGAGCCTTGAGCGCCCGATCGAACTCCTGCGGGCAAAGGTGAAAAAAAGATAGCCGACTGCGTGTGGCCTCAAAAAATGGTCGTGGGGCCATGCCGCCCTCACTCAACTTACCGCCAAGACTCGCCAAAGCTCGCTGAGTATCGTCTAAACCCTACGTTTTCTAACCCGATTTAGACAATGTGTTGCGTCCACCGGTTGAATCCGCAAACCAAAGCAGACATTCAGAGTTTGCCAGGTACACCATCAGTTTCCCAAGCAACCTGAGCAGCTAATCCATATCCACCAATACCCAATCCAGAGAAGGAAATCGGGGATAACTGTCTAGATTCTGTCTTTATAGTAAGAACTGAATCAGTTAGCCCCAGAATTACCCATCCCAGTAACGAGCATAGGGTTTCAGGGGAATCCACCCTCAAATACCCGTAGAACGCCGAACCTCCTACATCAGGCAAAAAGAACCCCGCCGTGAAGCAGGTTCCTGATGTTGGTTTACTGAAAGTGGTTAAGCTGCTTTACGTCGCATTCAGCCCAGCAACCCTATCGCAGAACCAAACAGCCAGGCGGCGGCGGGGATGGGGACCTGCGCTTGGAGGGACCACGCCGTACTTACTTGCCTATAAATGGCTGGGCGGCTCTGACCGACAGTTGCATAACTACCTACTTAAGCTTGAATATCCCCGTCACTTAGCTGTATAAGATACGCATACGTCTGAGACACAATTGTCTGCACGACTGTATGTCAGGGAAGAGAACGGGGCACATTAGGGAAGCAGCGCTCCTGTTGCACCCAGCATAAACTCAGGGTTTCAGCTCGCAACCGGATCGCTTAGATTGTTAAGGGCGCAAGGAGGAGCTTATGTCCGGGATGCATGTACGATGGTTGGTTCTTGCTTCAGTTTGTATCGCTGCGTGGTTGCCTTTAAATGCGATAGGCCAGATTGAAGAAATAACGGTTACCGCGCGCAAAGAAGCGGAAAACCTGCAGGAAATTCCCCTGGCGATCACCTCCTTTGATGCGGAAACCATGCAGCGGCGTGGTATTAAAAATATCGAGGACCTTGCCAAGAACACAGCCGGACTGGTCTTCGATCAAGGCATTACAAGCCAGGACACCCGCGTCGTTATTCGTGGCCTTTCCCCAACTCGCGGGCGGCAGAATATTGCCTTTCTGCAGGACAATATCGACATCTCGAGTGAGGCCATCAGCACCGCCGGTGGCAGCCTGCTCGTCAACCCACGCTATCTCGATTTCGAACGCATCGAAGTCGTGAAAGGACCGCAAAGCGCTTTGTACGGTCGCGCTGCTTTTAACGGCGCTATTAACTATGTCACCAAAGATCCCGGGGATGAATTTGAGTTTGAGGTGACCGCCGATGGCAATACAGCAGAAGGTTCGGAGAATAACGAATTCTCAACCAGCCTGGCCTTCGGCGGGCCGGTGACCGACACCCTGGGCTTGCGGGCATCCGGTACCTACTGGGATAACGATGGTTACTACAACAACCCCTTCACGGCCGATGAAAACCTCGGCGGTGGCGATGGTTACGGCGTATCACTCAAAGGCGTCTGGAAGCCCACAGATACTTTTACCCTTAAGACACGCGTAGGTTACTCCGATGATAAATATGAACAGCGGCCCGCCGCCTTTCTACCCTATAACCAGCTCACCTTCCTGCCGGAGGAAGCCATTACTCATCTTTGGGTAATGCAGGAATTTGCGGGGGGCGACCCGGATGATTTTCAGAATTATTCATATGATGTCTGCGGTCCGCGCTATGAAAGAGGTGAGGCCAACATAGGTACCATCAATGCGAACACCGCAGCCACTACATGCGCAAATAACCCCGATGCCACCCGCCTGCTCAATGACCCCCGAATAAAAAATGCCTTTTTTACTTCGCCGGTTGCCAGTTTTGCCGGCAGGGTACCCGACAGCGATGATCTCGACATTCGCCTGAGCCCTGATCCCGACTCGATTGACCCGAACGGCATCAACATGCCGGAAGATTACCCGGGCACCGAATTAGATGTTTTCCGGATGAACCTGGAGATGAGCTGGGATACTGGCGCCGGCAACATCTCTTCCTGGACAGGGTTTACACATGGCGATCAGGATGTGCTGATTGATTTTGACAAGTACGCCGCCAACCCCACGGATGTGCACGCAGCTGTGTTTCAAAGCCCGGACGGACCCGGCCCGGACGGCATTCTCGGCACTAACGATGACATTCACTGCGCACTGTCAGGTGGCGACTGCGCCTGGGGCACCCAGCAAATTGATTTCAACACCAAGACAGATCAGTTCAGCCAGGAAATCCGATTTGCATCGGAAATTGGTGACCGGCTGAATTACAGCGTTGGCGCCATGTACTGGCATGAGGAAACCACCCAACGCGAACACAGCACCACGGCTCGTGCGTCTGGCGGCACTTTCCCTAATCTTTTTGGCGCCCAGGGCCCCACGGCTGGGTCGGCAGGTACTCGGCCAGTCTGCTTTTCTGCCGATGCCGGTCCCGCGGCAGGTACGGGCATGCAGGCCTTTATGCCGGATTGGGATTTCCTAAACCAGCCAGGTGAGGCTGGCTTTCTCGTCCCGGCGTTAGGCGGTCCCGATGATGTCAGCGTACCAGCCGGCCACAATCTTTTGTGCCCCACCGCCAGTCAGGACATCCTCCAGTTTCTTGATGAACGGAGTGTGATTCAGGAGCGCAAGTTAACAGCCGAAACGGATCACTGGTCCGTGTACGGCAGCGTGAATTTTGACCTATCGGAGACATGGAGCTTTTCGATTGAAGGACGGTATACAAACGAGCGGGAAGAACAATCACAACCTATACTCGACCAAAGTGCTCCTGAGTACACCCCCAGACAAAGCCCATCTTCGATTCAGCCCGAGTGCGGTACCGACCCGACCTCACCAATCCGCCGGGCGACGGATTACACGGGCCCCCCGGACCCGCCCGGGGAATTTCCTAAGTGCGGCGCCTCTATACCGGATCCTTCGAGCGTCAACGGGATTTGGACGACGCCCGATACACTTCCGCTGAAAGTTTCAACCCGCACCGACTTTTTCACCCCACGCGCAACGCTGGAATGGCACCCGGTTGATCAGCAGATGTATTACCTATCGTATGCAATTGGCAAGAAACCAGGGGGCTTCAGTCGGCTCACAGCCGGATCAGGTGGTTTCGAACCGGAAGAGGCAATTTTTGAAGAAGAAAAGCTGGAAGTCTATGAACTGGGTGCCAAGACCACGCTCTTTGATAACACCCTTTTATTGAATGTTGCCGGCTACTATCAGGACTTCACGGATAAACAGGTGCCTACAACGCTGATCAACTCCCAAACGGGACTGTCCACCGCCGCCGTGGACAATGCCGGGGAGGCAGAGATCTGGGGGCTCGAAATTGAAGCAACCTGGGCGCCTACGGAGCGCGTAACCCTCGGGCTGGCCTACAACTATTTAGATAGTGAATACGTAGATTTTGCCATCACCTCAAACGGCCTTAATGACCTCACCCGGGCCAACTCCAAGGTGCACAGATCAAGTGATCCGAACGTGGGTGGCGGTGAATACCGGATCGGCAATTCATGCGAGAATCCCAGCGCACGCTCCGCCCAGGACCAAGATAACCTGCCTACTGTCGACCTGCGTTGTGAGATCGATCTCTCTGGCAATGAGCTGGAGGATGTACCCGAGCACTCGCTCAACCTGAACGCCTCATATGCGGCACCGTTTCTCAGCACCGGGTTCGAATGGTACGTGCAGGGTGAATATATCTTTCAGGATTCCCGCTATCTGGAACAATGGAATGATAATGAGCTCGATAGCTACTCGCTCGTGGATGCCCGGCTCGGACTGATGAGTGACAACTGGGAAGCTATTTTTTACGTGAATAACGTATTTGATGACGACACGGTAAGGTCTGCTCAGACAGGGCCGGGTATTTCAACGGGTGACTTTATTACCGGCCCGCCCCGGGTTCGTAACCAGGTCATTGCCTACCCCGCCGACCCCAGAGTTTTTGGCTTGCGAGTGATATACATGTTCGGCGGCAATTAGGCCTACTATGGCAGGTTTAAGCTGGATGCACCGCCGAGTGCAGCCGCGTTAGAATTAGCCTTTGCTCCATAAAGGCGCTCTGCACAGGCCCTCTTCTAAAGTGTTTGAGAGTG
>PVMK01156238.1_pt1 | contig 14563 bp, 14 predicted proteins | sample 1853481 | NCBI WGS metagenome assembly PVMK01 (sample SAMN08533507, study PRJNA380276) | Marine sediment metagenome, whole genome shotgun sequencing project. | reverse complement strand
AAGGCTACGGGCCGACACGGCCGGTCGTACCCAACATCACGCAGCAAAACCGCGCTCGTAACCGACGCGTTCAGTTCAGGATCGTGCGGCGCGCCGACGTGGCCGCCGCCGCAGCCCGGTAAGTCCGAACAGCGCGAGGAGCAGGGCAGGTGTCGCCAGGGGATTGCATCGTGCGCCCGCGCTGCACCGCCGCCGCCGCTTCCCGCAGCTGCGCGGAGTTGCCGGGTGCGTCGCCGCGAGCGCGCAGTTCGCCGTCCGCGGTGGTCACGAGGCAGTTGAGCAGGAGGCCGCCCAAGCGCCGCGTTGCACGACTGATCCAGGTTGCCGGGCGGGTAGATGTCGCACACGCGTTGGCGTCGTCCTGCCCGAGAGTTCGCTTCCCTACCGAGGTTCGTTCCGCCGAGGAAAACATCGTGGCCTCCTCGACGTCGGAGTGACCGATGCCGATGAAGTGTCCGGCTTCGTGCGTGACGATGCTGCGCAGGTCGGCGGGGCCAGGAACACGGGGGCTACCCTCGGGACAGCCCGTGTCCGGGCAGTCCGCGTACGGGCCACCCGCGTTGAAGCGGCTCGCCAGTTGGTCGTTGATCATCATGTCGGCGTCGAGGATCTCGCCGGTCGTCGTGTTGTGCCATACGACCGTCACCGCGAACGCAAATGCATCGTAGCCGGGTTCGTCGGCGTCGGCGCAGGGGTCCTTCCATGGGTCGAGGAAGGCAATCGTGTTCACGTTGCCGGTGGTGTTGAACTCCGCGCGCTTGCACGTGGACGGCGTGAGCGGCTGGAAGACCACATTGGGGGGAGCGCCACCGCAGTCCGTATTTCGCCATGCAAAGAAGGATTGATCGACGAGCGCTTCGAGCTCTGCGAGGTTGGGTGTGCCATCCGAGTTCTCGAACCACCGGGAGCCGCGCCCGTCGACCGCGTAGGACAAGCAGGGATTGCTCCAGACCAAGGGCGCTCCCCTTTCGATGCAGGGCGCGCCGCCGATCTGGGCGCCGCCTTCGGTTGTCATGCGGCAATACGCCGAGGCGCGGCCTGCTGTGAAGCTAGCGCAGAGCGCGAGCCCGAGAGCCATCGCGTGAAGGCTGCGACTATTCATCGACGCCACCCGCGTTCCGCTCGATGATGTCCCGAAGCTTCGAAAGCAACGCGTCGAGGCGTTCGCTTTGCGGCAGGGCTCCGAGGCTACGCTCGAGCCGCCCTTGCGCGTTGCGGCGCATCAGCATCAACCCTTCGCGGTTCTGGGTGACGGTTTCGACGCCTCGCTCCATGCGCACCCGCATCACGCCCTGTCCCATGCCGACGGGCCGGAACGCGGTGTAGGGGCCGCCGTCGCGGACGAACACGAGGACGCGCTCACCGACGCTGAAGGAGGGCTCTCCTTCGACTCGCATCGCGATGTCACCCATCTGGCCGCCCAGCGTCTCGACGATCACTTCCTCGTTCGTCCGGGGCGCGGCCTCGAAGCTCGCGTTCGACCTCGATGCGGTGCCAGGTGCCAATTTGCCCGTTGGCGTGCTGAAAGGACTCCGAGAACAGCACCCGGCCGAGCACGATTCGGTCGGCGTGGGCCACCAGCTCTTGGAGCTCGAGCCCCTGGACGATGGAGCCATTGGCGGGGACTTGCCGGGAGGCCGACCAGGAGCAGGGCCGCCAGGAGCGGGCCTATCAGCCCGGGCAGCAACTTGAATCTAAGCATTTCCCAAATTTGGAGGCCCCGGCGGCCCCGCGTCAAGCGATGCGGCCCACACGATCTCGATTGACAAATTCCCCCAAAATTTCGTACACCTTGCTCCATGTACCAAGATCTGTTGTCGCGTCGTTTACGATCGGCGCTTGGAGTGCTTTGCATCGTGGCTCTTGGCGGCTGTGACATTGCAAAGTTCACTGCCGATTCCACGGCCGGACTGTTCACGCGCGCGGCTCCCGCGTTTGAATCGTACTGGGATTACGATCTTGCCGGCGAAGCGCTACCCGCGACCATCGTCCAGTTCGAAGGGATTCTGCGCGTAGTGCCCGACAACGAAGCGATCTTGTCGCAGTTGGCTCAGGCCTACGTGGCATACGCCTACGGCTGGATCGAGGCGGACGTCGAGGCGCTCGAGTTCGAGGGCGAGTTCGGCGAAGCGGACACGGAGCGCGCGCGCACGCGCATCATGTACTTGCGTGCGATGGACCTGACGCGGCATCGTATTCGACTTCACAACGAAGATGTCGACATCGCCGTGAAGGGTAGTGTCGAGGACCTCGAGGCATGGCTGCAGGCAGCGTTCGTCGAGGAAGCCGATGCCGAGATACTGCTGTGGCACGGGTACGCCTGGGGCTCGTACATCAACGCCGCCAAAGACGACATGGAAGCCATTGCGGACCTCGCCTGGGCCAAAGCCTTCGTAGTTCGCTCGATCGAGCTCGACCCGAACTACTACCACGCGGCTGGTTATACGTTCATGGGGGTAGCGACCGCGTCCGAGATGGCCTCGGACATGGATCTGGCGAAGGTCTACTTCGAGAAGGCCTTGGCGCGCACCGAACGGCGCGCTCTACAGACCCAGGTCAACATGGCGCGTCACTATGCGGTCAAGACCGGGGACCGCGAGCTGTTCGACGCGCTCCTGACCGAGGTGTTGGACGCGCACGATCCGCTTCCCGAGGCGCGGCTCGCCAACCGGATGGCCCGCGAGCGCGCAACCCTGTACATCGATAACGCGGATCAACTTTTTTAGTGTGAATCGGCCACTGGGGAGGGTATTGTCCGCAATCCCGGCGTCTTGCCTTGGCTAGGCCCGTATGAAACCGAGACCAAAGTGAAGTACATCCGCCGTTTTGACAGAGGGATCGCGCGCGGCGAAGCACTGATTGCCGCCGCGGTTTTGCTGCTCATGATCGGGGTTGCGGCGACGCAAGCGGCGCTCCGCAACCTCACCAATCTCGATTTCGAATGGGCCAACCTCGTCCTCGAGCACATGGAGTGGGCGGACTCGTTCCTTCAGAAGGGCACGCTCTGGCTCGCCTTCTTCGGCGCGTCCCTTTCGACCTTCGACGAGAAGCACATCGCGATCGACGTGATCCCCCGGCTCTCGCCACCACGCGGCAAGCAGTTCCTGCGCGCCATCGTTTGCTATTTCTCAGCGGTCGTTTGTTTCTACCTCGGCCGTGTCTTCTGGCTGTCGGTCCTCAACAACGCACTCGAGATTCCGCTCGAGTATTCGGTGCTCGGTCCCTCCGACGACATGATTCACATCTGCGAAGCCCCCCTCAAGCTGCTGGCCGACACCGGGCTTGAGCGTCCGGACATATTCTGTGGGCTGCGGAGCGTGCTCGAGCTGTTCAGCGCCCAAATGTCGACACCAGACGTTGTCATGCAGCTCATCGTGCCGGCGATGTTCATCTTCATGTCCTTTCGCTTCCTGAGTCGCGCCCTGGCGGCCACCGCGGCGTTCATCTCGAACAAGTCCCCCGAAGCGGAAGGGGAGGGCTGAGCCATGGACACCATGTGGGTCGTCCTCCTCGCAGTGCTCGCCATCATCGGTGCGCCCCTCTTTGCGATCTTCGGCGCAGCGTCGATGCTTCTCTTCTGGGCGTTGCCCGACACGAGCATCACCGGCGTCGCCAACGACGTTTTCAGCGAGAAGTTCGCCGACTCCCCGCTGCTCGTAACCATTCCGCTGTTCACGTTCGCCGGGTACCTGATGGCGGAGAGCGGGACGCCGCAGCGCTTGGTCAGGGTATCTCGGGCCTGGCTCGGGTGGATGCCGGGTGGCCTGGCGATGGTCTGCCTGGTCGCGTCCGCCTTCTTCACGACTTTCACTGGGGGCAGCGGCATCACGATCGTGGCCATTGGCGGCCTGCTCTACCCGGCCCTCGTTTCGGACAAGTACGACGAGAACTTCTCGCTCGGCGTGGTCACGACGGGTGGCTCGCTCGGTCTGTTGTTCCCGCCCAGCGTGCCGATGATCATCTACGGCGTCGTCGCCGGCATCATGATCGAAAAGCTGTTCCTCGCTGCCCTGATTCCGGGGATCATCAGCGTTGCCGCGCTGGCCATCTACAGCTCGATCATCGGCATCAGGCAAAAGATGCCCCGGACCTCGTTCGTACGTGCGGAAGCCTTCAAGACCCTCTGGGAGGCCAAGTGGGAGGCGCTCCTGCCCGTCGCATTGCTCGGCGGCATGTACAGCGGTCTCCTTCGTATCCACGAGGCGGCGGCGTTCACCGCCATCTACACCCTGTTCATCGAGGTGTGGGTCTACCGTGACGTCAGCTTCCGCAATGATCTCCCCCGCATCATCCGCGAGTCGATGACACTGGTCGGCGCCATTCTCATCATTCTGTCGACCGCCATCGGTTTCACGGCGTTCCTGATTCAGGCGCGCGTGCCGATGATGATTCTCGAGTCGATGGAAGGCCTCATCCACTCCCAGGTCATGTTCCTGGTGGCGTTGAACTTCTTCCTCATCGGCGTCGGCATGTTGATGGACATCTTCTCGGCGATTGTCGTCGTGGTGCCGCTCATCGTGCCTATCGCGCTCGGGTTCGGCGTCGACCCCTATCATCTGGGCGTCATCTTCCTGCTCAACCTCGAGATCGGCTACCTGACGCCGCCTGTCGGTCTAACCCTCTTCATCGCGAGCTTCCGCTTCAACAAGCCAATCACGCAGCTCTACAGGTCCGTCTTGCCGTTCATTGGCCTTCTGGGCATCGCACTGATCATCGTCACCTATGTTCCAGCCCTCTCGACTTGGCTCCCCAACATGCTGGAAGCCAACGAGGTGGACCTCGATGAGCCGCTGGAGGACGAGGAGCTTGGCTTCGATCTCGACGCGCTCGAAGGCGACGACGACGCGCTCGACCTCGACGCGCTCGAAGGCGACAACGAGCTCGCGGACGACAGCGAGCTCGACGAGCTCGAACGCGAGGAAGAGGCAGACGACGACTTCGGCGTCCTCGACGACGAGTGACCAAAAGGCTGACAGGCTAAGCGCGGACTAGGGTCGCGGACGCTTCCTGGAGCACCGCAAGGCGGTAGGCGATGTCACCGGTGATCTGGCCCGGCGCGCTCGCAAGCGCGTTGACCCGCTTCAGCAGCCAACCGAGGCGGCGCTCCAGATCGTCACGGGTGAGCACGAGCTTCTTCTGAGTCGGCGCAAGGGTCTCGCGGCGGGCGTCGAGGTAGCCGGGGTGGCCGGCGGCGCGCCGTTGGCGCTCGTGCTTGGTCAGCAGGGTGGCGGAGTGCACCTCGAGCAACGGCGAGTCGCTGGAGACGATCGCGGGGAAGGGCGTTGGGCTGTTGATGTCGACCACGCGCGTGAAAGTGCTGCGCCCAGCAGTGGTCTTCCCCGCGGCTGGTGTCGCTGATGCCACGATCTCGACCTCGGATCGCCCACCCCGCTCACAGAGCTCGCGGAGGCGCTTGATCTTGGCTTCGCCACTGTTGATCTGGTCGAGCGTCGAATAGTGAATGTGGTCGACGCCGAGGGCTTCGCCTGCGACCTGCACAGTCGCCTTGGGCGAAGCGCTGCTGAGCACGACCTCGAGTTGCGGCCACTCGGCGTGAACCCATGCGAGGTCCTCGCGATCGATCACCTGATCGGGCTCGTGCCGATGCCAGACGTGCTGCGCGAGCCCGACGCAACACCTCTTCGGACGTCGTCTGCAAGTGGCGGAGCAGGGTGAGCTGCGGGACGCGTTGCGCCGCGCGCGCCGGGTCGCCGACGAAGTGCCGGAAAGCCGCGCCGACGCAGCCAATCGAGCCGAGCGGCGGCCTTGCCCCACAGGCCGTAGTACGCGCCGGGGTACGCCCAGATCTTCAGGCTGCGAGCGAGATACCGTGCCGTCTTGCGGGGGTGGTCCCAGTCGAGCAGGAACTTCCCGCTCTCTTGCCGGTCTTCGATGCGTCCGAAGTGCTCGCGCCCGTATCCTTGGTATGCACAAAGCTCCCAGCCGAGGTCCTGGCCGAGATCGCGGCCGAGGTGAATCGTTCGGTCGAGGTCGAGCACCAAGTACCGTGTCTTTGGCGTGAGAACACGCGTGCACAGCTCACGAAACGACGCCACCTCGCCGTGGTGAACCAAACGGTCCACCAGTCGGTTCGGGGAGCTCGTCGATCTCGCTTTTGCGGCCACACCTCCAATCTAGGGACGGGGACCGCGGACCCGTTTGTAAAACTTAGGTCAAACCGAGCCGGTGACCCGGGCGCGACGGATCGGGCGGCAAACACCTGCCCCGCCTATCTTGACCCCATGGGAGTGCGATTAAGCCCTTGAAAACAGGGCCGAACCACTGCCGTTGAACAATTGCGTATGGACGGGGGCCAAGGCGGCTGGTTCTATCGGGTATCGGTTCTCTAGGAAGGAGCTGGGTCGTATGGCCTTCGTGAGAAAGGAAGTCGTGGTCGACGCTCCAATGGCGCGGGTTTTCGCGTACGTCAACGAGCCCTCGACGTTGGCCGACTGGCTTCCCAGCATGGTTGCCGTACGGGAGGTGATCGGGTCCGGCCTTGGGCAACAGTATGAGTGGACCTACAAAATGGCAGGGCTACTGCTTCGCGGGCAGAGCACGGTTGTCGAGTTCGTCCCGAACGAGCGTGCCGTGCATCAGAGCATAGGAACGATCGGCAGCGTTTGGACGTACACGCTCGAACCTCACGACGGGGGAACGGCGCTCGCCATCGAGGTTGAATACACGATTCCGATCCCCGTGCTGGGGCAAGCTGGCCGAGAAGCTCGCCCTGAGCCGCGACGCGCGAGACCTCGAAGTGGCGCTGCTCAACGTCAAAGAGACGCTGGAAGCCTGACGAAGGCCCTGGTCGGCGTGGCCCCCTTCTCCGAGTGGTCGCACGCTGATCGGACGGCATCCTGAGAAACGCCGGTCCGATTCGGCGTGGCCGACACGGTGGTTGCCGCGCCTGGTGTGATGGGTGCTGTAGTCACGTCATCGCCCGTCCTCGGCCTCGCCCCAACGACCCGCAGTTCGGTAGAAGTCTGCGCGCGCCGCGTCGTGCAGTCCTGCTTCTGCGAGGCCGAAGTCGCCACCGCAAGTTCGAATCAGCGAGGACAAGATGCGCGCACGGTCCGTCTCGAGGACTGTTTGCAACAGGTCATGGGCATCGGACTTCCTTCCCAGGCTGGTGCGGGCTCGAAATTGCCTGCCTTTTTCCCTCTAGTCGAGAGACAGCAGTCAGGATCGACAACGGGCTTGAAAAAAATCGCCGGGGAGCGTCGAATTTCCGCAGCCCGGCTCGACTGGGGAGGAAAGGGGCGGATGTCCCACAACGAAAGGAGCCCCTATGAGCTACGAACACGGAAGATTTGTTTGGTTCGAATTGCTGACCAAGGACGTGGACAAAGCCACGTCGTTCTACCCGGAAGCCCTCCCTTGGCGCATCGAGCCGATCGAGATGCAGGACGGGTCGTCCTACACGATGATCAAAGTCGGAGACGCTGGGATCGGTGGACTGATGACACCGCAGGGTGACGTGCCGACGGCATGGGTGAGCTACGTGTCGGTTGCCGACGTCGATACGACCGCGCAGAAGGTGAAGGCGGCCGGAGGGACCACGCATATGGATGCATTCGATGTCCCTGGTGTCGGTCGCATGCAACCAGTGAGCGACGCCCAGGGCGGCATGTTCTGCTTGTTCAAAGCGGAAACCGCAGATCCCGAGAGGGTCGAAGGCCCGGGTTCGCTTCACTGGAACGAGCTCTGGACACAAGACCCGAGCGCGTCACTCGCGTTTTACGAGGACGTCCTTGGCTACACCCACGACGAGATGACCATGCCGAACGGCACGTACTACGTCCTCAAGGACGGAGACAACCCACGGGGCGGACTGCTGCAGGCCCCGAGCTCCGATATCCCAACGATGTGGTTGCAGTACATCACAGTGGACGACTGCGACGCAGCCCTTGCACGCGCGAAGCAAAATGGTGCGACCATCGTCGCCGAGCCGGTAGACGCAGAAGGGGTCGGCCGCTTCGCCATCTTCCGCGATCCCATCGGAGGGATGATCGGAGTGATCAAACCCGCGAACGCCTAGGTCACGCTCGGACGCCGATTGGGGGGCCTTTTTGCTACCGCCGACCCCAATTAGTCGCTACCGTCCCCCCTCGGAGGCCGAATTAATGTCATCAGTTAGCAAAGGCGTTGCTGCCATCGCGCTCACCGTTGCCCTCGTCGGGGGGTATCTTTGGGGTCGCTCTGATGAGCGAGCCGGCCGAGTCGCGCCGCTGACCGAGACCGCCTCGGCCAAGCAGGCCGAGCTCGATGTCTACTATCCAGCGACCGAGTCGCTCGGGAAGAACGAGATGCGGGTGGTAGCGCTCGGCACGGGGATGCCGAGCGTGCGGCCGAAACAAGCAGCGGCATGCTGGCTTGTCGAGCTTGGCAACGGCGAGAAGTTTCTCTTCGATATCGGGAGTGGCTGCCACGAGCGGCTTGCGGCGCAGAAGATTCCGTATGACCTGATCGACAAGGTCTTCTTTGGGCATCTGCACGTCGACCACATGGGCGACCTGCCGTCGTTTTGGTTAGGCGGCACCGTGATGAACCGTCTGACACCGCTCCGCATTTGGGGCCCGAGCGGCGGGACCCCCGAGTACGGCACGAAGCGCGCGATGGACCTCATGAAGCAGATGTACGTCTGGGACATCGGGACCCGAGGCGGGGTCATCGACTTTCGAGGGGGGCAGTTGGATGTGACCGAGTTCGCCTTCGACGGGGTCAACGAGGTCATCTACGAGGAAAAGGGCGTCACGATTCGAAGCATTCCGGCGGTCCATGGTCTCGACGGCGCGGTCAGCTTCATTCTCGAGTGGAACGGGCTGAAGTTCGCCTATTCGAGCGACACCATTCCCAACAAATGGTGGGCCGAGCACACGAAGGGCGCCGACATCGCGATTCACGAGTGCTTCTTGCCTTCGGTGCTGCTGGTCACCAAGCAAGGCTTTGCGCCACTCGAAGCGTTGAACGTCGGGACGCAGGGTCACACCTCACCGGAGCAGTTCGGCAAGGTGATGTCGATGACGAAGCCTCGGCTCGCTGTCGGATATCACTTCTACAACGATTTCGACACGCAGCCTGAGGTGATGCGCCGCGTCCGCAAGACCTACGACGGACCTCTCGCATTGGCGCTCGACTACATGGTCTTCAACGTCACCAAAGACGAGATTCGCGTGCGCATGTCCGCCGTCGACGAAGAGATCTGGCCGAGCCCGCCGATGAAAAAGAGAAATCCGCCCGACACATCGAAAGTGATCCCGTTCTCCGACTTCACCAAGTCCGGAGTGCTCCCGTACCCCGAGATCGTTCAACCGATCTACGACGAGATCAACGAGCTCTACGACACCGACTACGAACCCTTCTTCAAGTAGTAATCTGGTCGTAGAGGTGTTCACTCATGGGCGCACCCTATCGCGATGGTTCACCTCGTGGCCCCTTCAACCCGAAGGAAGACGCCCCCTGCAACACCTGTCTCTAACCGATCGAAATGAAACGATGTTTCGATCTGAGCAAAATCATGACCCGCACGGCCTGTGCCAGCTTGATGGCGGTGTGAGCCGGCTGTCTATGCGAGCCGTGGCGTCTGGGGTACAATCCGGCCGCTACGAACAAGTGGCCAAAAAGCACTCGCACGCCGCCGGTGCGCCCGTTCAATAAGAGGTTCTCATGATCCAGATTGGTTTGGCTCGTCGAGTCGTCACGCTTTCGCTTTTGGTTTTTTCGCTTGCCTTGTCGGGGTGTTCGAGCGGAGGTTCGAACGGTGGCGGTGGCGGTGGGGGTGCCGGCGGGGATCGGGGCGCGATCGACACCCTCGAGAAGTCCCTCAACGTCTTGGGCGTCGACACGACCGCGACGGATCGAGTGGACCCCGATCAGGATAGCTTGCCGGATGACTACAGCCCCCTTGGGTCGTCCGCTTCTTTCGGAAGCCCGGATGATTTCAGCGACGAGACCGGCGCCAACAAAACGGACGAGATCTTCATCGTCAACGCCGCGGTAGATGGCGGCGCCAATCGACTGAACCTCGTCGAACAGCTGGGAGTTCAGATCAACGGCGATGGCAGTATCAACCCCGGGACGACGTCGGTGCTGCGCGACTTCTCCGACGAAGGCAACGGCTGGATCGACGAGACCCAAGGCGGGGACAGCGACAACCAGCAAGGGCTGCGGGACGTCGAGGCGGGTGACGTCGACGAAGACGGCCTGGAAGAGATCGTCGTCGTGTTCGTGGACACATCTGCGGCCGACCGCGTCGTGAAGATCAAGATCATCGAGGACATGGAAGATGGATACCTCGAGATCGAGGAAACCATTGCGGATGGTGATGACGTTCTCGATGTGTCGATCGCGACCGGCGATTTCAACGGAAACGGCGCAGACCAGGTCGCGGTAGTGCTCACCAAGGAGGGCTCGTCGGAGCTGCTCATCGTGACTCCGCAATCCGGCGGCAACGGCGAGCGGGCCAGCAATTTCACCGTCGATGCGGCCCTCAGCCAAACCCTCGAGCACAGCCTGGAGTCCGCGCTCGACACCGTGGAGATCGCGAGCGGGAACTTGGACTACGACAACCCGAACGAACTGGTGTTGGTCGTCAACGAGCTTCTGACCAATCCCCTCGGCGGCGTCGCGACCTATTACGTCTACGACGACCAAAACACGGGTTTCGAATTGCTCGATTCCGATCTCGTCTCCGGTACCGACGGGCAGGCCTACGTCGCGAGACAAGCCGATGTGACGGTGGGCGACATCGATGGGGACGGAATCGACGAGGTGGTGTTCGCTGGGCTGACCGATTTTGGGACGAGCTGCGATGACGAATACGACGCCATCGTGACCGCCCTCGATGACGCCAAGCATGGCCTCGAGCCGCTGAGCGCCAAATTCTTCGAGCCCTTTTTCAGACAGTGTCCTGCCCGCGGGCCTTGGCGCCTGCGGTTCATTCACGTCAACGCGTTTGACTTGGATGGCGATGGGTTTGCCGAAGTTCAAGCGAACCAGTTTGTGTTCGAAGATCTGGTCGACACGGGCGCATTCGGAGAGCCGATTTACGAAATGCCGGAAGACATCTTCGTGGACGGCGATAGCGATGCAGGCGCGTATATCACCTCCGCATCGACGTCGATCGTGACCGGAGATGTCACCGGGGATGGCCGGGAGAACATCCTCGTCTACACGCCATGGCAGAGAGACGTACGAATCTTCGGTCTCTCGAACATCGAGACGGTGGGCTTCGCGGAGCTGAGCCGGATCACGGCGAGCTCCGGCGCCAACACCCAGTCTGAAGTGGGCCCATTGCTCGTGCCGGTCAATGTCGACATGGACAGCCCAGTCCTGAAGTACTCGGACGGCGAGTACGAGCTCGTGTTCACCGAACCGGTCCTGATCGCAGTCATGGCGGCTGCGCCCTGTGGGGAGGGGATCGGCCAGAACACCGACGCCTGCTCGGTATCTTTCGGCCAGACCGAGAGCAGTACCGTCGATGCCTCGATTACGGTCTCGGTCAAGGCGGGCATTCATGCGAGCGTCAAGACGGGCGCCAATGTTCCTTTCGTCGGAGACGTCGGTGCCGAGTTCAAGCAGAGCATCACGTTTAGTGCTTCGGTGTCTGCAGGCATCGCGTACACGGTGGAGAAGTCACGCGTGTTCTCGACGGGTCCGCTCGAAGATGGCGTTATCTTCACGACGATTCCCTACGATCGATACACGTACAAGATTCTTTCGCATCCGGATCCGGAGCTGGTCGGGGGCGAGGTCGTAGTCTCGCTACCTCGCGAGCCGATTATGCTGAAGGTCGAGCGAGGCTTTTACAACGCCAGCATCGTCGAGGTGAGCATCCCGATCGACACCAACGTGTTCTCTCACACCGTGGGCAACGTACAGAGTTACCCAAGCGTCGGCGAAAAGAACATGCTGCTCTCGGAGTTTGGCGGTCTCGAAAATGGGCCGATCTCGGTTGGCCAAGGAGGAGGCAGCGACGGTCTAGGGATCGACGTGTCCACCGCGATTAGCGCGGGTGCCAGCTTGGGCATCGAGATCGAGACGTCCGTCGACGTCACCGCCGGGCCGGCCATGGTTGGATTCTCGGTGGGCTACGGGGTTTCGGCGAGCCTCACGGTAACCAGTGGGACGTCGACGTCGTACTCAGTCACCGTCGGCGATCTCAGCGCAGAGAGCTTCCCGGACAACCAGTACAGTTACGGCATGTTCACGTACGTCCAGACCGTCGAGGACCAGGAGTTCGAGGTCATCAACTTCTGGGTCGAGTGAGCACCCGAACGAATCTCACAGTCGAGCGCAGCTGGCCGCGGGGCTGGGACACAACCCACGCTAACCCCCCCGGCATCACTTCAGTGCGAGGAACAGGACTCGAACCTGCACGCCCTAAGGACACTGGAACCTAAACGTACGCGGTAGCCTCTGCTTGACGCGAATTTCTCTGGGAAAGATGCGTCAGCAAACGTCCCGAGGGAGCCGGCGAACTGTAGCGCAGAACGCCACCGTCCCCGGTCGAGAGCAACGAACATGTATCAAAGTCGATGAGGCCGCGCGACCTGTGCTTTTCGCCGTGTTTTCGCACGGAGCACGGGCCGCGCTGCAAGGCGTTCCCGCGCCTCCTACGCGTGCATCCGTTCGCTCTCCGCTTGGAGCCCCTTCGTCATGCCGGAGATTCCCTTGCGCATCTGCTTGTCGGTGTACCCCTTCATGAGGCGGCCCAACACGTTCGGGGTGTAGCTGTAGTGAAGATTGAGCTCGGTGCCGCCGTCTTTCGCCGCGATGTTGAAGTCGGCAGTCGCACTCGAGATGGGGAGCTTGAACGTGGCAAAGAGGTTGACCGTCAAGCGCGCGTTCGGCTCATACCGCTCGATGCGTTCGTCGACGCCCCCAAACGGAGCGAAGGCGCAGTGCCGGGTCGTCCCCTTGGCCACGGGCCCGTCCGAGGTCAACTTGGAGGCGGTCAGGCCCGGAGCCCATTTGTAAATGTCACCGAAGTCATTGAGGACGGCCCACACGGTTTCAACGGGGGCATCGATCTGACGAGTGATTGTGAACTCTGGCATTTGAGCATCCTCTCGGTGCGAGGGTACTCGTCGTGCGCGACCGGGCCAAGTGCAGAGATCACGAGGCGCTTGCGAAATATGTACATACATATTATATATAATGTATGTATCATTTACCGGCGATTTTTCGGGCGCTGGACCAATGGGTCGCTCGGGAGAATGTTCGGGCTCGCGCGGAAGGGACCCTTGGGCACAGGCGCTGTACGGTGCGCGTGCTCGGCCAGTCAGCGCTCTGGGCCGCCGGAGTGGACCTCGCGCTGACCGCCACCCAGGACCTCGATGCGTATGGAGACTACGAGTGGGCGGTTCAGCAAGAGCTCGAGCGCTTGCTTGCCGAGGAAGGCAAGGTGCTGGACCCTCAGGGACGTGAAGTGTGGATGCCGAAGGAGACTCTTTATAGGCCGCTGTATGAGGGAACGTTCGTCGAGGGGCTTGTAGCCGACCCGGACGCCGTCTTGATCTCCAAGGCGTTGAAAGCTCCGGAGAAGAACAGCGCCTTACTCACCGGGTATCTCGCAAAGGGCGCGAGGAAACGGTTTTTCGAGCTGGCGCGGAAGCACCACGTCGATCTGGAGCAGTTCGCATGACGCGCGCGCAAGACGACCTACAGACACGCGCGCGGAAGCGGTATCGGGCGCTGCGCCGCAAGCAGCAAGACCCACGTTTTCGAAACGTAATGGGCCGGTTCCTAGAAGAAGGTCTGCTCGACACCAACATCAAAGGGATCGCGCCTCGCCGGCGGCCAGTCCCGCTCGAGGACGCGCTGTGGGCCGGCACCGTCGAACCCCGGATCACAGAGCTTCTTCCAGCCGTGCTCGTGAAAAAGCCTACTCTGCTGCGCTTGCCGAAAGAGCTACCCGCGGACGTGGCAGAAGTGATGCACGCCATCCGTCATGCGAAACCCGCTCCCGTCTTCCGCGGCGTGGCGCCCGAACAGTACCTGCCGTGGGTGACGCTAGTGGGTCGCAAAGGCCGATCGCCTTCCGTGCTGAAGAGCTTCCGTTTCCGGCACAACGACGTCCAGAGACTCGCGAGACTCCGACAGAACCTTCCCGCGCGCTCGGACACCGATGTCATTCGCATGGCCCTCCAACTGCTGGAGGCCTCGACAGAGTGAGTGGTTCCGGGGGTCTTCTCGGATCTTCGCGGTATGCTCCGGCCAGCTAACCACAAGGAGGCACAATGCAAAAGTTGACGTTCTCCACGTTGGCAATCTGTTGGGTGCTCACGAGCGCTGCGTGCGCCGAAGCCGCCGAAGAGGCGCAGGAACTATGTATGTAGCTCTTCTTGCACCTCAAATCCGTGCCGGCGATAGTAGGTCAGGTTCTCCCGGTTAGAGCTTTCGAGGTACGCGGGCATTTGTTCTCCGTCGCACTTTTCCAGCACCTCGCGCATGAGCGCCGAGCCCACTCCGAGGCCTCTCGCTGCCCTTCGGGTACCAATGGTGAACAAGTAGTAGTGAGGCTCCCGGGGATGGTGCTTTTCGATCGTGCTGAGCATGGAGA
>PVMK01182945.1_pt1 | contig 14566 bp, 16 predicted proteins | sample 1853481 | NCBI WGS metagenome assembly PVMK01 (sample SAMN08533507, study PRJNA380276) | Marine sediment metagenome, whole genome shotgun sequencing project. | reverse complement strand
TGCTTGAGCTTTCGGATTCTTTTTTTCTTTTTTTCTTCTTTTTATCTTTTTGATCTTCCTCATCTAAAAATTCTTCAAAAGGCGGTTTTTCCTCTTCGCGTTTTTTGCGATTGACTTTTTGGACTCGGCCCGAAGCCGATACGGCCGGCAGCCCTTTTGGAAAATTAATGTCGTCAACCATAATTCTGTCCTCTAATTGTCGGTTTTATCCCACCTTTTCCGCCCTCCCACCTCCGAACTTGGACATTCAGTATTCACTGATCAGTGATCTACATTCGATATTCGTCCGCCGCAGATGAAGTATAACGCTCAAATTTCAGGATTCAGAAACGAAGATCACAATCTAATTTTCCAGTAATTTTTGTTTCCGCAGTTTAGCCCGTAAATGTAATATGGCCTGGGAATGAATTTGCGATACCCGTGACTCGGTAATCCCGAGTACTTTGCCGGTTTCTTTCATTGTCAACTCATCCAGATAGTACAGCGAAACCACCAGGCGTTCCTTTTCAGGCAATTGTCTGATGGCCTGGGCCATGGCTCCCTTTAATTCTTTTAATTTGGTTATGACGAGGGCATCATCTTCATTATTGACCAGATAACTCAGCAGTTTTTCTTTTTCGTCTCTGGAGGATACCCCCAATTCTTCGAGACTGATGAAGGAGATGCTCGACATTTGTTTGGTGCGATAAACCTGCTCCAGATCAACACCCAATTCCTGGGCAATCTCGCTGTCTTCCACCTCACGACCCAACTTCTGTTCCAGCCGCAGATAAACAGATTCCAATTCCCTTATTTTCCGCCGATTCGATCTTGAGAGGAAATCCCGGGCACGCAACTCGCTGAGCACCGCTCCTTTGATCCGGAAGATCGCATAGGTCATAAATTTATTGTCACGCCGGGGATCGTAACGATCCACAGCCTGAATCAGCCCGATAACCCCGACATTCATCAGATCATCGATATCCACGGTTGATGGAAGATGTACCGCCAGTCTTTGAACGATGCGTTTGACATAGGGCAAATATTCGGTAATTAACTGGTCGCGATACGCTGGATCTTTAGGGATTATTTTTTTTGTTCGTGTCTGTGCCAGTGCCATAGAATTTTATTTCTCCAATTACGAAAAATTATTTTAAATCAGATGGTGCCAGAAAAAATTGGAATCGCCTTTGGGCACATTTGTCGGCGGCTGGGTGAATATTTTCCGGGCTAAATCATTAAAACATTTGCTGGCGCGCGTATCCGGATAAAGCTCGCTGACCAGTTTCTGCTGTTTGACGCCTTTAATCATCTTGGCATCAACCAGCACACTTCCTAAATAATCGACGGTCATATCCAAAAATCTTTCTGTAACCAGATGCAGCTGTCTGAATACCTCTCTGCCCTGTTCAGTCGTGTTGGCTAAATTGACGATGACCTTGCAACATTTCTCAGCATACTTCAGGGAAAGCACTTTCATTAATGCGTAAGCATCGGTAATGGCGGTCGGCTCGGGTGAAACCACCACGATGATTTCCTGAGCGGTCACGTTAAAGTCCATGACATTCGAAGAAATTCCAGCGGCGGTATCGATAAGCAATAAGTCGACCGAATCAATCACCCCGTCCAGTTCACTCAGAATTTTAACCTTTTGCTCCGGGGTCAGCTGGGTCAACTCTTGAATACCCGAGGAAGCCGGAAGAATGAGCATATTGCCCGGCCCTTCGACAATGATGTCGCCAACTGATTTTTCGCCCATGATGACATGCGATAAGTTGTATTTCGGAGCCAGCCCCAGCAGAACATCGAGATTGCCCAATCCCAGGTCTGCGTCCAGAATAAGCACTTTTTTACCCATGCGGGCAAAGGTATAGCCTAAATTGGCCACAATATTGGTCTTACCGACACCGCCTTTACCGCTGGTCACCGCGATCACCCGGGTATGGGTCTTGCGCCCGGTTTGGGTCTCACCGGCCAACGCACAACCGGTTTTATGGACGTTCATGCGGTCTGATAGACGGATGACATTATCTGAGGGGTTATTTGACTTCATTCAGTTTCGGGCTCCTTTCGCAACATATCCATCATCCATTACGAGTAGTTTGAGATCCGCACATTATCCCGCGTGGGCGATCCGGTTTTAAAACGGCTGCTTCCGGCCGGCCGGCAATCTTGACAGGGCATAAAACACTCCACTGTGGCTGCCTGCACATTTGAAAAGGTGATTCTGTTCTTTGATTTTATTTTTTGGGTCCATTTGCAGTCGGGACGATGAAACACATCGGAATTTTTATTGGCGACAAAGTAGCTGTCGTCAACGCGGGCAGCGGCTTTAAGAAGGGATTGATCCGGTCTGCCCGAATTTAGAAATGCTTTACGATTCTTGAAGCTGCCCAGCAGGTGTTCGACAATTTGATCCATTGATCCGGTTGCAATGGCATTGGGGACCTCACGGCCGTTGGTCACAAAAGACAGGGGCAATGGGTGGCGCATCAGCACGTTGATTAAATTCCCATAGGTGCAGCTTTCATCGAGCTTGGTGAAAATTAAATACTGAACATCAAGCGTATTCAGGCACCTGAGGGTATTGAGTAAATCGCTTTCTTTGGCTATCGCCGATAAAGCCAGGTGAATTTCAATGGCACCAATGCAGTCCAAACACGCCTTGAGATCATCGATTTGGTCTTGTTTTTGGGGATTGAATCCGCAAGTATCCACCAGGACCATGTCAAATTTCCGGAATTCATTAACGGCCGCCTTAAAAGCAGAAGGCGTGGCCGCTGCTTTAACGGGGATTCCAATGGCTTTGGCATATATCTTCAGATCCCCACCGCCCTCCCGACGCGATCGGAGTCGAGTGAAATGAGGGCAACATTTTTATGGCGTTCAATGGCATGCTGCGCAGCCAGTTTGGCAACCGTCGTTGTTTTTCCGACCCCGGTGGGTCCCACAACCGCTACCACCTGACAACCGGATTTTGGGCGAAGCTGCACTTCGGCCCCGTTTCTTTTTTGCTTCAGTATATCTGAAATGCTTGAAATGAGCTGACCCGCTGTATCGAATCGCTCTCCCCCCTGATATTTGGCTATTAAGGCGTCGACGATATCATTGGCAATCTCCCGTTTAACTTCCTGGGACAGCAAATGCTGAAAGACATCCGCAAGCAAATCATCGTCCTCAAATCGAGCACGGTTTGCGGATTGATGGGTCTGCTTCCGATCGTACAGGGTTTTAATTCGACGGCCGACCGATTGCCGAAAATGACGTTTGCGGGGGGTCCCAAGGCTGATGGGTTCGTTGCGGCGGTAACTGTTCAAAGCGCCGGCGGTTAATGCCGGATTTAATGCAGCCGGGAGATGATAACCATCAACAGCGGCGGTAACCTCCACACCCACAGATTTTACCAGGCCGATAATTTTATTCTCTTTTTTGAGACTGCGTGCGGATAGAATTACCGCGTCAGGGCCCAGTTCTTTTTTAATCAACCGCAAGGCAGTCGTCATATCTTTGGCTTCAAAACGTTTAATCTGCATGGTTAAGCTCCAGCATGTCTAAAGATTGGATTTCAACGTTACTTAGAATTTCATCGTATGACAGCACAATGACGCGGGGTATAAACCGATCGACCAGCCGTTTAACATGGTACCGGATCTGGGCGGAACACATCACCACCGGCTGGTAATTCAAAGAAGACATTTTTTCAAAACTGGCGGTCAGATTGTTCATCATCTTTTGTGCAACGGACGGATCCAGCGATAAAAAGCTTCCCTGATCGGTTTGCTGCAATGCGTCTGAAATCGTGGATTCCAGGCTGTGCCCCAGCGTAATGGTGGCAATATTGCCTTCCGGCGTCAGGTGCATTTTGGTTATCGTTCGCGCCAGCGCATGCCGCACGTGTTCAGTTAAAATATCCAGATCCTTGGTAGCCGGCGACCAGTCCGCCAGCGTTTCCAGTATTGCCAGCAGATCTCGAATGGGAACCTGCTCCCGCAGAAGATTTTGCAAAACCTTAACGACACCGCCCAACGGTAATAAATTGGGAACCAGCTCTTCGACGACTTTCGGATGGGTTTCTTTTAAGGTGTCCAATAATTGCTGGACATCCTGTCTTCCCAGCAATTCGTGGCTGTGCCGCTTTACGATTTCAGACAGGTGCGTGGTCAGCACGGTCGCCAGATCCACCACCGTAAACCCCTTGGCCAGCGCGTTTTCTTTGGCATCTTCTTTTATCCACAGAGCCGGTAACCCGTAGGTGGGTTCTCGAGTGGCGATACCGTCTATTTTCTCTTCAGTGGCGTTTGGGTTCATGGCCAGATAATAATTGGTCCTCAACTCCCCTCTGGCGATTTCATTGCCCTTGAGCAAAATAGTGTATTCACCGGGTTTTAACTGCATATTGTCCTGAATATGGACCGGTGCGACAATGATCCCCAGCTCCCGCGCAATCTGCCGGCGCAGCGATTTAATTCGATCCAGCAACTGCCCGTCCTGCTCGATGTCCACCAGGGGAATGAGCCCGTAACCCACTTCAATCGCCAGCGAATCCAGCGGCGGCAGCGCGTCAAACTGGTCTGCCGGTATGGCTTTTTCTTTCTGCTCCTGCAACTCTTCTGCGACCCTGGCGGATTCCTTTACCGACCGAAAAATGGTGTACGCCAACCCGCCGGACAGAACGGATAAAGTCAGGAATGGAATGGTTGGCAGTCCGGGCACCAGACCCAAGCCGAAAAGGACCCCTGATGCCACTGCAATGGCCTTGTACTGTACGAGTATTTGAGAGGCAATTTCGTCTCCCAGGCTTGAATCCGCACCGGCGCGCGTAACAATGATGCCGGCGGCGGTCGACACAATCAGGGCCGGCACCTGGCTCACCAGACCATCACCGATGGTCAGCAAGGTGTAATTCTCGGCCGCACCGGCAAAACTCATACCTTTTTGAAAGACGCCGATGGCAAGTCCGCCGATAATGTTAATCAGGGTAATGACAATTCCGGCGATCGCATCGCCCCGTACGAATTTATTGGCACCGTCCATGGCACCGTAATACTCGGCTTCCTTGGCAATCAATTCCCGTCGTTCGCGGGCTTCCTTTTCAGTGATCAAACCGGCATTCAGATCCGCGTCGATGCTCATTTGTTTGCCGGGCATGGCGTCCAAGGTGAAGCGCGCAGCCACTTCGGCAATTCGACCGGCACCTTTGGTGATCACCAGAAAATTAATGGCCACCAGGATTAAAAAAACGATAATTCCCACCAGATAATTACCGCCCACCACAAAACCGCCGAAAGCCTTGATGACTTTGCCGGCGGCCAGGGTCCCTTCATTGCCGTGCAGCAAAATAATACGGGTGGAGGCGACGTTGAGTGCCAGTCGGAACAAGGTGACCAGCAGCAGAATTGAAGGAAAAGACGACAGCTCGAGTGGTTGCTGGACGTACATGCTGGCTAAAAGAATGATCAACGAAAACGTAATACTGAAGGACAACAGCAAGTCCAGCAGCAGGGTCGGCAGCGGCATCACCATAAATACCAGGATGCCGACCACCGCCACAGCCATAAAAAGGTCGCTGTTTTTAGCAACAAATGGAAGTTGAGCAGCAAGTTGGGTCTGATTTGCCAATTTTATTTCCTTATCGATATCAATCTCTCACCGGGACGGCCCGGCGGTCATCATAAACGGGTAAATCCATTATCCAATTTTGGGCCTGCGCCCGAGACCGCAATCGGTCTCCAATCCAACCTGTGCATGCTAAGCGGTCTGATACATGTCTTTGAGGCGATACACATATGCCAGCACTTCGGCTACCGCCCGATAGAGCTCCGCCGGGAATATATTCACCGATTTCCACCATTTTATGCAGGGCCTGGGCCAGCGGTTTATCTTCGATAATCGGCACCTGGTGGTTTTCGGCCGTTTCTTTTATTCTTTCCGCAATGTGACCGGAACCTTTGGCGACCACCGTGGGCGCCACCATCGCTGCCGCATTAAACTTCAGTGCCACCGCCAGATGGATGGGGTTGGTAATGACGACATCGGCCTCAGGGACCGCTTCCATCATCCTGCGGGCCGCCATTTCCAGCTGAACCTTTCGTATCCGGCCTTTTACCTTGGGATCACCTTCGCTCTGCTTGCGTTCGTCTTTAACCTCCTGTTTGGTCATCTTGAGGTTCTCCTCATACTGCCAGCGCTGATATACATAGTCGAGGACCGCCAGAATGATGAGTGCCAGGCAAACATAAAAAAAGATCTCAAAGGCCAGCTTGCTGATAAAAACAAGAATGTCGCCGACTTCCTGCTGCATCAGACCGGGAAACTTTGTGGTTTCCTTACTGACAACCCCGTAAGCAATACCGCCGACAAGCACTAATTTAAAAACGGATTTGATCAGCTCCACCAGCGATTTTAGGGAGACCAATTTTTTCATGCCCGAAATCGGGTTGAGTTTGTTCAGTTTGGGCCGCATGGGCTCGCTATGCATCTCAAATCCGATCTGACCGATGTTTCCCGCCAGGCCGGCAATTAGAACCGCCGCGAAAAAAGGGATTAAAATCAAGAACACCTGCTTAAAAATTCCCACTGAAAAGGCACTGACATCGGAAACCGCATCGAGCCGCAGGGTGTCGAGCCGTTCATAAACGCCGCCGATCACCCCGGCGATGTTCCCGAACATCCATGACCCGGCGAAATAAAAAAAACCCATGGCGGTCATTAAAATCAAAACAGACGGAATTTCCCTGCTCTGAGCGACCTGCCCTTTGCGCCTGGCCTCCTGTCTGCGTTTCCCGGTTGCTTTTTCTGTTCGTTCCTGACCGCCGCTTTCCGGCATCGTTAACCCCTATCAATATCTTAGTTGTTATTTTTGTGCATTTTGTGACAAAAAAATTGTATTGGAATATTTTCACTGTCTTGTAAAGATTGAATATTTTCGATTGAATATTGAATATTTAAGGAATTGTTTCCATTTTAAAAAGGACGGAGCGACACGCGGCGCCTGCGCTGCGCGAGCGACATCCACAAATATTCAATTTGCAATATTCAATATTCAATTCCGGTTTGTCCGGATTAAGCGTTAAGCCGCTGCTTTCATCAGCATAAAAATCGTGTTGCCCAGTTTGCTGAACACGGTTTTTAAAAAAGATGATAAATACGGCAGGCTGAAACCGATAAATAACAGCCCGATGATTATTTTTAGCGGCATGGCCACAAATAACACGTTCATCTGGGGCACCGTGCGGGCGATGAGCCCAAAAGCAACGCTGGTGAGCAACAATGCGGCGATGACCGGAGCCCCGACTTTAATGGCAATCACAAACATATTGCCGGCAATGTGCATCAACTGCCCAATCAGGGAACCGCTGATCTTAAACCCAAAGGGCGGCACCAGCTGAAAGCTGTCGGCCAGCGCCATTAGAAACCAGTGATGGGCATTTATGCTTAGAAAAATCAAAAAAGCAAACAACTGAAAAAATTGCGCCAGAAGCGGAACCTGCTGGCCGGCGGAAGGGTCCATCACCCTGGCAAGCGCCAGGCCCATTTGATAACCCGATATCTGCCCTGCCATTTGCAGACCGACAAAAATCAAATTGACCGCCATACCGATGGTGATTCCCAGCAGGATTTCGCCGATGGCGCCAACGGCGAAATTGCCGAGATTGGTCAGCACCGGAAAAGCCTTCAAATCCAGCAGGGGAAACAAAATGATGCTGGCGGCCAATGCCAGCCCGAATTTAAATAAAACCGGGTATGCTTTTGCTTTTAAATATCGGCATGCTCATCAAGATGGCTCCGACCCTTAAAAAGATCAGGAAAAACATCTGTAACTGCATTAATGAAATTGAAATCGATATCATTACTGAGCACCGTCAGCGTGCATTGGAGACGATGAATCATCCGGTTTGCATCAGCGAATATAAACCACCATGTTTGTGAACACATTCGTGGTAAACGTGAGCATGGTTTGCATCATCCACGGCAAAAAGAATAACAGCGCACACGCCACCGCCAGCATTTTGGGAATAAAGGTCAGCGTCATTTCGTTGATGGAGGTTGCGGACTGGAATATGCTCACCAGCAGCCCCACCAGCAGAGCCGACAGCAGCATGGGTGCCGCCAGCAGGATGGCTGTTTGAATAGCTTCAAAAAAAAATCCGGTTAAAAATTCGGGAGTCATGTCGCTTGGCTCGATTTTGGATTTACGCAAAACTTCTGACCAGGGAACCGATCAGTAAATTCCACCCATCGGCCAGAACAAATAACATCAATTTAAACGGCAGTGATATCATGATGGGAGGCAACATCATCATTCCCATTGAAAGCAAAACACTGGCCACCACCATGTCGATGACCAAAAACGGAACATACAGCAAAAGACCGATCTGAAACGCTGTTTTGACTTCACTGATGATAAATGAGGGAATCAGAACCGAAGTGGGAATATCAGTGACATCTTTGGGCCGTTCGACTTTGGCGATATCAACGAACAGGGCCAGGTCCTTTTCACGGGTCTGCTTGAACATAAATTTCCGCAGCGGTTCAATGGCATTTTGCAACGCCTGCTGCTGATTAATTTGGTTGTCTAAATAGGGCTGCAGTGCCTTCTGGTTGATCTGGTGCCAAACCGGGGTCATGATAAAAAAGGTTAAAAACAACGCCAGCCCGATGATGACCTGGTTGGGCGGCATTTGCATCGTCCCCAGTGCCCGTCGCAGCAGCGACAGCACAATTACAATTCGCGTAAACGAGGTCAGCATAATCAAAATGGCCGGCGCCAGGGAAAGAATGGTCATCAATAAAAAAATCTGCAACACGACGGCCATTTTCCCCGGTTCCTGGGTTGGGTCCATGCCGATGCTGATAAAGGGCAGTGCCGTTTGCGGCGCTGCCGCCAGGCTGCTTTCAGGGGTCAAAAAAGCCGCGCTCAAGCCAATTCCCAGAAGCACCCCGATAAACAGCAGCCGCTGCAAACATCGCAGAGGTTTGGCACCACCGGAAGCGTAGCGCTCACGGCATACCGAAATAAAATTAGCCTCAGACGGGTGATTTATGAGCAGCAATCTTAACATTATTGATCGTCTTTATGGGCCGTAAAACGGCGGGTTATTTTATTCAAATGATCGGAAAAAGAGGGGCTAATGCGCCCCGATCCCGGGTCATGAATTTGATCCAGAATCGTTTTGTCCTCTATCTTCGTCAGCAGACGGATGGTGTCACCGGCAATGCCGACAACCAAAATGGCCCCGGGGATTTCCACCAGGGAGATATTTTTTTTGAGGCCGATGTACTGGCTGGCCAGCACGCGGATCATTTTCCCCCCCCGAACCGCCGATGTCTTTACGCATCACCCGTTTGCCGAAGTAAAAAAAGATCCCCAGTCCACCCAGTACCAGTGCCAGAGCGGCCAGCATTTTAAGCGCAGTCGCTAACATGTCCGGGGATGTATTCATTTCAACCTCTCAATCCGTTCCATGGGGCTGATAATTTCGGTCAGCCGGATACCGTATTTTTCATTAACCACGACAACCTCGCCCCGGGCGACGAGCTTTCGGTTTGCCAGGATTTCCAATGTTTCTCCGGCCAGTTTGGAGAGTTCGATCACCGAGCCCTGGCCCAGTTTCAGCAGTTCATTGATCAGTATTTTGGTGCGGCCCAGCTCCACTGAAATTTCCAGGGGAATATCCAGAAGAAAATCCATGTTGCCCGCAAACCTGCCATCGACGGCACCATCGGGTTTTTGACCTTGGCGGCGCATCGGGTTCCTGCGTGGCCGCGGGCTTATCGGATCCGCCCTGAGGCTCATCCGGCTGAGCGTCCTGTTTGGGTTCTTTTTTGTCCGTGTCAGCCATCGCTAATTTTTGCCTCCATTTGAATTTATCAATTTTGCAATTTCCACTGCGCGGTTCCCCTTAATGATTCCCGGATAACCGCGGTATTTGGGGACCTGATCAACACTGACGGAGATAAGGTCCTCCGGGCCGGCTTGCAGCTTAATAACGTCTTCGACATGCAGATTTATCAATTCCCGCACGGTCTGCTTTGTTCGTCCCAGTTCAGCAATTACGGTAACCGGGGTGTCTTTTAGTAATTTTATTAACTGAGGGCCCCAGGTGTGTCCCATGTCTTTTTCCCGCAAGTATTTCGGGGAAAGTTTTTCTTTTATCGGTTCCAGCATCAGGTACGGAATCGCCAGATGAAAATTGCCGGAAAATTCCGGTCCTTTTATCGCAAAAACAATGATCATCATGGTATCGTTTGGCGAGACCAGTTGGACAAATGCCGGTTTGGTCTCGGTCTTTTTTATACTGATTTTTATGGGATAAACCGCCGACCAGGATTGTTCAAATCCGGCTAAAATGTCGAGTGCGAACTTTTTAATCATGCGTTGTTCAATTTGCGTAAATTCGCGTACCTGGGTGGAGGGTTTTCCATCACCGCCAAACATGCAGTCGATTAGAGAAAAAACAAGATTGGATTCAATGCACAACAAGGCGTTGCCGATCAGCGGCTGCATGCTGATCACATTAAAGCTCGTCGGGCTGGAAAAAGCCGTTATGAATTCCTGGTACTTAATCAGCTCCGAAGAAACAAACTCAATGGCCATGGGACGCTGCAAAGTCGATGAAAGCGTATCGCGTAACATCCCGGCGAATTTGTCGTAAACTTCCTCCAGCGCTGAAAATTGATCCCGCAGCAAAATATTCTGCGACGTCAGGTTGTAGGGAACCGCCTCGACATCTTTCCGGGCTTCTTGATCGAGATCAACATCGCCTTTTTCCATGGCGGAAAGCAGCGCATCAATTTCTTCTTGTGTGAGTATTTGATTGGACATAGGGCAAATACTTATTGCACGACAAATTCGGTAAAAAAGATATTGGTAACCACATTTTGAGTGAACAGGCTGTTGAGCGTGGCAATAATTTCATCTCGCAAAGCAATTTTGCCTTCCATACTGGCGATGTCATCGAATTGTTTAGAGGGCAGAATCATCAAAACGCTGTCTCTGATCTGGGACAGCCGTTCGTTTAGTTTTGCGGTATCGGCTGATTCAGTCAGTTCGAGATCCATGGTCACTCTCAAATAACGGCTGCGTCCGGCATCCGCGAGATTGACGATAAATGTATCCAGGGAAAAAAGCGGCCCCAGCGTCGCGGTCTGATCCTGTTCGGCCTCTGTGGTGGCCGCCACATTAGCCTGGGTATTTATAGCCGACAGCTTACTCCACATCATAAAAAATCCGACTGTCAGGCCGATCGTCAGGACCAATAAAACCGTAACAAGCAGAAATATTAGTTTATTCGACATTTTCCTCTTTGCCCTCCGTTAATAAAAAGATTTCAACCCGCCTGTTCTTTGTCCGATTGGGCAGGGTATCATTCGGGACAACAGGCCGCGATTCACCATATCCCACGGCAGAAAGCCTTTGGGGATCTATGTTGCTGACTTCAGCAAAGTACTTCACCACATTTACGGCGCGGGCGACCGACAGTTCCCAGTTTGAGGGAAACCGTCGGGTCTCAATGGGAACATTATCCGTATGGCCTTCTACCCGCACCGCATACGGTATTTTGTTTAGCGCATTGGCAATCGTATCCAAAAAGGCGAAACCCGCCGGGTTAATCGCCGCTTTGCCGAAATCAAAAAGCACCTTGTCTTCAAAAGAAAGTCGGGTCCCCTGATGGGTATGCGTGACCTGAATATTCAGATCGGCTTCCATCAATTGCCGAATCGGGTCAACCCATTTTGCCGCTCGGCTGGCCGCCGCCTGCCTTAGTTTGCTTACCTTCAGCCTGGGTCATGATATGTGACATGTCATCGACCGGCTGGGTCTCTTTTACACTGATGGATACCATTCTGCCCCCTTCTAAAATTCCGAGTCCGCTTTGCAAGGGCATACTGAAAATCCTGCATTTTTTTGGTATCAACGCTGCCCATCGTAAACAAAAGAACAAAGAAAACCATCAACAAGGTGATAAGATCATTAAAAGTTGTCAGCCAGCCGGGCGAATTGCTGCCCTTCGCCTCTCTGAATTGCGCCGCGGTCTTCTCAAGGGATCTCCCCGATGGGTGTTTTCGGTGATTCTTTCTTAATGAAAATAATCTCGACTCTCCGGTTTTTGGCCCGGTTCTGCGGGGTATCATTTGCAACCAGCGGATGAAATTCGCCGAATCCTTCCGCCGCCAGGCGCCCGGGATCGATGCGGTGGTTTTTGAGAAAGTACCTGAGCCCATTTACGGCCCGGGCGGTGGATAACTCCCAATTCGAGGGATAGCGCCCGGTATGAATCGGAAGATTGTCGGTGTGGCCTTCAATCCGAATCAGATAGGCGGTTTTTGAAATAATGGCACCGATCTTTTGCAGCAGCGGCAGCGCTTCGACCGATATGTCTGCCGCTCCCAGATCAAACAGGGTGTGCTCGGACAGCCGCATGACCAGGCCTTCGTGTGTAAAGGCCACGTTAATTTCGTCCTGAAGATTAAAGCGGTCGGCGAGATCTTCCAGATTCTGAAAAATTTTGGCCATCTCGTTTTTACTGTCGACCATATCCGCCGAGTCCGACATGACGGCAGGGCCCGGATTCGAATTTAACCCCTCCCGGCATGATGCTGACCGCAGTGCTAAAGGACTTCACGAATTGCATGATTTTGGCTTGTTCCATGGTCGAAAAAGAGCTCAGCATAATAAAAAAGCAAAGCATGATGAGTACAAACCCGGTATAAACGACCTCCCACCCACCGCCGGCGGGGCCGTCTGATTTATTTGATCCGGATCTTCGTTTTCTGGTACGCATGGGCTGCCGAAGGGTTAAAGGTTAATTGATTTTTTCCGGCACATCCAAGGCATTCCCTGATTTAGCACCACTGACGCATCACGGGCCTCAATCAGAGCGGGAAAGGGATTAACCGGCCGAATCCGACTCAGGCCTTGGCCGGTTCGGCACCGGCCGTCATGCGGACATTGGGAGCAATAAATGCTTTTAGCTTTTGCTCCACCACCCGATGATTATCGCCGGATTGGATCGAAATAACCCCTTCCAGAATCATCTGCTTGACCAGGACCTCCTGTTTGCTGCGTGTCTTTAGCTTACGGGCGACCGGCAGGAACAGCAGATTGGCCAGCAGGGTTCCATAAAAGGTTGTCAACAAAGCAACCGCCATGGGCGCTCCAATCTGGCTGGGATCTTCCATCTGCATCAGCATTTGCACCAGGCCGATAATGGTTCCCAGCATCCCCACCGCCGGCGCAAAAGCGCCCAAGGTGGAAAATATCTCAGACCCCAGACTGTGCCGCATTTCCAGATACTCAATCTCAATTGACATGACCTCTTCAATGGAGGAAGATTCCATACCGTCAATGGCCATCTGCATACCGCGGGCCAAAAAGGGATCTTCGATGTCCTTGAGCTGGGATTCAAACGAAAGGATGCCTTCCTGCCGGGCCTTTTTAGCAAAACTCGACATCAACGGAATCAATTCGCCCGCCATCTGGGTGCGGTGCAAAAACACGTTTTTAGCAACCTTGAACACACCGAGCACTTCTGAAAGTGGATAGGCTAAAAGAGTTGCACCCATGGTTCCACCCAGCACAATCATGACGGATGGATAATTGATAAACCAGGTCCCATCACCACCCATCAGGATGGAAACGATGACCAGACCAAATGAAACCAAAATACCGATTAAGGTAGTTATATCCACTGGTTAACTCCTATACCGCTTTGACAGGTAAACAAAGAAATCATCATTATCCCGCACCCGCATCTGCGACTGCAGGCCCGGGCCTATGGTTCAACACCTGGCAAGGATCCGGTCATCACCTGATCCGCTATGGGCGCTCAAATTTCCCGGAAATCCGCAGGATCCTTAGTGTTTTCAATATTTTTAGCAAGTATTGTGCCACAGGCCGGAATTGAAATCCTGAATTTCTAAAATGGGGAGTCGGACAGATAATTAACTGAACTTTATGAAAAAACCGCCAATACCAGCGGTCTTTGTCGGGGAAACAACCGTTATGGGCCCGGCCGGGATGCGGGTTTAGCTGCCGGGGTCGGGTGTGAACCGGCTTTTAACGTCAAATTTGACTGGAATTTGTCAACAGTTTGACGATGGATCATGGAATCTGGCGGCAAGGTGCGGTTCGGCGAAAAAGCGACAGCGCCTTTAAGGAAAATCCGGAGGCCGGCAATCTTCACGCATGGAATTTGAATAAAGCGTGCGCTGATAGTCGACAATTCTCTGGGAGACCTCTTCAAGGGGCTCTTTCACCATGATTTTATCATTGTTGGTGAATGTGATCACCGTCTCGGGGATGGCCTGTAAAGATTGGATCATATCCACGTTGACCATCAGGGTTGAATCATTTAAGCGGGTTACTTTAATCATTTTTGCACCACTTTATGCAAGTTAAGGTTTGCGGAGAGCGGCAGTGTTTTGTCAGGCATATCGCCAACACTCCCGCTATCCTATCAATACCAAGTTAGAGTCTTAGTTGTGAATTCTTTGCATTTTATGAAAAAACTTTTTTATCACGAAAGCACGAAAGGAAGAAAACACGAAAGAAAAGAAAAATTTCGTGCTTTTAAAATTTCGTGTT
>PVMK01178371.1_pt1 | contig 14568 bp, 16 predicted proteins | sample 1853481 | NCBI WGS metagenome assembly PVMK01 (sample SAMN08533507, study PRJNA380276) | Marine sediment metagenome, whole genome shotgun sequencing project. | reverse complement strand
TCATCTATATGGATGATGTTTTATGCTAAGGGTTAACGATATAATTGCTGCGAGGATAGGCTTCTGAAGTCTACTGTGTCGGCGGAACCCCTTATTCCGCCGGCGTGAATTCCTCCAAGTACATGCCCCGCTTCGGCGGGGCATTTCTGTAGCCCATCCAAAGGCATTCGAAGGTCTGCTCCCGACCCAAAGCGGCCATTCATGAGACCTTAAGCTCCCGAGTTTCTGATTGCACAAAAACGAAACAGTGGTCTGTATGATTGATATTCGCTCGCCTTCCCCGGTTACCCAGAGGAGGATCAGGATGGCTGAATTTCGAGACGTAGTAGAAACGAGAGAGCAATTACGGGCAGTTATCAAGGAGCCGAGTGAGCTCGTAACACTCAAAGTCTTAACTCGCCTGGACCGTCACTGTGGCGTGTTCATTAATCGTGCTCCGTTTATGCTTTTAGCATCGGCAGATAGCGATGGCAGAGTCGATATATCACCCAAAGGCGACCCTGAAGGATTCGTTAAGGTCATTGACGAGCAGACTTTGGCGATTCCGGATCGACCGGGAAATAATAGAGCTGATTCGTTAGAGAATATCTTGCAAAACCCAAAAGTCGGGCTAATTTTCATGATTCCTGGGAAAAGGGAAACGCTTCGCGTAAGCGGAACGGCGAGCATAGTGCGCGATCAGGGGCTACGCGATTCCATGGCCGTGAAAGGCAAAAGTCCTGCTATTGCCATTGTTGTAATCGTCGAAGAAGCTTTTTTTCACTGTTCCAAATGCATGATTCGTTCAAAGCTGTGGCAACCCGAACATTGGCCAATTTTGGATGGGCTTCCGCGCTTGGCCGAAACGATGGTAGATGCCGGTCAACTTGAGTTGAGCGAAAGCGAAATGCATGAAATCGTCGTCAATGATGAACGTGAGAGACTTTACTGAGTTACCAGAAAATAAGTTCGCTTCTGGCCGTTAGCAGACCTTAACAGGGCGGAAACTCGCCCTAGCGGTTGAATGCCCGGTTATGGGCCGTTAGCGGACACTAAGTTCCTGATTTTCAGGGATCCGGGCTAATCGACCGCTTCCGATCCTAAGCCGCCATTACTCCAGATGAGCGCGTGTTCCCAGCCGCAGATTCAAATGTGATGCTCATCACAGGTTACTTGCACACCCTTGGATACGATTTGGATTGGTGCAGTGGGAGATTTGCGTTGAAAGTAGTACTTAGTCTTGTTCTGGCTGCGTTGCTGGCTGGCTGTGCTTCGGTTCCTTCGCCACTTAATGATAGTAGCGAAAGCAATCGTGCCAACAAACATCCGGTCAGAAACGTTAGCCAGGTAGATACAGAGGCGCAACATTGTGTTGCGCTCGCGATGTACTGGGAAGCGAGAGGCGAAGGTCATCGAGGCATGCTCGCGGTTGGTTCCGTAGTAATTAACCGGGTTGAGGATGATCGCTTTCCCAACTCAGTGTGTGGTGTGGTCTATCAAGGCGGTGAAACCCCACCCTGCCAGTTTTCCTGGTGGTGCGATGGAAAGAGTGACCGACCCAGTCACGGAACCTTGTGGACAGCGTCGCGTAGTCTTGCCGATGAACTGTTGACGGCGAGGCCAGGTGACCCAACCGACGGAGCGCTTTTCTTTCACAATACGTCAATACGGCCACCTTGGCGCAGAGAGCGGACAACGCGCATTGGCAACCACGTTTTCTATCGTTAACGGATAGGGTCAGAAGCAGATTCTACTTTTTCCGTGCGCCGCTCCTGGCCGGTTGCCGGTATTAATGTCCGGTTAGGGGCAGAAAGCAGCCTCTAAGCCCCTGACTTCAGCAAATCCCCTGAAATGGTCTGCTTCCGACCCGGAGCAGTCAATCGCCAGTTTGGAGTTTTCTTGCAATTCAGCCATGATATTTGGCCCGAATGTGGGCCGCAGTGATTTTCTAAATTGAGGAATAATGAATAAAGGAATCGCAGTACCTCTTATATTTATTTCGCTGATGCTGGTTTCGATTTCCGGACTACCCAGCGAGACGCAGAAAGAACGCGAGGCCAAGCGGGCTGAACTGGATGCGATCTGCGAAGCGGCTCGACAAGAGAAACTGACTTTAGTTAGGGCAGAGTATGTTGAGGAATGTATTGAGAAGAAGCAGCGTCCTGACCGCGAATCATGCGAACGTTTCTACGCGGACTATGGCGAGAGTGCGGGAGGAAACCAAGTACCGCTATTTTATGACTTGCCCGAATGCGTGAAGGCGGACGAGTACAGACGGAGTTACAGGAATCCCGGCCGCTGAATGTCGGTTTCTGGCCGCGAGCTGTCTGTGGAAATGATAATTTTCGAGTGATCTAAACGTCTGGTGATTGCGCAATAGCCGCCGTTCAACCTGGAAGTTCAAAAATCTTTGTCTGTGGGGCTGGTTTGGAGCGTATAGCGGTCAGCCAGATCCCTTGCAGCTGTAGGGCAGGAGACGACCCAAAGCGGACAGTCGCAACCTTAGAAAAGTAAGGAATTTTGTCGATTCTCGGCTGAACATTATGTCAACTTGCTGACCCGCACCCGATGAAATATTGTCAACGTGTCCGGCTAAATCGGTAACCAAAAAAGTATGACCGGAAACAATTAGAACCACGGATAGGTCCGAAATATGCATGCCGTGACGGATCATCTCGGCGCGTATTGCAGGGCCACCCGAATTAGAGGAGGGGTCTCGATGACGCGCTTTTCACGATCTATTCTAGCAATTGCGTTGCTGTTTACGGCGTCGGGAGCATCGGGGGCTATGGTATATTCCCAGACACCGACCATTGATGGCGGGTTTATCTCAGATGCTGACGGAAGCGTTGTCTCAGAACGCTTTTACGTTGCTGATGATTTCACACTGAGCGGCAACGCTTTAGTTACGTCCGTGGTGTGGCGTGGTATAGATGTGGGCTCCCCAAGTCCCGACGACTTCACAATAGATTTCTACACAGATGCATCTAATCCGGATGCATTACTACAGTCCTTTAGCATTGGTACCCCGTCAAGTCGTACCGATACAGGACTCGATGATCCCGCGTTCGGATTTGATATTTTTGAGTACGTTGCCGACCTCGGAAGCGGAATATCATTATCATCTGGATCTACTCATTGGGTATCGATATTTAATAACACGGTTGGTGACACCCCTGATGATTTTTGGGCTTGGGCGGGCAACATCAGTGTTTCTACGGGCGCGATTGCCGTCGAATCTGATGATCAGTCTAATTGGAGTGCGATCAACGGTGGTGGTCCCACTGCTCTTTCTGAAGAACAGTATTTTCAGCTTGTTAGCACGGTCGTGCCAATCCCACCCGCCATCTGGCTGTTCGGCTCGTCACTTGGACTGCTCGGCTGGATGCGCCGAAGAGCAGTCTAATAATCTATCGTAAAGAACCCTCAGGAACCCGCTTCGGCGGGTTTCTTTTTGCGTTGCAAGGGTCCGCTTGTGGCCGTAAGCGGACCCTAAATCCGCGATTTCCAGCCACCCTGGCTTAGCGTCTGCTTCCGACCCCAAGCGGACACCCAGACTACAGCGCAGTATTACGTTAAATGCATTTTTGCGGCGTCGTGGCATTGGGGTACACTGATCTGCGCTACTTCAGAACAATAAAAAAGTCGGCATATCCCGGACCTACTGGGGGAAGAATCATGAAGCAAAGAATTATTACGGTTGGCCTTGTCGTTACGGGCTTGTTTATCTCGTTCAGCGCCAATGCTGCGTTTTGGACCATTCAGCCGACGATTCAAAACGGCGTATCCGGCACCGTGGGCGATCCGTCTGGAATAGATCCGGATGCGCCGACCCTCGGCATGACACTCTGGTCTACCGTGGGTACCAACGGCGGGGGTTCCCAGCGGATTTACGGTCAGGGCACGGGTCCCGGTTATGCCTGTTACGGGCTGGTCGCGCCGACGGGAACCTGCGCGGCCGACAGCCAGACGGAAATCTGGTCCCCGCAAGCAGTCACCTATACCGGCGCGGTTAACGACGATCCGGGCATCCCCGTCCTGAACCTGAGCTGGACCGGTCAGGCCGGCACCGGTGTCCCATTCGGATTGGTCAGCTTGTTCACTTCGACGATCCTGAGTGGCAGCTATAACGCCGCCGGCCAAGTGACCGGAACGAACCCGGGGACGGCCGGGTACGATGCAAACGGCTTCTCGTGCTGGAATGATCCGCTGGCCCCTATTTTCGCGGATTTCTGCGGCAACGGGACGGGTAATCCAAACACGGCCCCCGCAAGTGGTCAGACGATTGCCAACCGCGCATTGCCGGCCGGTTTAGGCGCCGTGATCGACCACTTTGACGGGACGATCACGATCAATATGAACGATACGACCTACTCTGACTGTGTTGCCGACGGAGGTTGCGTGCCGGACTCTGATTCCAGCGACGTCCTTGCGCAATGGCGTGTGAATGTCTCCATCGTTCCGGTTCCGGCAGCGGTCTGGTTGTTCGGGTCCGCGTTGGGGTTGCTTGGCTGGATGCGGCGAAAAGCGACGTAACCACTACAGAAAACCAACATCAGAAACCCGCTTCGGCGGGTTTCTTTTTGCATCGCAAGGGTCCGCTATTGGCCGTTAGCGGACATTCAGACCTCGTAATTCTTGAATCCTGGCTAATGTCTGCTTCCTGGTCTGGCCTCACTTACGTGGACACCTAAAAAAAGGCGCGATAATGCGCTGGGAGGTGTTGCATGAACACGAAGAAGAAATATAGACGATACAGTCCGCAGTTCAAGCGAGAAGCACTAAAGCGAGCGAATACAGAAGACGTGACAGATATCCAGGTATGCAAGGAACTGGGAATCAGCGCTCGCCAACTGCGCCGTTGGCGAGATGAAGTTTGTTTGTTGGGCAAAGATGCGTTCCCTGGCAAAGGTCACAGTCATGACGAGGAAATGACCGGGCTCAAGCGTGAGTTGGGCAAGGTCAAGCAGGAACGGGATTTTTTAAGGGAAGCGGCGGCATACTTTGCCAAGGAGTCGAAGTGAGATACGAGTGTATCGATCGACGCCGCCAGCATTACCCGGTTCAGATGATGTGTCATGCTGCTCGGGTTTCTCGCAGTGGTTACTACGCGTGGCGTGTCAGGCCCGAGAGTACGCGAGCGAAGCACGATCAGGAGCTGATCAAGGTCATCCGAGAGGTACATGCCGAAAGTGATGGCACCTACGGCAGTCGCAAAGTCCGCAAAGAGCTGCATGCAGCCGGCTTTGCCTGTGGCCGGCGCAAAGTGGCCAAACTGATGCGCAGTGCGGATCTTAAAGGCTGCCCGACGAAGCGCTATCGGGTCCGCTCAGGCGGTCCGGCCGGCGGCAACGTGGCGCGGAATCTGTTGCAACAGGACTTCAGTGCGACACAGATCAATACACGTTGGGCGTGTGACATGACGTATATCTGGACCTTGCAGGGCTGGCTGTACCTGGCCGTGGTCATGGATCTGTGTTCACGACGTATCGTCGGCTGGTCGATGAGTCGGCGGATCAATCGACACCTGGCGCTGGATGCGTTGCAGATGGCCTTGGCCTATCGTCATCCCGACGGTGGGCTCGTTCATCACTCGGACCGCGGTGCTCAGTACTTAAGTGATGATTATCAGGCGCTGCTCAAACAATACGGCATCCAGTGCAGCATGAGCGCTCGCGGTAACTGCTATGACAATGCCGCCGTGGAGAGCTTCTTCTCCTTGCTCAAGCGTGAGCGCGTCTATCGTCGACACTATCGCACTCGAGACGAGGCCCGAACTGACGTATTTGACTACATCGAGCGCTTTTACAATCGCCAGCGCCGACATGGTTACCTGGGAGACCTTAGCCCCGTGGAGTACGAAAAGCGGACATTGAGGTCCTTATGAAACTGTCCACCAAAGCGGAGCCTTACCATCCGACCCTAAGCAGACATTAACGTTACGATCTGGGTTTTGAGCAAATCGTCTGGTACATCTGCGTATTCACTCAATAGCGGCGAGCGCGCTATCATACCTTCAAGGAATGCGTTGCTGATTAGGTTGTGGCTCACTCCGAGGTTTCCGACGAGAAAAGCAAGTTCACGATTTGGCGGTGGAGGCGAATTATATGAATCAGATTGATCGCGCTGAGCGGTGGATTAGGCCGGTCGCATTTGGAATCTTGTCTTGTGTGATAATTTTAGTATCCGCATGCGCTCCTGACCGCGATAAACCGCTCACCGGGCCGCAGGCAGTCGCTCGTGGCGCACAGGTGTTCGAATACAACTGTGGCTTCTGCCATGGCGCCGACGGTCGCGGCCCGGCGCTATCCGAGATTAAGTCTCTGTCGAAGGTCGAACGGCGCGGCAAGATTATCAACCACCCCGTGGCCGGTCAGATTCCACAGCGGCTGCAGGCGAATGAGATTTCTGATCTTAATGAGTTTTTCGAATCAGAATAGGCTTTAGATTATTCGTGACCTGAAACGCGTGAAGTACATAGACGCCGTAACGGATATACACAAAAAAATGCCCGGCCTTGCACTGGGTTTTCTTTACCCCGTGAATGTCCGTATATGGACTCCCCCTCGTTTGCCAGCCCGCTGTTGAATGGTGATGAGGTACGACTGCGTACGTATATCCGGCCTCTAAAGTTGGCATCCATTGATGCCGGGCCATGATGGGTTATTCGCGCGCCAGTTCCCAAGTGCTTCTTCGTGCTCGATGCACGCGGACATTCACGGGTTTTACCGACGCCGGTCCGACCTGTTCACCATCTATCAGTGTGCTGTGCAATCGTGTGTAAGGTGCTCCTTCTATAAAACCTATTCTGACCGTGGTTAAACTTCAGCCACGGCAAGCTCAGGATCGTAATCAGTACCGTTGCGTAACATAGCCCAGGCCATACGCACGGTTTTATTAGCCAGTGCCACCGCAGCCACGTTCATATGACTGCGCTGGGCAAGTTCAGTGGTCCAGCGACTGAGCCGGTCATCGCGTTGTTTGGCTTGGCTAACGACGGCACGGGCACCATGGATCAGAATACTGCGTAAGTAAGGATCGCCGTGTTTGGTGATACCGAATATACGGTTCTTACCGCCTGTGCCGTGGTGTCTGGGGGTTAAGCCCACCGAGGCTGCGGCTTGTCGGCCTTGTTTGAAGTGCGTGGCATCGCCGAACTTGGCCACCAGGGCGGTGGCAACCAAGGGTCCAACACCGCGTAGTTGTTGTAACCGTTTGGCATCTGGATGCGTCGCTGCGATCGCTGCGACTTCTGTATCAAGTGCTTTGACACGTTGATCTAAGTTGACCAGATCCTCCCAAAGCCCTTGGAGTAACGCACGGAATCGATCCGTTAAACCATTCTCAGCATCTTCGAGCCAACACGGGATCGCTGCGCGTAACGGACCCAACTGTTGTGGAGCCACCAGACCATACTCGGCTACCAATCCCCGAATTTGATTGGCTTTGCCATTACGGTGACTCATCAGTTCACTGCGCACTCGATGCACGGCCTGAATGTCTTGTTGTTCAACTGTCTTAATTGCCACGTAGTGCATGGCCGGACGGCTCATGGCCTCACTGATCGCTTCTGCATCATTGGCGTCGTTCTTCTGACTCTTCACGAACGGTTTAACGAACTGCGGTGGGATCAGCTTCACCTTATAGCCTCTGGCCTGGAGTTCTCTTGCCCAATGATGCGCACCTGTACAGGCTTCCATAGCGACTTCGCAACCCGGCTCCACGGTCTTGAAGAACACACCGATCCAGGTTGCCCGCTTTAAGCTGCGCTTCCATACCAGCTCACCGTGCTCGTCAACCCCGTGGACCTGAAAAACATTCTTTGCCAAATCTATACCTACGCGACTAATCTTCATGAGTGGACTCCTTCTCACTGTTGACTGGTTATTTAACAATCCCCGTCTGGCATGTTGATGCCGTTCAGGTGAGGGGGAGTCCATCCCATTGCTTACGGCCGTTTGCAGACCTTAAGAAACTCACGAAAACCTAGATTCCTAGCGTCTGCTATTCGGTTGAAAGCAGACATTTAAAAATAAAAAAAATTTCAGAACCGAATAGACGCTCTTTTATTTTTCAGCACCCCGACAAGCGCCTTCATCTAGATATTCACAGGAACGAAGTTTGCTCCCACCCGTATCGGTTTATGGGACCCATTTTGATCGAGATTTTTTCGCAAACGATCATGAGGACTGCCGTGGTCGTGTTCTGATCAACAGGTGCGTTTAGGAAACGGACGCCGTGTTTTGCGCAAAAAGTGGTAGCCCCGGGGTAGCCCCAGCAATTATTTAAAAACTAGTGAATTGCCGATGCCTTTCTATCTTTCTGATTTGAAAAGCGAAAGATGGTGGCCAGGGGCGGAATCGAACCACCGACACGAGGATTTTCAGTCCACTGCTCTACCGACTGAGCTACCTGGCCATGCGCGGGAAGGCCGGTATTAAAGCGGCCTCCATTGATCGAGTCAAGAAATCGGCGCTTCCAGCCGTCAAATGCAGCATTTTCGTTTTTTTGACACGCTCGAATCATCGCTCTACCCTGTGCAAAGGCTCAAGCGAGAAATAACGAATATACGCATTCTGAGGCCCCCATGGCCTGCGCGCCCCGCCATCTGTAGCGACATTTACGCATTTGATTATGGCTCTTCGATCTGAAGATTTGAGTTCCATCGCACCGCTGACCGAACGGTACCTGCGCATACGTCGCAGCACGTTGAATCTTTGCCGAACCCTCGAACCCGAAGATTTTGTCGTTCAGTCAATGCCCAGTGTCAGCCCAACCAAATGGCATCTGGCGCATATGACCTGGTTTTTTGAACAATTCATACTCGTGAGCCATAGCCCCGGGTACGCGGTCTTCAATCAACAATATCACTACCTTTTTAACTCTTATTATCAGACGAAGGGGCGAATGCACCCGCGCGACAGCCGCGGATTGCTCTCCCGACCGCGGGTGTCGACGATTACCGCATACCGGGACTATGTCGATGACCATATGCTCCAACTCCTAAAGGGTAACAATGATCCGGAAATTGGGATGCTCGTCGAACTCGGTTTGAATCATGAGCAACAACATCAGGAACTGCTGCTAACAGACATCAAACATGTCTTTTCAGTTAACCCGCTAAAGCCGGCGCTGATCGACAGCGATGCGGAACCTCGATCCGACAAACTTACAAAGCTGAATTATCACTCGTTTACCGGAGGCCTGCATCGTATCGGCAACGATACCGGCGCCGAAAACGGAGAATTTTGCTTTGATAATGAAACGCCTCGCCACGAAACCTTTATCCATGATTTCAGATTGGCCAACCGTCCGATTACCAACGGCGAGTTTCGCGCTTTTATCGACGATGGTGGTTACCGGCAAGCAGCATTGTGGCTTGCGGACGGGTGGGCTTGGGTCGAAACGGAGAAAATGGACCGCCCACTTTACTGGTCGGAGGATTTCGCCACGCAATTTTCGCTGAGCGGAGTGCGCGAACTCGACGACAACGCGCCAGTCTGTCACGTGAGTTTTTACGAAGCGGATGCGTTCGCACGTTGGGCAGGCGGGCGTCTGCCGACCGAGGCCGAGTGGGAACTGGCGGCCGACCGGCCGGTGATCGGGAATTTCGTAGAGTGTGGTTTCATGCATCCTCAGGCGACCGGTGAAGATTCAACCCAAAGAACTTCTGCAAGTTTACGGCGACGTCTGGGAATGGACTCAGTCGTCTTATTCAGCCTATCCGGGTTTTCAACCGCTGCGTGGTTCTCTCGGTGAGTACAACGGAAAATTCATGAGTAACCAAATGGTCTGTCGCGGTGGATCCTGCGCCACGTCGGCGGAACATATTCGACGGACGTACCGAAACTTTTTCTACCCGCACGAACGGTGGCAATTCTTCGGTATTCGCCTGGCGCAAGACGCCTGAGCCGAATCCTGGAATCTATGGATCATGAGTAACGCGGCGTTAAAAATACTTTATCTGGAATCTTCACTGGACGACGATGAAGCCGAGATTCTGTCGGGCCTGCGCGAAGATCAAAAACGAATAGCACCAAAATATTTTTACGATGACAATGGTTCGAGATTATTTGAATCGATTTGTTCCCAGCCCGAGTATTACCCAACGCGAACTGAGCTCGGGATTATGGAGTCAAATATTGGTGAGATATCCGATTTGATCGGCCCCAGGGCATCCATCATCGAGTTCGGTTCCGGTTCGAGCATCAAGACACGCTTGCTGTTGGAGCACCTCACGAAGCCCGCCGCATACGTACCGGTCGATATATCCCGAAAGCCGCTGGCCTCCGCCGCGGCGGCCATCGCTGAGGAATTTGCCAGCCTCGAAGTACTTCCGGTTTGTGCGGACTTTACCCAGCCATTTGACCTGCCGACACCTCGTGTTATGCCGGAACGAAATATGGTCTTCTTTCCTGGCTCGACGATCGGTAATTTCAGCAGGGAAGAGGCGGTCGACCTCTTGCGCGTCATGCGCGCGGAAGCAAAAGAAGGTGGCGGACTATTGATAGGTGTCGACCTTGAAAAGCCAAAAGAAATACTGGAGCCGGCCTACAATGACTCTGCCGGAGTAACAGCGGATTTTAATCTGAATCTTTTGAATCGTCTGAACCGCGAATACGATGCGAATTTCGATCTGACTATGTTCAGGCACAAAGCGATTTACGATGAGGAAGAATCGCGAATCGAAATGCGCCTCGTGAGCATGGCAAATCAGCGGGTCGATGTCGCCGGCGAATGTTTCAGGCTTGATGAAGGCGAATACATCGTGACGGAACACTCGCATAAATATTCCATCGACCGATTTGAATCGATGAGTCAGGCTGCGGGATTTGCGCTGAAGTCGGTTTGGACTGATCAGGAAAACCTGTTCAGCGTGCAATATATGGAAGCCGTTTAACAAGCAGTGAAAACTGCGACGGGTACAGCTATTCTTCCGCAACGTAATCTGTGGGGCGAGCGGACCCCTGACCGAAGAAAAACTTTTCCATTTCCACTTCGAGAAACTTGCGCGCCTCTGGCTCAAACGGAGTAAGCCGGTTCTCATTGATTAACATCGTCTGGTGGGCAACCCACTGCTGCCAAGCCTGCTGAGAAATGTTTTCGTAAATACGCTGCCCGAGTTCGCCAGGATAAGGCGGATAGTCAAGGCCTTCGGCCTCGACGCCTAACAATGCACATTTAACTTTCCGTGTCATTACGATTCTCCACTTGCTTGCACTGTGGCCAATGATTTCAGCAATCTTGCGACCGGGGCGGCCAGCCCAATTTCCGCCGGCCGGTCTGGATCGAACCAGAGCCATTGACCCTCCTCGCTGACTCGCCCGGGTGGCCGCTGTATGTGCGCCTCGACGGGTGTCATCGACAAATCGAAGTGGGTAAAAGCATGCTGAATTTTCGGCCTGACTTCTATTCGATCCGGCGAGATACCGACCCTATTTTCGCACCATTCCGATACGTTGTTTACCGCATCCGTTTCGGGGAAACACCAAAGCCCGCCCCAAACACCGCTGTCGGGTCGCTTTCGCAGCAACACGTCACCGTCTCGCAGGACCATAACAAACACCACCTCGCGCCGCGGCCGGTCGCGCTTCGGCCGAGGCGCTGGTATTTGCTCAACAATGTTCATGCGCCGCGCCGCGCATCGAATGCTCAACGGACAGTCCGCACAATTCGGGCTTCTTCGAGTACAGATCGATGCGCCCAGATCCATGATCGCCTGGGTATAGTTGCCGGCGCGTTTCGCCGGTGTACAGGCTTCAGAAATTTGCCACAATTCGCGGCTTACCGCAGTCGAACCCGGCCAGCCCTGAACCAGAAACAGGCGCGCCAATACCCTGCGAACATTGCCATCCAGAATCGGCTGACTTTGATCGCCGGCCAGCGCGAGAATCGCACCCGCTGTAGACCGCCCGATACCGGGTAAAGATCGAAGCACATCGATATCGGTCGGCAGCTGACCGTCGAATTGATCGCAGATAATTCCGGCCGCGCGATGGAGGTTGCGCCCGCGGGCATAATAGCCAAGACCCGACCATAAATGCAGAACACGATCGATATCAGCATTGGCCAGCTCCGACACAGTTGAAAACGATTTCATGAAACGATCGAAATAATTCTCGACCGTCGCCACCTGTGTCTGCTGCAGCATGATTTCGGAAACCCATACGCGATAGGGCGACGGATCGTACTGCCACGGTAAATCCTTACGCCCGTGTACATCCCACCATTGCAACAGCGCAGGGGCAATTTCGGTCGCGAAGGGCTCGTCAATCATTCCGGATCGATCATTCGGGCGGTCTGCTCGCTCTGCCATCGTGCCGTCGATTGAGATCAACGCCCGAATAGATCGCGCAGACCCTTTTTTGACCAGATCACGCGCGTCTTCTTTCTTGGATTTGTCGGTCCCGTCTTCTTCTTCGGGTTCGGTCAGACCCAATTTATCCAGCAGCAAATTTTCCGCCTTCTTCGTGGCCTTCTTCACAGCCTCACTCTTCACCAGTTCGCCGAGGTCTACGCCAACCGACGGCGAAGCCACGGCACCGGTCACGGTCAGGGGAATCATCAAGCCCTGCAGGCCAGCGAGGTCTTCTCCATCAGGAAACACCGGCTTTTCATGAACGCTCGCCTGAAAACGAAAATTCATGTTTTCTTCGACTGTGTTTAGAAGCCCATTCCCGTTGAGCCGCAAGAACGGTATCTGGGACGACCATGGTCTTGCTTCTAAATACGCCGTCATCTGATCCGGCCGGTGATGGTCAACGCCTCTATGGGTGTCTCCGGATCGGCGCTCTTCTTCGGACCCGGCTGGCCTTTCAACAGCGCGCGCGCCCTGCGAATTTCGTACCAGACGTCAACCTCTTTATAAACGCCATCGACCAGGCTGAACGAGATATCACCTGCCAGTGTTTTGATGATCTCCGCGTCGGTGCGCCCGACGCCTTTGCCGGTGAAACTTGCATTTAGCAAGCCTTCAATATTGCTCGTATCGGCCAGAGCAGTCAGCAATCCGGCAGCCTGCACATTGGAAACGACTGTTTGAAGTTAACGGTAGGTGTTTTTCCGGCGGTATCAATCGTTACCGCACCGTTGTATCGACCACCGTACAGATCCGCCGTCATCGGATCCAGGCGGACGCGCCCGCCCGAAGCGTTGATTTCGGCGTGAAGATTCTCGAGCAGCAGCGGATCCATCGTCAGGCGACCAAGTCGGACATGGCCACTGAAATCAAGCCCTTGCAACGTTTCGACCGGAACTTCGGTTGGCCCAGGTGGCTTATCCGATTTCCCGGAGGTCGTTGCCTGAGAGGCCGACTCCTGCTCCGGCGCCAGGTAACGATCAATTGCCAATTGATCGGCGACAAAATCGAAATTCAGTCCCGACTGATCCAGGTAGTTGATCTGCCAGCGGCCTTTTATCTTCGTGTCATCAAGGCGAAGGTCCAGATTCTCGATCGCGAACAATTCTTTGCCCAGTGCCCAATTCGCCGACGCCTGAATGCTCGATAACACTTCCGGATCACTGGTCTCAATGTCGGGTTGATCCAACGCGCGGAGCAACTGGCGCGGTGAAACCGGGTCCAGGGCTAGCGTACCGGTCAGATCGGGCGCACCATCGATCACGGTGCCGTTGGCGGTGAGATTAACCACCGCTCCGACGGCGGACACAGCCACACGCTGATTCCTGATTGCCAGATTTCCGCTATCGATGTCGAAATCAATAGCCTCGGTCTGTGCGGAAAGCGAGACTCCGTCGCCGGGCAGCACCGCACCCTCAACGCCGATGTCGGCGTTTAAATTTTTGATCGCAACCGTCATCGCATCAATATCCAACGCGAGTGCCAGGTCCAAATCACCCTGCAGGGATATCTCGTTGGTGACATCGGTGGCCTGAAACGCCATCTCTATATCAATCGGTTTCCCGAAGCTGACCGCACCGGTCTGCGGATCAATATCCAACACCACTGTCAAGTCCAAATCACCCTGCAGGGATAATTCGTTAGCGACATCGGTCGCCTGAAACGCCATCTCTATATCAATCGGTTTTCCGAAGCTGACCGCGCCGGTCTGCAAATCAAAATCATCCAGCCGATAATTGGCGCCGGACATCTGGTCCTGAAATGTCAGCCGCGCATCAGTGATCTTTATTCCGCTGGCGGAAAGCGGCGGTAACGGCATTGCTTCATCCGATGTCGATTCAACCGGCGCTGTGGTTTCAACGGTTGAAAAATCCCAATTCGCAGAACCGTCTTTACGACGAATCAGTGTCAGCTCCAGCCCATCGAGTCCGATGTCGCCGATAATGATTTCCTGATCAACCAATAGCGGCCATAATCGCAGCCCGAGCCGGATTGACTCGACTCGAACGAAGTCACCTTCGGGAAAATTCTCAGGATTACCGAGCCGGCCGCGTTCGACTTCGACCCCGCAACAAGGCAGCGTATCGATCGAGATGCCCCCGTCTATAACCAAAGTTCGGCCGGTCTGTTCAAAGACCGCATCGGTCATCAACTGCTGGTAATCGTCCGGGTCGAAAACCACCAACACGACAGCGATCAGCAACACAAAGACCAGCAGCAGGACTGCGATG
>PVMK01175107.1_pt1 | contig 14569 bp, 16 predicted proteins | sample 1853481 | NCBI WGS metagenome assembly PVMK01 (sample SAMN08533507, study PRJNA380276) | Marine sediment metagenome, whole genome shotgun sequencing project. | reverse complement strand
GCCGATCTGGTCAGCTGGTCGGCCATCGGGGCCCGCACCGCCGAATCCCAGGCCCATCGTGAAATGGCCAGCGGTTTATCCATGCCGGTCGGCTTTAAAAACAGCACGGACGGCAATCTGTCATCCGCAATCAATGCACTCATGGCAGCCCGCACCCCGCAAAGTTTTCTGGGAATCGACCAGGACGGCAAAACCTGTGTCGTCAAAACCGCCGGCAACCCATGGGTGCATATTGTTTTAAGGGGAGGCAAAAGACCCAATTATGATCCCATCAGCCTGGAGGAAGCGCGCTTGAAGCTGATTGGAAAAGACTTGCCGGAGACCCTTATGGTGGATTGCTCGCATGCCAATTCGATGAAAAAATACCAGGGACAGGCCGTGGTCTGGAAAAACGTCATCGGCCAATATCTGGCCGATAACGAAGCCTTGATCGGCCTGATGCTCGAAAGCAACCTGCACGAGGGCAACCAGGCATTTTCCGGTGACGCCTCGTCTCTCAAATACGGCGTTTCAATCACGGATGAATGCATTTCATGGGAGACCACCGAACAATTGCTGCTGTGGGCGCATGAAAGGCTTCGGCAGACGGATCCTAGAAAAATGAATATTGAAGATTGACGATTGAATATTCGTAGAAATCGCTTCGCTCCGCCATTTTGTTAATAGTCATTTTAAAATCGATAGAATACCTTAAATATTCAATCTGCAATCGCAAATAGTCAATCATTTAAAGATGAAAACCATTACCATAGACGCGAATTCAGGACCGTCACGCATTTTAATCGGTGAGCGCTTGGAGAACCTGCAGCGCTATATTCCGGTGGCAAGGCCGATCATCATCACGGATGTTAATGTTGGCAAATTGTACTCCCTGGATTCAATGGCCGCTGAGGTGATCACCATCGGAACCGGGGAAGAAATCAAGACCCTGGACACCGTTCAGAATATTTATGCGCAGCTGCTATCAATCCAGGCGGATCGCTCATCCTTTATCGTCGGCATTGGCGGCGGCATCGTGTGCGATATTGCCGGATTTGTGGCTTCGACCTTTCTGCGAGGGGTGCGGTTTGGTTTTGTGGCCACCACCCTGCTGGCCCAGGTGGACGCCGGCGTCGGTGGAAAAAACGGTGTTAATTTTAAAGGATACAAAAATATGGTCGGGCTGTTTCATCAGCCTGAATTTGTTATCTGTGATCCCGAAATATTAAAAACGTTGCCGCAGAAAGAAATTTCATGCGGATTGGCCGAAATCGTCAAACATGCGGCCATCGCGGATGCCGATCTATTCGCATATCTGGAGAAGCATGCGGAAGACATATTGGCGCTGGACCGTCAGGCGATTGAAAAGCTGGTGCTGGCGTCGGTGCGCATCAAATCATCGATTGTAAGCCGGGACGAAACCGAAAAAGGCGAGCGCCGCCTGCTGAATTTTGGCCACACCTTCGGGCACGCGATTGAAAAAGTTGCCGGCGCTGCGCACGGCGAGGCGATCAGTATGGGCATGGTGATGGCGTCAGCCCTGTCTGTTAAAAGAGGCTTACTGTCAGCGGAAGAAGACCAACGGCTGCGGGTCTTGCTGAAAAAACTGAAACTTCCGAACGGCTTTGAATCCAGCTCGCAAAAAATTTTTGATGCCGTCGGAAAAGACAAAAAAAGAGCGGGCGACCGCATCCATTTCGTTCTGCTAAATGGAATCGGCAACGCTGTGGTGGAGCAGATCGCCATAGAAGAACTCAAGGAGACCCTGTATGCCTAAATCATCTCCGGGAAAACCCGGCGGCAATCCGAATGTGGATATCTCAGCGCTGCGCCTGGCGGTTAATGAGATTGACGAAAACATTATGGATTTAATCAACCGGCGGCTTTTGCTGGCACAGCAAATCGGCGGTGTTAAGAAACAGGGCGGCATTCAGATTACCGACCGCAAGCGCGAAAAAGAAATCATAGACCGCCTGCTGCAAAAAAACAACGGCCCGCTGGGCGATGACGGTCTGCGGCATATTTTTGCAGCCATCATTGCGGAAGGCCGCAATGTCCAAAAAACAGATCGAAAGCCAAAATGATTGATGCGAACACATCCCTTTTCGGCCTTATTGGCAATCCGGTGGCGCACAGCCTGAGCCCGGTGATGCACAATCAGGCGTTTGCGGCGATCGGTTACAATGCGGTTTATTTAGCTTTCAGGGTCATTGATCCGGGTTCGGCCATAAAAGGCATCAAGGCTTTGAATTTTGAAGGTGTCAGTGTCACCCTGCCCCACAAAGTTGCCGTTATGGAATACCTCGATGAGATCGACGAGACAGCGGCACAGATCGGGGCGGTGAACACCATTGTCAATAACCAGGGCAGGCTGATCGGATACAACACCGACGCTCCGGGTGCCCTAGAAGCTTTGAGAACCCGAACAACCATTCAGGGCAAATCGGTGGCGCTAATCGGTGCCGGTGGGGCTGCCCGGGCCATCGGATTTGGCCTGGTGGCCGCCGGAGGGCGCGTGACCATTCTGAACCGCTCTCGGACAACCGGAGAACGCCTGGCTACGGATCTGCAGGCGGAATTTTTACCCTTAGACGAATGGGCACCAAACCACTATGAGGTTCTGATCAACACCACGTCGGTTGGGATGCACCCGGATACCGACGCAACCCCGGTTGCGAAAGAGGACTTATCAAAAGATATGGTTGTCATGGACATCGTCTACAATCCGCTAAAAACCCGGCTTTTAAAAGAGGCCGAAGCCAAAAAGTGCCGGACCATCAACGGGGTTGCCATGTTTGTATTTCAAGGGGCGCATCAATTTGAGCTTTGGACGGGCCAAAAGGCCCCGGTGGAGGTCATGCGCCAGGCGGTATTAGAGGCTCTGAAGAATAAAAAAATATGAAGCGATCTAAAAAATGCATCAAGGCAAGTGCGCTAAAGTTAGAAGTGATCTAAAGTGACTAAAGTTGAGGAATTCTTTCATTTTTAAATAAAAAGATGGAGCGCAGCGACTCCATAACCCTGGCCCAGACCTTGATTACAGATTTAATGGGTTACTCGAAATCCTGCACCGTTAACTGAAGTAATCACATAATAGTATTTTATAGCGCGAGGGCGGGCTTTAGTCACTTATAACTTTAGTTCACTTTAGTCACTTTTTCTGAAGGTGATCTGATTTTTTTGAAACAGCTTTACAATTGATTCTCAAACGAGATGAAAGAGATAAAACCCCATAAAATTAGCGACTGCCGGGTCAGCGTGCCAGGATCAAAAAGTTATACGCATCGCATGTTGATTGCGGCGGCTTTATCGGACGGGATGTGCACGATTAAAAACGCCCTTGTTAGTGAAGATACCCGATTTACAATGGAAGCGCTCAAACAGATGGGTATTCGAATTGAAGCTAACAGCTCTGATGTGCGGGTTTATGGAAAGGGCGGTTGTCTGGAACCCTGCAATACGCCGATTCATCTCGGCAATTCCGGGACCTCCATGCGGTTGTTAACAGCAGTGGCGGCGCTGGGTCAAGGAACCTATACCCTGACCGGTACCGCACGCATGGAAAAGCGGCCGATAAAAGATCTTTTGGATGCTTTGCAGCAAATAGGCGTTAAGGCTCGGTCTTTAAATGACAACGGTTGTCCGCCGGTCGAGATCACCGGCGCAACGATTCGCATAGCTCAGGTGGATATTAATTGTCAGAAAAGCAGCCAGTATCTTTCAGCGCTTTTACTCATCGCGCCATGCACTCATAAAGGGCTCGAAATCCATGTTACCGGCGGTCCGGTATCCAGGCCCTATGTGGACCTGACCATAGACCTGATGAAAACATTCGGCATCCAGCTTGATCGCGAGGGCTATCGAAAATTTAAAGTTCCAGGAGAACAGGCTTATCGTGCCGGCAAATATGTTGTGGAAACGGATTGCTCGCAGGCCGCCTATTTCTGGAGCGCGGCTGCTATTGGCGGTGCTCAAATCAAGGTGACGGGGGTCAATGCAGATTCGGCCCAGGGGGATGTGCGTTTTATCGACCTGCTGCAACAGATGGGGTGCCGCGTTTATAGAGAATCAGACGGCATCGGTGTGGCCGGCGGGCCGCTGCGTGCGATCGAGGCGGATCTGGCCGATATGCCGGACCAGGTTCCGACGCTGGCGGTGGTGGCGGCGTTTGCCAGGGGTACAACCGTGATTAAAAATGTAGCCCATCTTAAATCAAAGGAAAGCGACCGTTTAACCGCAACGGTTACCGAGCTTAAAAAAATGGGTATCGAGGCCGCTTGTACCGAAAACGCTTTGGTGGTCAGGGGCGGAAAGCCAAAGGGCTCCATAATTGACACCTATAATGATCACCGCATCGCCATGAGTTTTGCCATAGCGGGATTGAATGTGCCGGGAGTATGCATTCGAAACGAAGGCTGTGTTGAAAAATCCTTTCCGGCCTTCTGGCAGGTTTTTGAGGGATTATATCAGTCATGAACCTTTTTTTGATTGGATACCGCTGTACCGGCAAAACAACCATCGGCAAATCAATTGCCATGACAATTGACTGGTCTTTTGTTGATTCCGATATATTGGTGATCAAAAAATGCGGAAAAAGTATTAAAGACATCGTCGACACCGAAGGCTGGAAAGCTTTTCGCCGCCGGGAGCGTTCAACACTGAAGCAGATCTGCACAAAGGATCGGCAGGTCGTGGCCACCGGCGGCGGAGTGGTGCTCGATGCAGATAATGTCGAGGCAATGCAAACCAGCGGTATGGTTATCTGGTTAGGCGCAACCGCTGAAACCATTCAGAAAAGAATGCTTCAGGATAAAAACACCGGGAATTTTCGACCGGCGCTGACCGACAAGGGACGGATGGAAGAAATCGAAGACATGCTGTTGAAGAGAAATCCCTATTATGAAAGCGCCAGTGATTTTTCCATCCATACCGATGACGTGCCGGTTAATGAAATTACTGAGATAATCATTGAAAAGTTAAATGATAGGCTGCAATGCGAATCCAGGAAATCCGAACCCTAAGTCGATTTGATTTTTGGCCCACTAGAAGCTGTCTCAAAAATAGTAGATTACCTTTTAGGGATAAAGCATTAGATCACTTCTAACTTTAGCGCATTATCGTTGATGCATTTTTGAGATAGCTTCTAATAAAAAGGAGAATAATCCTCATGTCCAGTTCATTTGGCACCCTATTTCGAGTCACCACTTTCGGTGAGTCCCACGGTCAGGGGGTCGGTGCCGTGATTGACGGCTGTCCGTCAAAAATCCCCCTGGACGAAACCGATATCCACCCCCAGCTGGATCGACGGCGGCCGGCCCAGAGCGAATTGACGACCCCAAGAAAAGAGGCCGACCGGGTGGCTATCCTGTCGGGGGTCGATAACGGCATAACGCTGGGCACGCCGATCGCGCTGATGATCAAAAATACGGATCAGCGACCGGCGGATTATCGCCGGATGCGTTCGGTGCCGCGGCCCTCGCACGCCGATTACACTTACCAGCGAAAATACGGTATTCGAGCGCTAAGCGGCGGCGGGCGCTCCAGTGCCCAGAGAAACCGTTGGCCGCGTTGCCGCTGGTGCCATTGCCGAAAAATTTTTGTTCGAGCGATACGGTATTGAAATTGTTGCCTGGACCAGCGCCGTCTTTACGATTGAAGCGCCATCACCCGACATGATGAGCGTTATCCGCAAAGAAGTCGATCGATCGGCGGTTCGCTGTCCGGACTCACATTCTTCGGAAAAAATGCAGGACGCAATCGTCGCAGCGCAAAAGGCAGGGGACTCATTGGGAGGAATCATTACCTGTGTGTGCCGCAATGTCCCCGCCGGGCTGGGGGAACCTGTTTTTGATAAAGCCGAAGCGTTGCTGGCCCAGGCCATGTTGTCGATTCCGGCCACCAAGGGATTTGAAATCGGCTCGGGCTTCGAAGGCTCCCGAATGCGGGGTTCAGCACACAATGATGCGTTTATAAAAAAGAGAGATCGTTTAGGGACGACAACCAATTACAGCGGTGGTGTCCAGGGCGGCATTTCCAACGGCGAGCCGATTATTTTTCGGGTCGCTTTCAAGCCGCCGGCAACCATCAGCCTGCCCCAAAAAACCGTTGATTTCAAGGGCAACGACACTGTTCTCGAAGCCAAGGGGCGTCATGACCCCTGTGTGGTGCCGCGAGCCGTACCCATTGTAGAAAGCATGGCCGCATTGGTTTTGGTCGACCTCGCGCTGCGGCAGAAGATGAGAGAAAATGAAACTGTCCGATAAAATTCAGCCCATTGCAGGATCACAAACGGTTGCCTTTACCGCCTTGATCCAGGAGTTGCGCCTGGAGGGCAAAGAGGTTATTGATCTGGCGGTGGGCGAGCCGCAATTTGATACGCCGGCTGCAGTTATCGACGCCACAAAAAATGCCCTGGACGCCCAAAAAACCCGCTACAGTCCGGTAAACGGTCTTTCCGAACTCCGAACCCGGCTGGCAGCGCAATTCACCAGCTATGATATCGACAACATCTTGATTACGAATGGATCCAAGCAGGCATTGTTTATGATCTTTCAGGTTATTTGCGATCCCGCAGATGAGGTGATTATCCCCATGCCTTTCTGGGTCAGTTTTATCGAGCAGGTCAAACTTGCCGGGGGCAAACCGGTGCCGGTCGCCACGAAAGATCACCAGCTGGATGATGAGGCCATCGAGCACGCGATTACCCCCCGCACAAAAGCTATTCTGATTAATTCGCCCAACAATCCAAGCGGGGCGGTGTATCCAATGGCCGACTTGCAAAAAATCGCTCGGCTGGCAGATGATCACAATCTGTTTATCGTCTCGGACGAGGCCTATGAGGCATTTGTATACGACGGATGCAAACATGCCAGCCTGTTTGACATCGAGGCTGTCCGCAACCGAATTATTGTCACGCGCAGTTTTTCAAAAAGCTACAGCATGACCGGCTTCCGCATCGGTTACGTTACCGCTGCAACCCCAATTATTGGCGCTCTTTCAAAAATTCAAAGCCATCTGACTGGCAATGTTTGCACCTTTGCCCAATACGGAGCTCTGGCCGCCCTGTCGTTAGACGGCCATTTGCTTTCAGCCCGGCAGTCCGAGCTGCAGCAAAAAAGAGACATGGCCTTTCAATATGTATCAAAGTTGTTTGGCTGCATTAAACCGCAGGGGGCATTTTATCTTTTTCCGGATGTTTCAACGGTTTTAAAAAACGATGAAACATCCGAAGCATTGGCCGAGCGTCTTTTAAAACAGGCCGGCGTGGCCGTTGTCGCGGGAGCGGCATTTGGCATGGCAAAGCATTTGCGCATATCGTTCGCTGTTTCAGAAGAAAATCTTAAAAATGGGCTTGAACAGATAGCAGAGGTATTATGATCGGTATCATTGGTTTTGGACGCTTTGGGGAACTGACAGCCCGGTATCTTGCCGAAGATTTTGACGTTCTGGTTTTTAATCGAACCGATAAATCAGAGGAGATCAAAGCAATCGGTGGCCGGGCGGCATCCCTGAGATCGATCTGTCAGCAAAAAATCGTTATTCTGTGCGTTCCGATCTCCACTCTAAAGGACGTATTAAGAGAGATTGGACCGCTTTTAAAAAGAGATGTCCTGGTGGTCGATGTATGCTCGGTAAAGGTCTATCCTACCCAATGGATGAAAGAACTGTTGCCTGAAACGGTCTCGATTCTGGCAACCCATCCGATATTTGGACCCGATAGCGCTTCTGATTCCTTAAAAGACCGGAAAATCTTTTTAAGCCCGATCAGAATCGGTAAAAAGCAATATCAAAAAATCAAAACCTATCTGGCTTCAAAGGAATTAGTCCTTATCGAATCAACCCCGGAGGATCATGATGAGCAAATCGCAATCAGTCTGGCGCTGACCCATTTTATCGGAAGAACCTTATCTGAATACGGCGCTGCTCGGCTCGGTATCGACAGCGAGGGTTATAAACGGCTGCTGCATATCCTGGAGGTCGTGGAGCATGATACCTGGCAACTATTTTATGATATGCACCGGTATAATCCGTACGCGAAAGAAAAGCGGGCCGCGTTTATGCAAGCCATGCAAAAAATTAATGAGCAGATCGAATGTTGAAAATTAATTTTTGATCGATACATGCACATCAGGAGCAAACCTAATGGAAAAAAATACAGATAGTCGAAAAGTTTTGGTTATTCATGGACCCAACCTCAACATGCTTGGAACGCGCGAACCGGATATCTATGGACATCAAACCCTTGAGGAAATAAATGCCGCGCTGAAGGCGCAAGCTGACGGGCTGGGACTTCATATTGAAACCTTCCAATCAAATCATGAAGGGGACATTGTTGATAAGATCCAGCAGGCACACGATTCATTTCATGGGATAATTATCAATCCGGCAGCGTACACGCATACCAGTATCGCCATCCGGGATGCCCTTGCTGTGCTAAATATACCGGTTGTCGAGATACACCTTTCCAACATTTACAAAAGAGAATCTTTTCGGCATACATCATTGGTTTCCGATATCGTCACGGCTCGGATTTCAGGATTCGGACCCCATGGGTATCAGTTGGCTTTGGAAGGGCTGGTGCAAATGCTGTCAGGTAATCCGTCTATCCTTTTGGCTGAATCCGGCAGGAAAGGATGGTTGCCATGAAAAACCTTAAACTGGTCGCCCGCGAAACCAAAAAGCATACGATTGTCAATGTGTCCGGTGTTGAAATCGGTCGTGACTTTGTAGTGATTGCCGGGCCCTGCAGCGTGGAGAGCGAAAAGCAATTATTGGAAACCGCACGGGCGGTCAAAGCTGCCGGAGCCGATATGCTGCGTGGGGGTGCCTTTAAGCCGCGAACATCGCCTTATGACTTTCAGGGGCTTGGTATTCAAGGCCTGAAGATATTGGAAAAAGCCAAGCAGGAGACCGGGCTGCCGATCGTTACCGAAGTGGTCGACCCCCGAGATGTCTCCTGGGTGGCTGAGTTTGCCGATGTCCTTCAGATAGGAACCCGCAACATGCAAAACTTCTCGCTTCTCAAAGAAGTCGGAAAATCAAGACGCCCGGTGCTTCTCAAACGCGGTATGCACTCCACCCTCGAAGAATGGCTCAACTGTGCCGAGTACATTTTGAGTGAGGGTAATCCGGACGTCATTCTCTGTGAGCGCGGTATCCGAACCTTTGAAACCTATACCCGCAACACGCTGGATCTCAGTGCGGTGCCGGCCATAAAAGAGCTGAGTCATCTGCCGATCATAATCGACCCGACCCACAGCACCGGTCGCCTCAGCTTGATCGCCTCGATGAGCATGGCAGGTGCGGCTGCCGGAGCAGATGGAATGATCGTCGAGGTTCATCATAAACCTGAAGAGGCCCTGTGTGATGCCGACCAGGCCCTGACGCCGGATATTTTTGCAAACATGATGAAGCGCCTGAGACCGTTGAAGTCTTTTTTAAATAACCTGCCATCCGAGTAAAGCGGCAAAAGGAATTTGGCTAAAGTGAGGCAAAAATGAAACCTGAAGAAATTCGTAAAAAAATTAGCAAGATTGATCGGGAACTGCTGGTTTTGCTCCAGGAAAGAATGGGTCTGGCGCTACAATCAAAAAAATTCAAGGAAACCCTGAGTGATCCGCAACAAGAAAATGACATGCTGGCACGCGCACAACGCTTAAATTTGGATTTGATTGAAAGCACATTTACCCGGAGGCTTCTCAAAACCATTATCGAAGAAACCAAACGACTGCAGGATGAAGACCGGTCCCTGGCGGCATTTCAGGGGGAGCACGGCGCTTACGGTGAGGTCGCTGCCCGGCAGCTGGTTCCCGATGGCGCCTACATTCCCTGTCTGGAGTTTATCGATGTATTCCGGGGCGTCGAAGACGGCTATTTTGATCTCGGGGTGGTACCGGTTGAAAATTCTTTAGAAGGCGCGGTTACCCAGGTAAATGATCTGTTGACAACCACAGATCTGAAAGTCATCGGTGAAGTCAAAGTGGCCGTCAGCCACTGCTTGCTGGCCACCGAGGCAACGGATTATCGTGAAATCCGTCAGGTCTTTTCTCATCCACAGGCCCTGGCCCAGTGCCGCAACTTCCTGATGCGTAACAAGCTGGAATCCCGTCCCTATTATGATACGGCAGGAGCGGCAAAGATGCTGGCCAGGGAAAACCCAAGAGCTGCGGCGGCCATTGCAAGTTCCTTATGCGCCGAACTGTACGACCTTGAAATTATTAAAGAGAGCATTGAGGACGGGCCTTCCAATTCCACACGATTTTTGCTTCTGGCCCGCGAACCGCATCCCGACAACGGGGATAAAACATCAATAATTTTTGCCGTACCTCATGAAGCCGGCAGGCTGTATGCAGCTCTCAGATTGTTTGCAGACGCCGAAATTAACCTGACCCGGATTGCTTCGATGCCGCTGCGCTCGGATCCTGGCAACTACAGTTTCTTCCTTGATTTCGAAGGTTCGGACAAGGATGCAAAGGTTGCCGCGGTTCTGCAAGAAATGGAGGGCCTGACAAAATGGATGAAATATCTGGGCAGCTACCCGGCTGATACGACCGCCTCATAGTAAAGCTCTATTTAAATATACCTAATTCGAGCGGTTGTCGAGGTTGCCGCTCGTAAGATCCCGTCGCAGCGGGGAGCTACAAGGCAGATGTCGTTCCGCTATAGTAAAACTATGCGGAACGGCATCTAACACAGTAGATGCGGTAAGATCGGCAAGCGCTCACTAATGGACGACCATTACCGGGCAAGCAGCATAGTGAATCACTTTGCGGCTGACACTGCCCACTAGAAAGCCTTTCACGGCACCGAGCCCACGCGTTCCCATCACAATTTTTAAACATTTTTTACCTCCGACTTTTCAGGATACGCTCAAGCCTTATTGGAAACATAATTTTTCTCCTTCTAAGTGGTCAAAATAAGAATGTGCCCCGTTCCCGTAAAAAAAATGCCTGCTTTCATAGCACACCTCCTTTTGTTTAATGAATTGTTACGTTTTCAAGAGAGCTTGAAAGCTTGTTTGCAAAGCGGCCTGCTACAAACCAGCTTATGGATGTGGAAATCGTTTCGATGATAATTCTCGCGAAATCGTCGTGATGCGGCGCTTAGGAGAAATGAGATCTAGATGATGCGGAAGTGATATCAGACCAGATAGATAATCATTTTAGATGCTTAACACATTGGTCGCTCGCCATAAAGACGATTTCAGATTATCAACAGATCCAGGAAGATTTGGGTAACACTCGGTCAAAACGAAGAATCGGTTATATTTAAAGCTTTCAATTCATAATTTAAGGTTGAGTCTGTTGATGTCAAGAATACCGGTCGTGCCATTTACCTGACCCATGACATCAAGGATGGACGTTTGAACTTATAATTCGGTTCGTCCGTGTGAGTTAATCCTATTTTACAGAGGGGATAGGCGCAGGCCCAAACAAATCAATTCAATCTTTATTCATATTGCAACCTGGATTATTGGTGTTCCAATTTTCGATTGGTCATATAGGCAAGAACTTCACTGGTGGACAGCCGGCGGCTTCCAGGGCCCACTCTTACATAAAAATCCTCATTTTTTCCGATTTTAAGAAACGCCGCTGATGCCGGATTTGTCGGCAGGATAAAAAAAAACGCCAACCGACTTTGTATTTTGCACAGATTAAGAAATAATCGGTTGGCTGTCAAATCCAATCCCGATATCAAGCCCCTGCTGTTCCTGTCAGCGTTTTCTTGAACTCTGCGCTACAGGCTCAAATCAATCCATAAGAAATCATATCAGCCTGGCAAAATCAGCAAAGCTCAAGCTTGCATTGGAATTCTATATTCGCTATTTAACCACAATGGAAGGTTTCGATGCAGATTAAACATGATACATTCTTAGCCGGTGCGCGCGCTGCCAAAGGGTTGGCGGTCATCATCGATGTCTTTCGTGCCTTTACCTGCACACCGCTGCTGTTTTCACTGGGGATAAAAGAATCGATCCTGGTCGCCACGCCGCAGGAGGCTTTTGCCCTGAAAGCGCAAGCGAAAGATGTCCTGCTGATCGGAGAAATCAGTGGAATACCGATCGAGGGGTTTGATCTGGGAAATTCTCCCAGTGAGATCATTCGGCAGGAAACATCTTTTTTTAAAGGCAAAACGATTGTACAACGGACGTCCTCAGGCGTCCAGGGCGCCCTGGCTGCTCTGGATGTGGCCGACGAGGTCCTGGTTGCCAGTTATAATGTCGCCGCAGCAACCGCTCATTATATTTCCTCAAAAAAACCGGATGTCGTCAGCCTGGTTGCCATGGGCTGGGAGCTCAAAGAACGGGCTCCGGAGGATGAATGCTGTGCCCGGTACATCTCGCATCTTTTAGGGGCAGAGGACTATAATCACAATCAAGCGCTGAACGAAATTCTTTTTAATGAAACCGCTCAAAGATTTCTGAGGGCGGACAAGCCCCATTTTCCGGCCGAGGACCCCATTCTATGCTTACAGCGAGATGTTTACAACTTTGCCCTCCGGGCAGAGCGCCATAAGAATCTCGTCATTGTGCAAAAAATCAAAACATAACCGGCTACAGAAACTCTCTATTGCGAAACGCGCCTGAGGGTATTAACTTGAAGCTGTCGCAAAAATATACCAAAGCAAGGCACTTTTTTTTTAACGTTTAACCGAAACCATGGCAGCTCATCAACGGGGATCCAACAATTTCAGAATGGGAATCAGAATAAATGCGGTTTAGCAATTTTTGGGATTATCGTCGCATTATATTTTCAAAAAGTTTTGCATCAGCAATCTGGCATTCCAGGCAAAACGTGCTGGCCTATGGCCGGGGTCACCCGCCGGCAGCCGGGCCCTATATGGCCGAACTGGATATCACCTATCAATGTAATTGTCGTTGCCAGATGTGCCAGCGCTGGAAGGATCCCCGCGGCGATGAGTTGAGTGCGGATGAATATAAAGCACTTGCCAATGTGCTGCACGAAATGGGCTCCCATCAAATCAGCATTGCCGGCGGAGAGCCCCTGCTGCGGGATGATGTGTTTACCATCATCGAAAGTTTTTCCGGACTGGGAATGTCCGCTAATTTGTGCACCAACGGCCTTCTGATCAAAGAATATCACGATGAAATCTGCAAAAGCGGGGCGACGTGTGTTACCGTTAGTCTGGACGGCACTTCAGCTGATAGTCATGACGACATTAGAGGAATGCCGGGATCTTACAAGCAGATTGACGAAGGCATCAGCCGGCTTCTTGAGCACCCCGCATCATCGCGTCCGATTATCCGGGTGCGCATGACCATCTCCAACCGTAATGTGAACGAAATGCGGGCGTTCTATCAAAAATGGAATCATGTCGTCGACGACGTATTGTTCCAGCCGGTTCATCATTGCCGGGAAGCGTTCTATACGGGTATGGACGCGGATGCTTTATTTCTGGATCCCCAACTGATTTCCGAACAGATCTCCGATACCCCGCTGGAAAAAGATAATTACATGAAGCGCCTGGTTGAAAGCCTTAAATCCTGCGGATCGTTTCCCCATCATCAATGCTATGCCGCCGTCCTGATGGCCCGCATCGATCCCTGGGGCAATGTCTATCCGTGTCTTGAACAGCACGTCAGTGTGGGATCCATTCGTGAAACCGATTTTCGATCTATCTGGAATTCGGAATTCATCAATAAGGAGCGCGAACACCTGGCCTGCGACCGCTCATGCCGCTGCTGGTATAACAACACGGCTTTGATCGGTTATTACGGCAATTTGCTTGAAAAAACCCGCATCCAGCTGCTGTGGGATCTGGTGCGCCATAATGTCACCTGCCATGTCCCGGCGGTTGTTTCAGAAAAAAATTTTAAGAAGTAAAAAATGGTTTCACATCTTGATTGGTGCGTAGTTTAGTTGAATAGTTTTAGCTGCGTTCTTTGAGTTCGCGTAACTGCTCACCAAATATTTCATAGATATCTCTTCGGTGGCCGATATAGTGTATCTCTATTGTTTTTGTATCTTCTTTTACCTTATAAATAATGCGGTAACGTTTTGCCCGCAAAGATAGATAGCCGGATAGCTCCTTTTCAAGCAGCTTTCCTATGAGAGGATTCGCACTGATGCGTTCGATTTTTGCTTTTACAATCGGCTTTAGATAGGAATGCAGCTTCTTGATCTGTTTGCGGGAAGTCTCGGAGTAAATCAGCCTAAATTTTCCGACCATTAATCCGCCCAAGCATCTTTATGGGTATAAACTTTGCCGGCCCGAAAATCCCTCTCGGAAGCTGTCAGGGCATTAATAATCTTGGGATCGGCAAGAATCTCGATTGTCTCTAAAAGTGCCTCATAACGTTCCGGCGTCATTATGACACCTACCGGCATACCATTTTTTGTGACTGTGATGGTAGACTCCTCCTCGGCCATCTCTTTTATGACATCCAGAAACTCTTTTTTAACCTTGGTTATTGGAAGAATTTTCTCGATATAATCCATTGTCTGCTCCCTTGAAATTATTATGGTAATAATAATTCCTTGTTTTTAATATGTCAACAGCGAAAAGGCAAGTTGGTGCCACTCCCGTGGTTGCTTTTTTCTTAAACCGCCATTTTTGACAGACTCGTAAA
>PVMK01165968.1_pt1 | contig 14569 bp, 10 predicted proteins | sample 1853481 | NCBI WGS metagenome assembly PVMK01 (sample SAMN08533507, study PRJNA380276) | Marine sediment metagenome, whole genome shotgun sequencing project. | reverse complement strand
AGGTAACCGGAGCCCCCGAGCACAAGACCTCCGGGGAATGTCGAGACCCCGCATACGTAGAGGCCCTCGACGGGAGTGGAGTGTCCGGAGCATTCCACATTGGGGCGCAGGTTATTCAACTGAGTTGGCCTGTAGTCACCGTGCTTGATAGAGCCGCGTCGCATGTTGGGGAAGCGGATCTCGATATCAACCGGGGTCTCTAGGTTGGTATTGATAATCTTATCCCTGGTGAAGTTGGGAGCCGCCTTCTGCCATTTATCAAGGATCGCATCCTCAAGCTCCGGCCCGCGCCGCTCCCACCCGCCTTCGATATCATAGGGGGCGTGCATCTGGAAGAAAGAGACGTGATCGCCAGGTTTTCGCGTCATGTGAGGGTCCCAGAAGGTCTCGCAGGTGCTATGCCCTCCGAAATTATGGTCATCGATCTTGCCGGCAATGACGTTGTCCCAATGGGCCAGAAGCTGATCGGTGCCTTCAATGCCGAAGATAGTCATGAAAGCCTCACTAACCCACGGGTCATCGCACTTGTATTGAGGCTGCTCCTTAGAGGCAACATGAAGGGTGTTAAAGCTCCACTTATCGTATACCCACCCTTCCACCGCCTCTTGTAACGTCCCCGGCAGGTGCTCACCGCCCACAAGGTCGAGGAAGGTGGTATGCGGGTCGAGGCTGGAGACAACCACATTGCTGCGCAGGGTGCGCCCCTCGGCGAGCTCTACACCGGCAACATGCCCGTTCTCCATGATAATCTTGGTAGCCTCGGCTGCTTCCAGCACCAGCCCTCCACCCTTGACGATCTCACGTTCCAGAGAGCCGGCTAGCTTATGAGAGCCTCCGTAGCAATAACACTTATTCATACCCCGGTCGATAAGGAGGGGGACGAAAAGGCCTACACCGCTCTCCCTGGGGTCCAGCCCCCACATGCAGCTAACGTACAGCATGAGGGCGCGTACACGGTCGTCCTCGAAAGCATCCGTGATGATCTCCAGAGGGCTGCACTCTGCGGTCTCCAGTAACTCCCGGCCGATCTCCGACCTCTCAAGGACGATGGATAAGTCCATGGGAGACATGGCAGGGAAATAGGTGAGAGGACCTATAATCTCATTCACCATCCTCTTCCATTTGCGAATAATCTTGCCAAAGGAATTGGCATCCTTCCAGGAGAACTTGCCAATGGAGTCCTTGGTGTCCGCAACCATACGGGTGAGCAGCAGGGACTTGCCATCCTCGAACACCATGCCAGTCTGGGCATTGGGCTTGATCCAGTTAATGGCATGCTGGCCCAGGTTGAAGTCCTTGATAATCGGCATATAGTCCACCATCAGGTGATAGATGGCGTGCACGTTGGAGTAATAGCAGGGGAAGAGGATCTCCTCCGTTGTCAACCCACCTCCGACCTCGAAGCGCCGTTCCACCACCACCACCTTAACCCCGGCCTTGGCCAGGTATGCCCCGGTAATCAGCCCATTAGGACCGCCTCCGATAATAATAACGTCCCAGTCGGTAACATCAGGGAACTCGGTAAATGGCTTGGCATTCAGATCTGTTGTCATCGTCTCCTCCTTCTATTTATGCTTGTACTTTGCCCTCACGGGGCACCGCCGATATCTTACCTCTCTCCGGTATATACCATGGCGATGGGTACCACCAGTCGCCTGGCTCGGCGATCCGTCCTCGATGAGGCTGTGCATCAGGTTGTAGGTGTTGGCCATCAGGCACAGCCCGCCGGGGTACGCCGCCGTCTGGTGGCACAGGTATAGCCCGTCGATGGGGGTGCGGTAGCGTGCCATCTCGGGCAGGGGACGCTGGGTCCACCACTGGTCATCGCATTGGCGGGTGCCGCAGTAGGTACCGCCGATGAAACCGACATTGCGAAACTCCGATTCGTAAGGGGTGTTGGCCCAGTGGTGAATGATGTTGTCCGAATCGAGGTTCTCTATCACCTGGCTGAAGGCCTGGCGCATGTAAGCGTTCATCTCCTCCTTTTTCTTGTCAATGGCATCTGGACCATCAACGTGATACTCCGGCGGGGGAACAAGGACATAGAAAGGAGATAGAATATATTGATCGGGGCGGGTACATTGCGGATGGTGGACGCTGAACCTATTGGTCGGGGTCCCCAGCCACATCAACCTCTCCGGTGGCACAGTGGGATCACCCTTACGTCCATCTACATCGTTTGCATGCTCATAGTAGAGCTCCCGCGAGTCGCACGGGTAAGGCCCAAGCCCGGCCTCGTCTCCCATAAGCTCACTTTGGAACTGGGGGCGGGAGCGTAGCGGCTCACGGGTGAGGATATGTGAAACATAGATACTTCCCCCCTTGAGGCTGATGTCATTTACGCGCTGCAGGAGGTTTCTGTCCACGTGTTGCGGCCCGATGAGCTTGTTGAAGGTTTGCTTGAGATCAACATCGCTGATCACCGCCTTGTCCGCCCATATCGTCTTCTCCGCCGTGGCGGCATCCTCCCTGAGGCGCACCCCCACAGCCCGCCCGTTGCTCACGATGATTTCATCTACAGGGCAACAGCTACGGATCACTGCTCCGTGGTCTACGGCGCAGCGGAAGATGGAGTGGAAATAGCCATGCATGGTCCCGCGGGGAACGCTGACCTTGCCAGCCAGGGTAAGGGTTATATTGTAGGCGAGAGTTGGAATAGCCATCCCCTCCCAGTGGGCGGCGGACCCTGAATACCAGCTTATCATCGCCTGCTGTACCTTCATGTGCTCGGTCTCAAGGTACTCGTCCATGAGGTCAAACATGGTCATATGGAGGAGTTCCTCGGTCCACATGCCAGGGTCGTGCTTCTTGTATACCTGCATAAAGGGGATTGTATCCGCGTTCACCTCCACCTCCGGGGGGTGCGGCGGGCACCACAGGGTGGCGCGCAGCAGCTCCATTAAAAATGGGGGGTTGCCGAGCATGCCGCTTATCCTGGCAAAGCCCATTATGTCCGTATCGGTCATCGGCTTCATCCCCTCGGTGGTATTAGCACCCCTGCCCACCTGCTTGGTTAGATCCTGCAAGAGGGGATTCCAGTCCATGCGGAAGCCGTACTTCCACAGCTCCAGCTGCTCGAATCCGGGAGCGGGTGCACCGTACATCATTATGGCATGGGGATTGATGCGTACTCCGGCTATGGGCTCGGAGCTTTCACACCCTCCCCCTGCCTCCACCCTCTCCTCCAGCACGCATACGCTCAGCCCGCACTTGGCGAGGTATGCAGCCGTGGTGACACCATTGAAGCCACCGCCGACAATAACAACGTCGTACCTTTCATTCGTGCTCATCTATAAGTACCCCCTTCCTGATGTGTAATGGATGTGTAATACTTCAACAAGGAAAATATACCGCTTATCACTATAAAATGCAATCCTCCTCTTGTCCATCGCTCTACCCTCTCCAGCACCTCTTGCGTCCTGAGCAGCCAGTAGTTCATTTTTTCTATTGGAACATACCCCAGATTAAAAGAGCAGACTATCTCGGGGGTAGATCAGGCCCATAAAGAATTAAAGATTACCTTGAAGCTGTTATTCTCTTAGCTTGTCTCCGTATCCTTCTTTTTCTGCTCTTCTGAGGACAGTTTCTTTTATATCATCGGGCATTAAGCCAAGTTCTCTAGCTATTTCCTCACCGAAACTTTTACCAAACGCACCCGTTTGAATTTTATATGTGTATGTTATTTCCTTGCCATCGTACATGCATTCAACAGAGAGGTTTCTTGCTGCAGGATATCTGCCACTATCAATTTCTTTGGTCAGTAAATGCATATGAGTAGTAAAGTAGGTTGTGGGGCCCAGTCTATGAAATCCATCGAGTAAAGCAAGGGATTGCCGTTGGCCTTCTTCATAACTCGTCCCCCCACAAGGTTCATCCAATATCACCAGGCTGTATGGCGTTGCTTTTTCAAATATCTCTTTAATCCTTCTCAACTCATTTCTATATCTTCCTTCTCCTTTTGTTATATCATCCGGAGAAATAAAATGTGTGTAAATTCCATCAAGGAAACTCACGTCTGCAGATTCTGCAGGAACGAATAGCCCCTTCTGGCTCAGTAGCTGAATTAGGCCAATAGTTTTTACATAGGTTGTTTTCCCTCCATTATTTGGACCTGTTATTATAAACATATTCTCGTCAGCATTATTCACGATATCATTTGGAACAATCTTTCTGCTGTTAGACTTCGCTTCGATCAGAAGAGGATTTCTTGCATTTCTTACTGTCATTCTCCTGTCCTCCATTGGTAGGAGTGTTGGCCTGCAAATATCAAACCCCCTTATCTTTAGATTTGTGAAATAGTCTGCAAAACCGGCATAAAAATCTAGTGGCTTCAAAAGCCTGGTGGCCTCTGTAATCTGATCAGTGTATTTATTAATAGCGGGAATAAATTGCTTATCCATATACTCCTGGATAATTTCTCCCAATTTATTCAATCCACTATAATCTTTGAGGCTTTGCCCTTCCTCCCTCTTTCCTATTCCTAGCAGCCGTTGAAGAAGCGTCGGTACTTTTTTGCTGTCAGGCTTTTTCTCAGCCAATTCCATAGCAGACATCTTATCTGGGCTGCCGTCCCTATCGAGAAAAACTCGAAAATCTACTCCATCCAGGTTCTCAAATCTCTCGACTAACTTACACAGATTTGAGAACTCGTCAGATGCCCTTATACTACGGAAATACGAGCTGACATCCTTCAACGCCATTGAATTGGCACTACTTATATCAGGAAGGTTATTAATGGAATCTCTATATTTTCTTAACAGATTAAAACCTTTTGTCATAGTGGGTTTTCTTGATGGACTAGGACCTCCTTTGAAAATATTGACTTTATCCTGTATTTCACTTAAGTCTAGGATGTATTTTTGTACATTCTTTCTCATATTAGTATCTGAAATCAGGTCATTGAAAACTTCTTGCCTGTATTTAACTGTATCCATATTGGAACCCAAATCGACCAAAGTCTCCATTGCCAATTGTCTAGTGTCTGTGGAGTGAAATGGGACTGGATCTAGAAATGTCTCTATACCTAGATCTTGGATAAATGTCATATCCTTGGAGCTATCTATATCTAGTCGATACGGATTAATGATTTCTGGGTGTAGCAATATCTCTTCCATTCAATTCACCGTAGCTTTCATAGATGCTCACCCTTCCCAGCGATATGCTGGCTGACAGTAGAAGACTGTCTCAAATCACTCTCATGCCGATAATAACAAGGAATCCGCTAAAAGATACTGGACATAAAGAGGGATAAATGCCTGGACGGAAAGCGGGTTTTTACACCACCCCAGTTAGGTGATTATGTGGCGACGTAGTGCCATGGCTACAGCCTCGGTGCGACTGGTAACACCCAGCTTGCCGAAGATGCTACTGATGTGGAACCTCACAGTGGAGGGGCTTACCATCAGCTGCTCGGCTATTTGGACGTTGCTCTGCCCTTCCGCTAACTGTATAAGTACCCTTTGTTCCTTCTCTGTCAGGAGATATTCTTTGGCTATTGCCAGAGCCGCCTGTTCAGCCCATGCACCTTCTTCCTTGCTGCGCCCGGTAATATCGCGGTAACTAATAACAACACCTTTGACGGCGGGATTATGGGTAAGGTTGTTGGCGACAACATCGATTATACGATGCGTACCGTCTTTATGTCTGACACGCAATTGCGTATACGAAGTATCACCAGTAGCCTGCACCAGTTTGGTGAGCCTGTGGGCTATTTTTGACATATCATCAGGGTGAATAATCGAAAGTGTATCCTTGCCAGCGAATTCTCCCGGTTTATAACCGACGATTCGAGAGGCAGATGGGCTTTCATATATAACATCCAAGTTACTATCAAGAACCACGATGCCGTCCAGAGAATTCTCGAAAAGTGCTCGAAATGGTTCATCCCGCTCGCCGGGGATCTCCTCCGGCCATGTGCGCTGGATTTCTGATGCTTGCAGTTCATCAATCCACTGCTCTGACGTGGCTATTGCGTGTATGCGCGTCTCTTTGTCATCTTCAAAAGATCGTAACCTCCTGATCATTTCAGTATCTATTTGTTCTCGTAAGTCAGACGGCATCTTCTTGGCAAGGCCAAATAGCTCATCCATGTCCGCATGGTTTGCATCAAGTACCTTGGCCAAAGTCAAGATGATCTTTTCCCTTGGTGGAGGCATGGCGCCTGTTTCAAGTTTACTCACATATGCGAAGCTAATCCCTGTCTTTTCTGCGAGTTCTCTTTGGGTCATGCTCTTAGCTTTTCTCAGTTCCCTCAGTCGTTGTCCAAATGTCATCGTATGGTCCTTTGTCAATATGTGATTGTGAGCTTATATAATGTTGAGCTGATTGTCAAGTTCGATATCATATAGACGATATGACAGGTCAGTAGTCCCTTTACAACTAAATACTTTAATATTGCTGAAAAAGAGGTGGAGGATACTTCCTGCCGGGGGTCTGGGGGTGTCACCCAGCTTTAAAAGTCCCCCAAGATTGGGGGACTTAGGGGGTTCATTGAGAGTATTTCAGCAGTCTCTATGATTATGCTATACTATATGGCATATTAGCGGGTGAGTAGATGAAAGACCTTATCTCAATAACCGATGTAAATTCAGATGAAATTCAGCACCTGATAAAAAGCGCCGTCGATTTGAAGAAGGGAGGCAGAAAGCTGCTACTGGAGGGTAAAACTCTGGCGCTCCTCTTCGAGAAACCCTCGCTGCGTACCCGGGTAAGCTTTGATGTAGCGATGAGTCAGCTCGGCGGGCACGCCATCTATCTCTCTCAAGCCGAGGTTGGACTGGGAGAGCGGGAACCCATCGCCGATGTCGCCCGTGTGCTTTCTCGCTATGTCGATGGCATCGTTGCCCGGACCTTTGCTCACCACAGCGTGGCGCTTCTAGCAAAGCATGCCTCAGTTCCCGTAATCAATGGCCTCTCCGATGGGGAGCATCCCTGCCAGATTCTCTCGGATTTGCTTACTATTCACGAGAAGAAGGGGAAGCTGAAGGGGTTAACCGTTGCTTATATCGGTGATGCCAATAATGTCGCAAATAGCCTGCTTCTGGCCTGCTCACTTGTGGGGGTTGAATTTCGTATCTCTTCGCCGGTGGGGTATGAGCTACAGGATGAAGTTCTTACCCGGGCTCAAAAGATAGGGGGTCAAATCACGCTGACTGTAGATCCGAAAGAGGCGGCTAAAGACGCAGATGTGCTGTACACCGATGTCTGGACCAGCATGGGACAGGAGGCTGAAGCGGAGCGCCGCAGGGCGGCTTTTGCTCGCTATCAGGTGAACGAAGAGCTTTTATCACTGGCAAAGAGTGACGTCATCTTTATGCATCCTCTACCGGCACACTATGGCGAGGAGATCGCCGAGGGGCTGCTTGAATCGCCGCATTCGGTGGTCTTCGACCAGGCAGAGAACAGGCTTCATATGCAGAAGTCAATACTTTCCAAGCTTCTAGTATGACAAAACCAATTGTGGCCATCGTAGGTCGGCCCAATGTGGGCAAGTCCACCCTGTTTAATCGGTTCGTGGGCAAGCGTCTGGCTATTATCGAGGATGAGCCAGGCACAACCCGCGACCGTCTCTATGCCGACATCGCCTGGGAGGGTAGCGCATTCACAATAGTGGACACCGGTGGTCTTCTGCTCGACCCCGTCCAGCAGTATCGTCGAGAGTGTGAAAGGCCAGGTGGAGGTCGCCATCGAGGAGGCCGACGCCGTCATCTTCCTGGTCGACGTAATCGATGGGGTAACCCCCATGGATAAGGAACTGGCCGAGATGTTCCGGCGTTCAGGAAAGCGTGTGATGCTCGCGGCCAATAAGGCAGATAACGAGCCACGTAGCTACCAGGCCGCTCAGTTCTACGAGCTGGCCATTGGCGACCCGCTCCCCATAAGCGCTTATCATGACCTCGGCGTCGCTGATCTTCTCGACAGGATAGTAGAAAGTTTGCCCTATCTGCCACCTGAAGAGGAGCCGGAGATGATGAAGGTGGCCATTGTGGGACGCCCCAATGTAGGCAAATCGATGCTCCTCAATGCTATCCTGGGCAAGGAGCGCGTCATTGTCACCGACATACCGGGGACAACCAGGGATGCAATAGATACCATCTTTGAATACAATAGCGAGCGCATATTGCTCATCGATACGGCAGGCATTAGGAAGCGTGGTCGTGTAGAAGGAGGAATCGAGCGCTATAGCGTGGCACGGGCACTCAGGGCCATCAGCCGGGCCGATATAGCCCTCCTCGTAACCGAGGCCACCGATCCGGTTACCGCTCAGGATACACATATCGCTGGCTACATCCAGCAAGCGTGCAAAGGTATGGTGCTGGTGGTTAACAAATGGGACCTGGCCGAGGAGATGGCGGACCGCAGGCAGTATACAAGAATGATTCGAAACAGGCTCAAGTTCATGCCCTATGTGCCCATTCTGTACATATCCGCTAAGTTTGGAAAAGGGGTGGGTGACGTTCTCAGTGCTGCCGAAGAGATCTATGAGGAGCGACGAAAACGTGTATCCACCGCTCTTCTGAACAGCGTCGTTCGTGATGCCGTAGGGGCGCATGCCCCACCATCAGTGAAGGGTAAAAAACTCAATATCCTCTATGTCACTCAGGCTGAGACGAGCCCCCCAACCTTTGTCTTCTCGGTGAACGATACCGCTTTGCTGCACTTCTCATACCGGCGCTACCTGGAGAACGAGCTGCGTCGCAGTTTCGGCTTTGGGGGGACACCACTGAACCTGATCTTCAGGGGAAGGCGTGAGAAGTGATAGTCCTGAGCTTTTTCGGCATTGTCATCCTGGGCTATCTCATCGGCTCCATCCCTGTGGGCTTCATTTTAGGCAAGCTGACCCGTGGAATCGACATTCGGGATCATGGCAGCGGCAGTATTGGGATGACCAATGTAATGCGGACTATAGGCGTCAAGGCCGGCATTCTCGTATTCTTCGCCGACATGGCGAAAGGGGCCGTTGCTGTGGCGCTTGTATGGCCCATTTTCAGCTCCTCTCCCGAAATGGTTGCCTGGGGGCAGATGGCTGGAGGTGCATCCGCCGTTATCGGGCATAGCTGGCCGGTATACATCGGATTTAAAGGTGGTAAAGGCAGTGCCACCGGCTTAGGTGCCCTTATGGTGATATTCTGGCCGGTGGGCCTCATCACTTTTGTTGTATTCCTTGCTGTTGTTGGCCTGTCTCGATATGTCTCGCTTGGCTCAATACTGGGATCACTCACTATGCTGGTAGCCATGATCCCCTTCGTCGCTTACGGTTCAGAGCCATTTGCCTACATCGTCCTCGGCCTGGTAGTAGTGCCGATAGTCATATTTCGTCATCGGGATAACATTAGAAGGCTGCTTTCGGGGACGGAGTCAAAGATAGGCTCTTCTCGTGCTACTAAGTAGGCTTTGCCAACTGTAGTCTGTATTTATATAGACTGCTAAAAAGAGGTGCAGGATACTTCCTGCCGGGGGTCTGGGGGTGTCCCCCAGCTTTAAAAGCCCCCCAAGATTGGGGGATTAGGGGGTTGATTGAAACTATTTCAACAGTCTCTTGTAAAACTCAGCTAACATTTCACTCTGACATAGCGTAATTTTTCAAAAAGGAAAAGATTAATGAAGGTTGCTGTAATCGGTTCCACAAGCTGGGGAACAACCCTGGGGATAATTCTGGCCCGCAGAGACATCGACGTAGCGTTATGGGCGAGAACAAGTGAGGAAGCCGATAGGCTGGCCCAGGATAGAGAGAATACAACCCGCCTACCTGGTATACCTTTTCCAAAGAGGCTCGCCCCCACAAGTATAATAGAGGAGGCGCTGCATAATGCATCGCTGGTTTTACTGGCGGTGCCCTCTCAGAAGATGCGACAGAATGTGAGAATACTGAGGAGTGAAATCGCTGAGGGGGTGCCTATCGTGCATGCCGCCAAAGGGCTGGAGACAGGTACGGCAAAGAGAATGACGCAGGTAATCGCCGAGGAACTGGATCCACAGTATAACATTAGAAGGCTGCTTTCGGGGACGGAGTCAAAGATAGGCTCTTCTCGTGCTACTAAGTAGGCTTTGCCAACTGTAGTCTGTATTTATATAGACTGCTAAAAAGAGGTGCAGGATACTTCCTGCCGGGGGTCTGGGGGTGTCCCCCAGCTTTAAAAGCCCCCCAAGATTGGGGGATTAGGGGGTTGATTGAAACTATTTCAACAGTCTCTTGTAAAACTCAGCTAACATTTCACTCTGACATAGCGTAATTTTTCAAAAAGGAAAAGATTAATGAAGGTTGCTGTAATCGGTTCCACAAGCTGGGGAACAACCCTGGGGATAATTCTGGCCCGCAGAGACATCGACGTAGCGTTATGGGCGAGAACAAGTGAGGAAGCCGATAGGCTGGCCCAGGATAGAGAGAATACAACCCGCCTACCTGGTATACCTTTTCCAAAGAGGCTCTCCCCCACAAGTATAATAGAGGAGGCGCTGCATAATGCATCGCTGGTTTTACTGGCGGTGCCCTCTCAGAAGATGCGACAGAATGTGAGAATACTGAGGAGTGAAATCGCTGAGGGGGTGCCTATCGTGCATGCCGCCAAAGGGCTGGAGACAGGTACGGCAAAGAGAATGACGCAGGTAATCGCCGAGGAACTGGATCCACAGTACATATCAACAATCTGTGTTCTCTCCGGTCCAAACCTCTCGAAGGAGATCGCGAGAGGGCTTCCGGCAGCAACTGTGATCGCAGCCCGGGATGGCAACGTAGCGGAAAGGGTCCGCGAGATAATGGACTCATCCTCTTTTCATGTTTTTACCAGCGACGATGTTGTGGGGGTGGAGCTGGGGGGAGCGTTAAAGAACATTATCGCTTTAGGTGCAGGAATGGTCGACGGGTTGGGCTATGGTGATAACGCAAAGGCGGCCTATATGTCACGCGGTCTCACCGAGATTGCCGGCCTCGGTGTAGCCCTGGGGGCCGATCCCATAACGTTCCTCGGGCTTGCCGGTCTGGGCGATCTGCTCGCCACATGCGCCAGCACCCTCAGTCGCAATCACACTCTTGGCGAGGAGTTGGCCAAAGGGCGCTCTAAGGACGAGGTAATGACTTCCCTTGGAAGCGCTGTCGAGGGGGTGCCCACCACCGCTGCGGCGCTGAAGCTGGCCGGAGAGCTCGGAATCGAGATGCCTATCACCGAGCGGATCTACCGTGTGCTCTTTGAAGGCTTTGACACTGCACTGGCGATGGACGAACTCATCGGATTCTCCAGATCACCGCATTCATAGAGTATTGCTGTCGCGGTAACAAGTCCCGCGGTCTCCGATCGCACCACCCGGCCCCCCAGGCTGATAGGAGCGATGCCATAACCCCCGGCAAGCTCTACCTCGAAAGGAGAAAAGCCCCCCTCAGGGCCGATGAATAGGTTGACAGATAAGTAATTTTTTTCCGAGATAATCCTCTTTCGGTAAATTTCGCTTCGCAGCACAGCGCGCAGTCCCCGATATCTTCTCCCTCTCCCAGGCCAGCAGAGAAAAACCAATCGCTGACTGGCAGGCTTTCTCAAAGGGCAACGCAGGCTCAAGGGTGGGGAGCCTTCCGCGCCGCGATTGCTCTGCTGCCTCAACAATTATGCTATGCCAGCGCTCCATCCTCTTATCCCGGGGACGACCCGCAACACACCTCTCGCAGATAACGGGGACGAAGCCGGAAACCCCCAACTCGGTACATTTCTGGAGAATAAATTCAAATTTACTACTCTTTAGCAGCGCTTGATAGAGGGTAATCCTGGTACCGGGCTCAGATGCCAGTCTCTTTTCCCCTATCACTCCCTCGACATGATCCCTGGTAACCCTTGCCAACTCTACCTTATACTCCCAGCCGGTGTCGTCCAGGACCACGATATGGTCGCCACCCCGCAATCTAAGTACATTCCTTATTTGATGAACCAGCTTTCCACGGATGACTACCATTTCCTGGTCGATCCATTCGGGCGGTATAAAAAAGCGGTGCATTTCTTCCCCTATCGAAATCGCTCCCATTTCATGCTTCAAAGAGGTCCTTAAGCCTATGGAAGAATCCCTTCTCTTCCTTGGGCATTACCGCCGGCCCCATGGTCTCCGCCAGCTCCTCAAATAGCCTACGTTGCTTCTCATTAAGTGCCCCGGGTGTGACTACATGAGCCATTACTAGCTGATCCCCACGACCACCTCCCCGAAGATGAGGCACTCCCTTTCCATGAAGTCGGAAGAGCTTTCCTGTTTGCGTTTTTGGTGGTATTTTGAGCGGGGACGGGCCATCAACTGTCGGCACCTCGATATCAGCACCCAGAGCCGCCTGGGCGAAGTTAATAGGCAGGTCATAGAGGATTTCATTACCCCGACGCTTAAATAACTGATGTTCCTTCACCGAGAGGATAATGTAAAGGTTCCCCGTACCGCCACCCCGTGCTCCGGCATTGCCCTCCCCGCTGATGCGTATCTGGGAGCCATCATCGACGCCGGCAGGTACGGTGATAGAGATATGGCGTGTCGTCTCCTCCCTGCCTGATCCACGGCATTGGGAGCAGGGTTTGGTAATAATCCTTCCCTCACCACCACAGCGGCTGCAGGGAGTGACATTTACGAACTGCCCGAAAATGCTACGTTGCACCCGGCGCAGCTGCCCGCTGCCATCACACTCCGGGCACTTCTGGGGCTGGCTCCCCGGCTCGCTGCCCATACCGCGGCATTGAGAACAATTTTCTACATGCCGGATCTCGATTTCATTCTCGCATCCAAAGACCGCCTCTTCAAAGGTAATGGTGAGATTATACCGAAGGTCCGCTCCCCGCTGCGGTCCTCGTTTTGTTGTGGTAGTCGCTCCTCCGAAAAAGGCATCGAAGATATCGCCAAAGCCACGGAAGACATCGAAGCCTTCAAAGCCTTTGCCAAAACCCTCGCCAGCATGCCCGAAGCGGTCGTAGGATGCCCGCCTCTCGGGGTCAGAGAGCACTTCATAAGCTTCATTAAGCTCTTTGAACTTATCCTCAGCCCCATCATCCCGATTTCGGTCGGGATGGTACTTGAAGGCAAGTTTACGGAATGTCCGCTTTATCTTATCCTCTGAGGCAGACCGATCAACACCAAGGACTTCATAGTAGTCTCTTTTTGTAGCCATATTTTTACATTTCAAGCAAGAAGGTTAACATTTCATTATAATTCGCCTGTTATTTAAATACAAGTTAAACTGTTAACACTGCGCCCTTAATCCGTGGGTCGGAAGAGAGTATTACTCGACTTCTACCATACGTGTCACTGCCCGCCTTCTATTGTACTTGTCATTGCCCGACTTGATCGGGCAATCCAGAAACTGGCTCAGCATGCCTCCTGGATCATCCGGTCAAGCCGGATGATGACCCCTTGATAAAGTCGAACGCAGAGCTAACTTGATTCACTTGGATTATTACCCATCGGGGGGTCCTTTGAATCTGAACTCACGGTTAAGGATACGGGGTTCTGTTCGGTTCTGGTTTATGACGAGAAGTATATCTTATGGTTTTTAGTCTATAGTTTATAAGGGGATATTGATAAAGTATACTACAAGAGACCGCTGAAAAAGAGGTGCAGGACACTTCCTGCCGGGGGTCTGGGGGTGCTCCCCCAGCTTTATAAGCCCCCCAAGATTGGGGGCTTAGGGGGTTGATTGAGACTATTTCAGCAGTCTCTATTTATTTTACCCTTTAATTAGGGTAAACGATATTTACGATAACAGTCGCCCCCCGATAACTTCCTCCCCTGGCTGAATTGAGAAGGCAAGGCAACAAGTTTAGTAGTGATCTGCGCTAAGCTATTTTCAGAACAGTCTTGCCTCTTACTTTGACCTGTATATTTGCACTTCTCATACCACCACCAATGGTCTAGGCCAAACCGCTCTTCTTAGCTTTAGCCGCCGCTTTGCTATAACCTCTTATGATATCATGCCTGCGTAACACCCCTAAAAGCCGGAGGGGATCGTCTCTCGCCACTACAGGGATCCGCCCCACATCTATAGTTCCCAGCCTCAATAGGATATCATGTACGCTCTGGTCTGGGTAAGCGGTAACAGGGTTTCTGGTAGCAATATCACTAACCTTTAGATCGGGATTCTCCTTTAGCAAACCTTCCTCTACATCGCTTACGGTGACCATTCCATAGAAGTGACCCTCCTCATCGGTAACAGGGAAGCCATGATGCCCTGACCTCTTTAGCTTGTGTGACAGCTCGATGATGGGCATCTCTATAGAAACGGTGGGGTAATTGCTGGTCATTACCTCGCCGATAGTGACGAACATGAGTGGGTCCAGCTCCCCCTCTATAATCTTGACGCCCTTTCTTCGCAGCTTAAGCGTGTAAATAGAATCTGGGCTTAGCCGCCGCGCGATTTGTGTACTTGTGATTACGGCCAGCATTAACGGCAGGATAATAGGGTAATCTCGAGTCATCTCGAAAAGGATCAGGATTGCAGTAATGGGAGCATGAGCCACGGCGGCAAATACTGCTGCCATACCTACTAACCCGAATGCCCCGGGTTCGGTAGCTACTGTGGGAAACAATGCGTTAGCTCCGCTGCCATAAGCCACGCCGA
>PVMK01122103.1_pt1 | contig 14569 bp, 15 predicted proteins | sample 1853481 | NCBI WGS metagenome assembly PVMK01 (sample SAMN08533507, study PRJNA380276) | Marine sediment metagenome, whole genome shotgun sequencing project. | reverse complement strand
GACATCGGCTCATGCCTTTCAACTGTTTATTACCAATTTTAATGGGATTGTACCTCAGCAAAACTATATGAAAAACACCAATGATTTCTTTAGCAAAGGGGTCTTAATTGGATTTAATATAACGAGAAATTATAATTTTTGAATTAAAAAATTCCTATCTTAAAGCAGTAAAATAAATGAGTCTTCAGATTTGATTTTGTTTTACTGCTTTTATTTATTATTTTACAAATTATGAAAAACAAATCTAGAAAAGAAAGGCAAATCTCAAGAAGAGGCATATTACCTGTTTTAGGAGGTGCCTTACTCATCCCTTTTCTGGGATTTGGTAATAGCGTAACAGAGGATACCGATACTTCTCAAGAAGAAGAATACGAAACTTTATTAAAACCTGATGGCACAACAGTAAAAGTTAAAGTTAGCACTTTAAAAAAATCAAAAGTTGTGAAGAAAAATATTTCTAATAAATCATTTCTTAACTGGCTGGGTAAAAAGTTTTAATTTCATTTAATGCATATTCACTATGGAAGATAACAACAAAAACTCAAGACGTAAATTTCTTGACAAAGGAATAAAACTGGGTATAGTTACTGCACTTGGTGGCATTGGGTTATCAAAAATTGTAAATAAATTAAACGCAAAAACCGATAATAGTACTGGTGAAAAAGTGGAGTTAATGACCACTGACGGAACCTTGATTCAAGTTGATTCATCTGAAGTTGTTGAAACAAAACAGGCCAATGAAGAGGATAAGAAATATAATGTAAGAGAGGGCATTCCAAATCGGAAGTTTGTAATGGTTATCGATTTGGCTAAATGTAAGAATGCTTTAAAATGTGTAAGCGCTTGTAATAAACATCATTATATAACAGGCGAAAATGCATGGCTTAAAGTTCATAAAATGCAGGAATCTAAAGATACAGCATCATATTGGATGCCCAGAACCTGTATGCATTGCGATCAACCGGCCTGCGTTACTGTTTGCCCTGTAGATGCGACATTTAAAAGAAAAGACGGTTTAGTATTGATTGATAACGAGCGTTGTATTGGTTGCCGTTTCTGTATGGCAGCATGTCCATATTCAACCCGTGTATTTAACTGGAGTGAACCTGAATATGGTGGAACAAGTGAAATTACAATGGATATGGGTGGAGAAGACTATTCACCAGACTATACAGGCAAGCCAAGTGTAAAAGGAACCCCGGATAAATGTGATTTTTGTCCGCATACCATAAAAAATGGAGAACTTCCCCATTGCGTAACAGCTTGCCCTAATGGAGTGTTTTATTTTGGCGATAAATATGAAGATACCGTAACGAATGGAGAGGTAACCTTAAGATTAAGCAAATTGTTAGAAGATAAAGCAGGGTACAGATTAATGGAAGAATTAGGTACGGCACCTAGTGTATATTATTTACCGCCTGTTGACAGATTAGTTGATTTTAAGGAGGGATTGGATGATTATATGAAATTCCAATCTGTTGAAAAACCTGATTAATTATGAAAAATTACGATACACTACTTAACGATCTAGCACCAAGAAAGTTTGGTAAACGAGGTACTATTTGGACCGTCTTTTTAATTGTCATTATTATTATTGGCCTCATTGCCTATATAGATCAGGTTATAAAAGGACTGGTTGTAACCAACATGCGTGATTATGCCCTTTGGGGAATTTACATTTCAAATTTTGTCTTTTTTATTGCAACAAGCTTTGTTGGATCTGTTACAGTGGCCGTATTAAGGCTAACGAATAATACATGGCGAACACCAATAGTTAGAATCGCCGAAATTATTACATTGGCAGCCATTGTAATGGCAGGTCTAACCATTATGATTGATATGGGCAGACCAGATAGATTGTTAAATTTATTTATATATGCAAGATTGCAATCACCTATTACATGGGATGTCATAATTATACCCACTTCTATTGCCTTAAGTTTCTTATTACTATATTTTCCATTACTCCCTGATTTGGCTATTCTTAAAAGACACTTCAAAAAAACAAAACCAAAATTTAGTAAATGGTATGGTAAATTATCTTTGAAATGGACAGGTAGTAAAGCTCAAAAAGCCATTCAGGAAAAATCAATTAAAATTATTGCGATAATGATTATTCCAGTGGGCATACTATTGCAAACCATTGATGCCTGGTTATTTTCAACTACTTATAGAATTGGTTGGGATAGCACCAATATGGGAGCATATTTTATTTCTGGTGCATTTGTTGCTGGAGTTGGTGCTCTTATTACTGTAGTATATATAATAAGAAGAATAAGAAAGCTTGAAAATTATATAACTGTTTATCATTTTGATAAGATGGGTAAATTTTTAGGACTAGCCTGCTTAATATACCTTTACTTCAACATCAATGAATATTTAATCCCCATATTTACTGCACCAGTACAAGAAGATATTCATCTAAATGCCTTAATATCCGGCGAATACGCCTTTCTATTTTGGTTTTCTCAAATCGTAGGGTTAATTTTGCCAATTATAATATTATTATTTAAAAAGGGAAGAAAACCCTTGCCTATGCTTATTGTTGGTTTAATGGTGGTTGTAGGCTCGTGGTGGAAACGATTCATCATTGTTACCCCAACGCTATTACACCCTTTTTTACCCATTGAAGGTGTCCCGGAATCCTGGCATCATTATTTGCCAAGTATGCATGAATGGCTTATTACGGTTGCTACGTTGGCAATGGCGTTATTAATTATTACTGCCATGGTAAGGTATTTACCTGTTATACCCATTCAAAGAACGGCTGATGAGCGAGAATTATTAAAAACTGTTAAAAACACTGAATTATGAAGGATCAATTAAAATTCCGATTTATTTTTCTCGCGTTTTTAGGAGTGTTTATGTATAGCACAGGTTTTAATGATTTAAATGCTCAAGACGCAAAAAAAGATAAGGTTCGGTTAAAAGCCGATTATGTTAAAATAATGAATAAAGAAGTTTATTTTGACATTAGGGCTACATCTAAAATAGGTAAAAAAAACATTAACATTTCAAATATCGATGTAACCGTCTATAGCGAGCTTGACAACGAGAAAATAAAATTAGGTACTACAACTACAAATATGAAGGGTGCTAGTAGATTTGTAGTTAAAGATTTTAATTCTATAAAACCTGACTCTACAAATACCTATAACATCCTAATTTCATTTAAAGGCAATGACGATTTTAAAAAAGCCTCAAAAAGGATTAGTTTTAAAAACGCTGGTATTACAACTAAATTAATTTATATTCACGGTGTTAATTACATTTCATCAACGCTAACAGATTTAAGTAAAGATAGCTTAATAAGTGATGCATCGTTAACAGTTCAAGTTGAACGATTATTTCAACCTTTATTTATTGGAGAAGAGTTTAATATAACTGATGAATATGGCACCATAAGTGTCCCTGTTGAAAAAGGAATACCAGGTATTGATGGAAATTTAACTATTGAAGTAGTTCTGAGTGATAGTGAAGTATATGGAACTGTAAAAGATATAGTTATTGCTCCAATTGGAACAGTAATAGTTGATGAATCAACTTTTGATAAAAGAACAATGTGGTCTCCAAGAAATAAAACGCCTTTATTCTTACTAATATTTCCAAATTTATTGATTTTAGGAATGTGGGGATTAATTGTATATTTATTTTTTAATTTATTTAAAATCACAAAATCGTAAAATTATAGACATGAAATCATTTAAAATTTTAACAATCATTGGAATAGTGTCTTTCGCATTATTTTCTTTCACTACTGTTATTCAGGATGAATGGATAGTACCTGATAAATATGTTAATATGACAAATCCAACCAATCCTGATGAAGACTTGAACATAGGAAAGTCACTATATAGTAAACATTGTAAATCCTGCCATGGTAAAGAAGGTTATGGTGACGGACCAAAGGCAGAAGAGCAAGAAGGTGATCTGGGGGATTTTTCTTTAGAAGAATTCCAGGCACAAACGGATGGTACATTATTTTATAAATCCTCTTTTGGTAGAGATGATATGCCGGAGTACACAAAAAAAATGCCTGATGATGAAGATAGATGGTTAATTATAAATTATATGAGGACTTTAGAAGAATAAATCCCGGTAACCTGAGTAATAACAAAAAGGGGCTGTTGTGTACAACAGCCCCTTTTTGTATTATATGGACTTGTTGGTATGCCAATTTAAAATAAGATTTAGCTCTAATTGAAGATTTCAAATATTCATTTAATTGTTAAAAATTTGACTTTTGCAGGATACAAAACTTCTAAAAGTTTTTAATATTTGGGTCTATTCAATACATTAATATCCTCTTCGCTTTACAGGTTTTTCATTAACCTTCTCATCTTTCTGAAGTCCCAAACTACTTCGACCAAAATTAAGTAACTAAGGTTACCTAATATGACTTTTGTCATAGGTAAACATTATTGGAATATCTAATTTTGAGTTTGACCATTAAGCATATAAATATATATGTGTCTCTACTATTATGGCAAATAAAAAAACAATTAAAAACAGTGCAAATAGGCGAAATTTCCTAAAATTAGGGTTAATGTCTGGCGTAACGGCCGTAGCAGGAGCATCATTAGTATCAAGTTTTGCATTAGATGATGAAAAAAAGATTTCTTCAGGTGAAAAAGTTAGATTATTAACACCTGATGGTAAAATAGTTGAAGTTGAAGCCGATAATATTAATAAATATCCTGAAGCTCATATAACTCCGGCTGAATCTAGAAAAGGCATACCAAACAGAAAGTTTGTAATGGTAATCGATTTAGCTAAATGTAAAAATGCTAGAAACTGCGTTGAAAGTTGTCAAAAAGCCCATAATCTTGATTTCAATGAGGAATTTATAAAAATACAGCTTATCCAAAACAATGAAGAATCTTCACCTTATTGGTTTCCAAAACCTTGTTTCCATTGCAATGAACCACCTTGTGTAACAGTTTGTCCAACCGGTGCCACTTTTAAACGGGATGATAATATTGTTTTAGTAGATACTGAGCGTTGCATCGGATGTAAATTCTGTGTAACAAGCTGTCCATATTCTGCACGTATATTTAATTGGGGACACAAAGATAAATTTGAGAATACCAACCAACCTTATTCACCGGAAACAGGTATTCCCGCTGCTGAAGGTACTATAATGAAATGTGATTTTTGTCCGGATTTATTAAGACAAGGTAAATTACCATATTGTGCAAAAGCGTGCCCTATGGGTGTTATCTATTTTGGTGACAAAAATGAAGACATTGTAACCAATGGTGAAGAAACAGTTCGATTTTCCGAATTAATTAATGATCGCGGTGGTTACCGTCATTTAGAACATTTAGGAACAAAACCTAACGTATATTATTTACCAGCTGTGAACAGACAATTCCCATTAGAACGTGGATTTGATGTCGACGAAGACATCATTGAACGTTATAAAAATGTTCCTTATGTTCAAGATTTAAAAAATCGAGGGAAAATTTAACTTAAAGAACTTTTATTATGAATATAGAACTGAGAAAAAGGGAATTGGTTAAAGAATTTTCTCCAATGTTGAGGAAAAGTTCGACAACATCTAAAATTTGGATTGGATTTTTAATTGCTGTTATGGTTGTTGGATTATATGCTCTTATTTTACAGTTCTCTAAAGGTCATATAGTAACAGGTATGCGAGATAATGTAGTTTGGGGTATCTATATTATTAACTTCATTTTCTTTGTGTGTTTAAGTTATTCCGGAGCTTTCATTGCAGGCATATTACATTTCTTTAAAACACCTTGGAAAAATTCGGTGTCAAGGATCGTAGAAATTACCACTGTTCTTTCTATTGTTATTGGACCAATATTTATTTTGTTATGTATTGGCAGATTAGACAGATTACATTACCTATTCCTTTATCCAAGAATTCAATCACCAATTACTTGGGATATCATAGCTATAATTACCGATTTAATAGGTTGTTTTCTTTATTTATACCTAACATTTATTCCGGATTTTTCAATTTTGAGAGATAACAGTGATGATGCCCCAAAATGGCGTCAAAAATTATATTCATTTTTAGCTTCAGGATATCAAGATACTACTAGTCAAAGGGAAAGATTATACAAAATAACCAGAACTATGTCAACTATGATTATTGCAATGGCGATTGTAACATATTCTGTTCTGGCATGGATTTTCAGTCTGACTGTTCAACCTGGTTGGAACAGTACTATTTTTGCTCCATACTTTATTATCGCTGGTTTATATTCAGGTGTAAGTGTAATTATTATTGCTATGTACCTAATACGTAAGTATTATCATCTGGATCATTATATTAGAAAGGTTCATTTTATTGGTGCGGGAATTATTTTATTAGTAATCTCATTATTGTTTGGGTATTTCACTTTTACTGAATATTTTGCGCGTTGGTTTAGTCATAAAACACACGATATTAACTTATTAGAAACGCTGTTCAATAGATATTTCTGGGAATTTATTTTTGCAAATTATATTGGTGTTTTAGTGCCGATAGGAATACTTTTCTTTAAAAAATTCAGAACCATCAAATCTATAACTTTTGCAGCGGTTATAGCTGTTCTAGGCTTGTGGTTTAACAGGTATTTAATAGTTGTACCAACTTTAGAAACACCATATTTACCAATTCAAGACACTAGACCAGAGTTTATTCATTATTCCGCAACATGGATTGAATGGGCATTAAGTTTCACAGGAATTGCAGCGTTTATATTGTTTTTTATTTTACTAATGAAGTTAGTTCCTATAATTCCTATGTCTGGAATTATAGAAAATGAAAGAGAGCAAACAAGAAAAACTAATGTAGTAACTCAAAAATAGAGATTGTGAAAAATAGATTATTTCAATATTTTGTAATTACACTATTAATAGGGTTCTTATTTAATTCAAGGAGTTTTGCCCAAAATTTTGAAGTTGATAATTACAGAATTTTATACAAATTCAAAACAGTAAAACAAAATGACAATTCACGTTTATTAGAAATTAGTTTTATTGGCGTTAACAAAAAAAACAGAAAAGATAAAATACCTGTTTTTGAAGCTGAAATTAAATTCTTTAATATTTTAAATGATCAAGAAATTAAATTAGGCATAGCAAAAACAGATAAAAAAGGTATCGCACAATTTATACTCCCAGAAAATCAATCATATTTAATTGATGACGAAGGATATATTAATTTTAAAGCGCTTTTTGAAGGAACAGATGCATTAGATGAAAAAGAAAAAAAATTAGCTGTAAAAGATATTTTCCTAGAATTAGATCTAACCGAAGTTGATAGTATAAAAATTGTAGTTTTAAATGCTTACACATTAGATAGTTTGAAAAGACAAATTCCTGTTGAAGAAGCCGATGTTATATTTTCAGTCGGTGGATTATTTTCACAAATGCCAATAGAAGAAGCTACCATAGAAGACGGTGAATATGAATTTGAATTCCCTACAGATATTCCTGGTGACGTAAATGGTAATTTAACTGTTTATTCAATAATTGAAGATCACGAAGAATTTGGGAATGTAAATCAAAAGAAAACTATTAAATGGGGTGTCTTTACCAAACAATATAAGGAAGAAAAAAATATGTTGTGGTCTGAAGCAGCTCCCATATGGATGTATGTGGTTTTAACAATTATGTTAGTTGGTGTATGGGCAAACTACGTATACACAATTATAAATTTATTTAAAATTAAAAAAGAAGGTGTCAATTTAGAATTAGAATCAAAGCTATGAACGATTTATTATATGCTCACAAAATGTATAGAATATATTTAAAAATAAATTAAACAAATGAAATTATGAAAACATTAAAAATTTTGCTCATCATCGGGATAGTTAGTTTGACATTTTATTCATTCGACCTATACGTTCAGCAAGAATGGGATATTCCAGATAAATATGTAAAAATGAAAAATCCCACCTATGCCAATAAAGAGAATTTGGCTATAGGTAAGGCGTTATATTCAAAACATTGCAAGTCATGCCACGGGAAAACTGGTATTGGAGACGGGCCAAAAGCTGATGAATTTGATAGCGATATAGGAGATTTCTCATCTAGCGAATTCCACGAACAAACCGAAGGAGAAATATTTTACAAAAGCTATATTGGGAGAGATGATATGCCAAATTATGAAAAGAAAATACCTGATCCAGAAGATATGTGGTTTATAGTAAATCACTTAAAAACACTTGAAGAGTACTTAAAAACATTAGAAAAACAATAGAAAAGTAATATTTACTGTACCTATAAAAAAACAGGGCAATTTGTTCGGTTTTTTTATTTATTATAGTTTCCTCTTACTATAGAGCTTATTAAGTAACTAAGGCTATTAAACATGACATATGTCATTAAATATCTGACGATTAGACATTATATTTGATTATATCCGTTTTGGTTTTCAACATAAATAATAACATAACAATGGTATACTTTTAAGAAAAGTAAATGGAATATTTTTGATCATAAGCTCGTATTTGAGATTGGCATTTGTAATCCGGTTCGGTATTACTATACATTAAATAACTCAATTTTTTATATCCCGGATTATGGAAAATAAAAATTCTAAATCTGATTCCAGAAGGGAATTCCTTAAAAAAATTTCAACGGGAAGTGTTCTTGCGGCATCCGGATTAACACTTGGTGCCTTGTGCTCTTGCAAAGAAACCTCCCAGGAAAAAACTACCTTATTAACAACTGATGGGAAATTGGTGGAAGTTTCAAATTCGGAAATACAATCATTAGAGCATCATCCTGCAACCCCAAAAGAATCTCGACAAGGTATCCCCGGAAAAAAATGGGTTATGGTCGTGGATCTTGGAAAGTGTAAAAATGCCAAAAAATGTATCGAAGCCTGTGATAAGCATCATAACTTAACCCCCGACAGACCGTATATTAAGGTTTTAGAGATGAAGGATAATGAAAAATCATCCCCTTACTGGATGCCTAAAAAATGTTTCCAATGCGACAATCCCCCTTGCGTAAAAGTCTGCCCAGTTGGAGCCACCTATAAACGTACCGATGGTATTGTTCTTATAGATAACGAACGCTGTATTGGTTGTCGATTCTGTATGGCCGCTTGTCCTTATTCTGCACGTGTATTTAATTGGGGTACTCCACCAGACGAGGATGATACAACAGCATATTCGCCAGAGACCAGTAAACCAAGTAAAATTGGTACCGTTGGTAAATGCGATTTTTGCCCGGATATGCTGCGAAAAAATAAGCTCCCTCACTGTGTTACATCATGCCCAAACGGGGTTATTTATTTTGGAGATGAAATCGATGATACTGTAACTAACGGTGATGAAACCGTAAGGTTAAGTACCCTATTGCGAGATAAGGCAGGATACCGATATATGGAAGAACTTGGCACAAAACCCCGGGTTTACTACCTGCCTCCTGTCGATAGACTCTTCCCTTTTGAAAAGAATAATGAAGAAAATAGTGCCTCATGAAAAAAGTAGATCACAAACAGCAATTATATCGAACGAAAAGAGGGAAAGCTTTATTGGGTCATACGGTAAACACGTCCTTAAAATATAAATTGTGGATTGCATTTCTTCTTCTCATTATTGTTATAGGTGGATATGCTTATTATAGACAGTTAAAGTTAGGGCTTATTGTAACTGCGATGAGAGATTATACATCCTGGGGGATTTACATCTCCAATTTTGTTTTTTTTGTTGCTATTAGCTTGGTAGGATCATTGATCAGTTCCATATTAAAACTTAATAAAAATGAGTGGGCCAGGCCTCTTACCAGAGTGTCTGAAATTATTGCGGTAGCTGCTATTATCTGTGCGGTAGTAATTATTATTGTTGACATGGGACGCCCGGATCGTTTTTTCTATGTTATTATGCATTTAAGAATCCAATCTCCTATTATTTGGGATGTCATTATTATTTCAACCTATTTAGTAATAAGTTTGTTACTACTCTACCTCTCTTTACTCCCCGACATTGCACTTTGTCGTGATCGGCTGACTGCTATTCCAAAATGGAAAAAATGGTTATATCGATTTATGGCTATTAATTGGAATAATCATCCCAAACAAGTAGCAATGCTTCAAAAAGTGAGCAGAATATTAGCAATTACAGTACTACCTGTTGCATTTGCAATCCATACGGTTACCTCCTGGTTATTTGCCACAACCTGGCGTCCGGGATGGGATAGCACCAACTTGGGGCCTTACTTTGTTTCGGGAGCTTTTATGGTTGGTGCTGCCGTAATTATTTTTACAATGTATTTGATTAGAATCCATTTAAAACTTAAAAAATATATTACAGAATATCACTTTGAAAAAATGGGCAAGCTTTTGGTGCTACTATCTCTTGTGTATCTTTACTTTAATATAAATGAATATCTGGGCCCTGCCTTTAAAATGGTTGGAGTTGAAGGTGAGCATATCACTGAATTATTTACAGGAAAATACGCTCCTATGTATTGGTTTGTTCAATTAGGGGGGCTTATTTTACCCATCATTTTATTGATATTCAAACCATTTCGTAAACCTTTACCCATATTTATTATATCGTTATTTGTGATTCTGGGAGCATGGTTTAAACGATTTTTAATAGTAATTCCATCATTACAACATCCTTATTTACCTATTCAAGGCGTTGACGAATCTTATTTACATTACAATCCCACATGGGAAGAATGGGCCATTACAATGTCTTCCTTTGCCTGGCTAATGTTAATTATTACAGTTCTTATTAAATTATTTCCTGTAATCCCTGTTCTGAAATCTAAACTTGATCCTGAGACTATCGTTAAACTAAATGTATTCAAAAATGAGACATCATAAGTATTTAGATATGCAAGTTTTAAAGGTCTTTATCCTTTTAGGTATAATAGGCTTCAATAACTCCATTATTTATGGACAGGAAACCATGGAAGATGCCATAGTATCTCTTTCTTTTCTAGAAGAAAATGATAGTAAAATCATCGTAACAAAAGCAGTAGACCAATCTGGATTACCTATTGAAGGCCTCGAATTATTTTTTTATGTCGAGAGGACCTTCAGTTTATTACCTATTGGAGATCCATTTAATGAAACTGATGAAAACGGAATAATTGAAGTAGAATTCCCAAACGATCTTCCGGGAGATACTAAAGGAGATCTTACCATTGTTGTTAAAATCATTGACTCTGACTTGTATAACGACCTTACTCTGGAAACAACAAAAAACTGGGGGTTACTGGTTGAAATGCCAGACTCAATAGTTGAGAAAAGATCATTATGGGCTGCAGCAGCTAATGCCCCTATAAGTTTAATCTTGAGTGTTAGCATTATGATAATATCCGTTTGGTATGTTATTTGTCACATCCTCTTTAAACTATATAAAATCAGTAAAATAAAACCTTTAACAGATAGTTAATTTAATTCCTCATATTATGAAAAAACAAATCTTTATTATAGTTAGCATTTTCGTTGGAAGTTTAGCTTTATTATCCATGACGGTCTTAAAATCTAACCTGCAGGATGAATGGGAAGTTCCGGCAAAATATGAAAAAATGAAAAATCCTTTTGCCAATGAGACAGATGATGATAAGATTGGACGTATAATGTATAGTAAGCATTGTAAATCATGCCATGGTACTAAAGGGAAAGGCGATGGAAAAAAAGCAGGAAGTATAGATACACCTATCGGTGATTTTACGGATGGTTCTGTTAAAAATCAAACTGATGGTGCCCTCTACTATAAATCGTTTACCGGAAGAGATGACATGCCAAGTTTTGAGAAGAAAATCAAAGATGATGAAGAACGATGGCTGATTATTAATTATTTAAGAACCCTGGGGAAATAAATTTTCTTCCTATAATAAAGATCCTTTAGCAATTCAAAATATGACATATGTCATTAAATATACTATGTTTTGATACTACCTTTGAATAGTATAAGCATGCATTCTGCACAAGCAGAAATGTCCCTTTTACCATTAAAGCTTAAATAAAATATATGTTTAATTACATTAATTTTAAACTAATTTAGGATGAACGATTCACTCCAGTGTATAAGTATTTCGCATAAAACAGCCTCTGTATCTCAACGGGAAGATTTCCATATTTCAGAAGAAGAAAAAAGAGAGTTTTTGAGCTTAATATGTAAAACCTTTCCGGATATTAAGGGATTATTTCTATTATCTACCTGTAACAGAACAGAAATTTATTTCGAGTCTACTAATATTTCTGCCGGCTCCATTCGGGACTGTTTTATAAATTATAAATTAAAACCCGTGTCAAAATCAAATCGTGAATTGTTCCGCTATTGTAATACTACCAAAGACACCATTGAACATCTTTTACAAGTATCTTCAGGCTTGGAATCCCTGGTACTTGGAGACGCCGAAATAATTCATCAAATCAAGAAGGCATATCAGTTTTCGATGGATCACAAATTGCAAGGATCTCTACTCGAACGAGCCTTACAAACCACTTTTAAAGGCCACAAGCGAATAACCAACGAAACCAACTTTAGGGACGGAACAACTTCGGTAGCCTATAAATCTTTAAAAGTGATCAGGGATACATTGGATAAACCGGCCATAAAGTCTAAAAAGATACTATTTGTAGGGGCGGGGGATATTGTAAAACAATTGTTTAAATACAATGCAAAATTTAAGTTCAATAATATCTATATCAGTAACCGCAATGCGGAACGTGCTCAAAGTTTGGCTGCTAAAAATAGCTGCAAAGTATTTGAATGGGACAAAGTACTTGCCAACGCGTTCGAAGATTTTGATGTTATTGTAAGTGCCGTGAGCAACTGTCCACAATTAATAAAAGACATCCCCTCAAGAACCTCTAAAACACTGCTCATTGATTTGGCAATGCCCAATAACATTGATAAAGCACTTGCTCAATTTAAGAACATAAAACTATTCGATCTGAACAGTATTTCGATTGAGCTTGAGGACACCAAAGCAAAAAGACTTGCGGCATTGAACTACGTCAATAACATAATTAAAGAAGAAATCCACATATATCTCGATTGGCTTCAAAGTGCCCCATTGAGATCATTTTTAGCCGAATATAAAATTGTAATTAATGAAAAAGTGAAAGGCTACTTCCAAGATAAAGAAGAAGAAAACATGGATCAAAAGGTCAAATCGGTAACCAATCAGGTTATGAGAAAACTAATGGCCGAAACCGAAACCCTAAAGTCCTTTCACAAAATAGACAAAATTATAGCCGAACAGGCAGCTTTGTAGATAAACACCTTTAACTAAACTTCAAAGAATGATTACTTTCTAAATCGCAAGGCACCTGTTTCGATATTGATGGCCGTTTTTGCCAGGATGGTAAATATAAATGCCCCCATTGCCCAAATACCCAGAGTTACCCCGACCTCAATTCCCGTTGGGGTGTATTCGGCAATTTTTCCATAAGGCCCCGGAATAAATCCTGGAACGATAAGACCAAATCCTTTTTCGATCCAAATGGCTACAAATAGCATGGAGCATGCAAAAAACAACACTTTAAAATTATTTCGCAGTTTATGAAAAGTTAACAGTACCGTAGCCAGCACATTCATCGAAATAGCTGTCCATATCCATGGCAATAATGCCGTTTTTCCATCCAATCCGAAGAATAAGTAATAAGCGCTTTCACTATGGTGTGTAGGCGCATAAAATTCCTTAAATAATTCGGAGATCAGCATGATAAGATTTATTTGTGCTGCTACCGTTACCACTATCGCTATTTTTTTAATGGTCTTATCCTCAATTTTAAAGGCGGTATTTGTACGTATAATTGCCAATATTAATATGATAAGGGCCGGTCCGGCAGCAAATGCAGAAGCCAAAAATCGAGGGCCTAATAAGGCGTTATTCCAAAATGGACGTGCCTGTAAACCCTGGTATAAAAACGCAGTCACCAAATGAATGGATACCGCCCAAAACACGGAAAGCAACGCTCCGGGAATATAAATTTTCGGGTTTGCCGTTTTTCCCTGGTAATGCCTGAATAAGATATAAAATGGAATGCTGATATTCAAAAACAGATAGCCGTTAAGCACCAGGACATCCCAGGTAAGCATGGAGTTAGGAAAATTAAAAACACCTATCCCCGGAATCATATGCCATAAAACCGAAGGACCTCCCATATCGGCTATCACAAATGCCAGGCACATAAAGAGGGCTGCCACAGCAAGCCCTTCTCCAATAAGTACAGCCTGCTTAAAATCGATATCCTTTAAAACATAGGTCGGCATAACAATCATCACCGCCGCCGCAGCTACTCCAACGAGAAATGTAAAGTTAGATATATAAAGCCCCCAACTTACGCTGTCCGTCATTCCTGTCACACTTAAGCCCTGATCCAACTGTATGGAGTAACAGAACATACCTACCAACATGACGAAGGTTAAAAACCCCATCCATATGTGGTATTTTCTTGAACCACGTGTGGTAATATCCACACTGTCCTTAACTAAACTCCAAAACACTTTTAGTTCTCTCATTCAAATAAAATTTAACTCAATACACGCTCCTTCTCTATCTTAATCCATAAAATACCAGAACTTCGGTTCTGTTCCCAGATCTTCTTTAAGCCTGAACACTTTTTTATTTT
>PVMK01142911.1_pt1 | contig 14570 bp, 16 predicted proteins | sample 1853481 | NCBI WGS metagenome assembly PVMK01 (sample SAMN08533507, study PRJNA380276) | Marine sediment metagenome, whole genome shotgun sequencing project. | reverse complement strand
CCAAGAATAAAGATTTTATCCATACTGATCCCTGGCGGGTTCTAAAGATACAAGGTGAATTTGTAGATGGTTTTGATACTCTGGCGGGAGCCGGTTCATGTATATCTATTTTTGGATCTGCAAGGACAAAACCTGATGATAAATATTATAAGGCAGCAGAAAAGACAGCAGCTCTGCTGGTAGAGAACGGGACCGGAGTGATCACGGGAGGCGGACCCGGAATAATGGAGGCAGCAAATAAAGGTGCTTATGAAGCCGGGGGTGTCTCTATCGGATGCAATATCGAACTGCCTTTCGAACAGGAACCTAATCCTTACCAGAACATATCATTGGAGTTTCACTACTTCTTTGTACGCAAGATGATGTTTGTCAAATATTCTGTGGGATATATTATCTTCCCCGGGGGTTTCGGTACGCTTGATGAGCTTTTTGAAGCATTGACCCTTGCCCAGACAAATAAGATCGAGCATTTTCCTTTAGTGCTTTATGGTAATGACTACTGGAAAGGACTTGATGGATGGATCAATGAATTCCTCCTGGAGAGGCATGATGCTATCAGTCCAGAAGATATGGAATTGTATAAGATAGTTGATGACCCAAATGAAGCTGTTGCTCATGTCATAAAAACTATAAAAGAAAACGGACTTGCCTGATATTTACTTGTTTTTGTTTTCAGCTTCCTGGGTATCAGAAGGCTCACCGGGCTCCGAAATAATATTGTCCTTATCCTCTTCCGGTTCAGCCAAAGTGGAAAAACCAGTTTCGGGTAAAAATCCACTTACTGTAAAATTAGTCTTTATGGTCTTGATGCCAAGATTTTCACGTGCTGATTTATTGGCCCTATTGATCACTTCCTGCATCTTCTCGGAAACATTTACACCCTTGTAAAGCCTGGCGGTAATATTTATTATTGCTCCGTTTGATTTTGGAACTACCTTTATCCTTAGATTATCTACATCCTTGAGGTCGGCTATGTCCTCTTCGATCTGCCTGGAGGCACTTTTTGAAGTGATCATTGCTTTTCCATCACTTACCGAAGCAACATTTGTTGTCTTTAATTTTCTTTTATAGAACTCCAGGACCAGGAGTCCTATTGCAATTAATATGATGGCTACAAAGATGAGGGCCATTATATGAATATTCGTGTTACCGCTAAAGTATAATATCCTTCCGAATATATCAGACCATTCAAAAAGGTCTGCATATATATTTACGATCACAACTATTGATGAAATAACCAGAACCAGTAGCAGCAAGATCATGATGATCCTATTGAATATATTCATTTTGAGCCCTTTCAGTTGTGCTTGTTTTTAATTTAAGTAAAAATTTTCTTTTATAAATTATTAGAAGATAATCTGTATATATTATTATATGAATTTTTCAGGCCTGAATCAATTTCTTTGACTGATCTTTGCCCATTGATCGCGGAGAGTTGCGGTCCTGTTAAACACTATATTATTCTCAGTAGTATCCGGGTCCACTGCAAAATATCCCAATCTCTCGAACTGATATATATCTCCTGGAGCTGCCTGTACCAGGGAAGGCTCTAGCATGCAGTCATTGACTACTTTTAGGGAATCAGGATTGATATTATCCTGATAGTCTCCAGACCCTTTGGTTTTCAGTGGATTTTCTTTTAGAAACAGGCGGTCATACAGTCTTACTTCAGCTTTGATAGAATGTTTAGCCGAGACCCAATGAAGGGTGGCCTTGACTTTCCTGCCATCCGGAGCATCTCCACCTTTTGTCTCAGGATCATATGTACAGTGAAGTTCGATTATATTTCCGTTTTTATCTTTTATGACATCATTGCATTTAATGAAATAAGCATATCTTAACCTGACCTCTCTTCCCGGGGCCAATCTGTAAAATTTCTTTGGAGGATCCTCCATGAAGTCTTCTTTTTCTATATAGAGTATTTTTGAAAATGGTACCTTCCTCTTTCCTGCAGACAAGTCTTCTGGATTATTTATAGCATCAAGTTCTTCAAAACTGTCATCAGAGTAATTATCGATGACAACTTTCAGTGGGTTTATGACTCCCATTACCCTTGGAGCCTTTTTATTAAGGTCTTCCCGGACAAAATGTTCAAGAAATGCAATATCTATAGTACTATCTGCCTTTGCCATACCTATTTGTGAACAAAAATTCCTGATTGCTTCAGGTGTATAGCCTCTCCTCCGTATACCGGAAAGGGTAGGCATCCTGGGATCATCCCAGCCATTTACATACTTTTTCTTCACCAGGTCAAGAAGCTTTCTCTTACTCATAATAGTATATGTCAGGTTTAACCTGGCAAACTCTATCTGTCTTGGACGGTGTATCCCTAATTGCTCCAAAAACCAATTATAGAGTGGACGGTGATCCTCAAATTCCAGGGTACATATTGAGTGAGTAATATTTTCAATTGAATCTGACTGGCCGTGTGCCCAATCATATGTAGGATAGATGCACCATTTATCACCTGTCCTGTGATGAGTCTCCCGTAGAATCCGGTACATTATTGGATCACGCATATTAAGGTTTGGGGAAGACATGTCTATCCTGGCCCTTAGAACCCTGGCGCCATCTTCATACTTACCGTCTTTCATCTCAGCAAATAGTTTAAGATTTTCTTCTACAGAACGGGACCTGAAGGGACTTTCTTTCCCGGGAGTTTTAAGGGTTCCCCTGTATTGCCTAATCTCATCTGCATTCAGGTCGCATACATATGCTTTGTCTTTCTTTATAAGTAAAACAGCATATTCATATAATTTCTCAAAATAATCTGAGGCATAGTATTCCCTGTCTCCCCAGTCGAATCCAAGCCAGCTTATATCTTTCTTAATGGACTGGACATATTCAGATTCTTCTTTTGTGGGATTTGTATCATCAAATCTCAGATTACATTTGCCATTGAATTCATCAGCCAAACCAAAATTCAGGCAAATGGATTTCGCATGACCCATATGCAGGTATCCATTTGGCTCTGGTGGAAATCTTGTATGGACCCTTCCACCATTCTTTCCTTTTTTCAGGTCTTCCCTGATGGATTCCCTTATAAAGTCAGTTTTTTCTTTAATATCATCCATAATAATTCTTTCGCATAATATATATTATAAATGGTTAAAATAAGATTATATTTTATTTAATAGGACAATTCTTGTCAAAGCAATTATACTATATGCAAATATAATTCATTTAGCAAAGGATAAATCCTATCTGATGAATATTTATGAAAAATCTTTGGCCCTGCATAAGAAATACAAGGGAAAAATAGATGTAATATCTAAGGTAGATACAAAAACAGAAGAAGACCTTTCCATGGCATATTCTCCTGGAGTAGCAGAACCCTGCAGACAAATATTTAGAGACCCTTCTACTCTAAATACCTATACATCAAGGGGAATATGATAGCGGTTGTATCTGACGGATCTGCAGTTTTGGGTCTTGGAAACATAGGAGCACGTGCAGCCTTACCTGTAATGGAAGGCAAATGCATTCTTTTTAAAAACTTCGGGGGAGTATCAGCATTTCCAATATGCCTGGAGAGCCAGGATGTAGATACCATAGTAGAAACAGTAAAACTGCTTGAGCCTTCATTCTCAGGTATAAACCTTGAAGATATTTCAGCTCCCCGCTGCTTTGAAATAGAGGCAAGATTAAAAAAAGAGACCGGTATGCTGACATTTCATGATGACCAGCATGGCACGGCAATAGTGACACTTGCAGGATTATTTAATGCAAGCAAATTGCTTAAAAAAGATATAAGGGATACAAAGATAGTAATAAATGGAGCAGGGGCGGCAGGCACATCCATTGCAAACCTTTTAAATTATGTAGATATAAATGATGTAATAATGTGTGACTCCAAAGGCATAATCTATCAGGGTAGGTGGGACCTGAATGTCTACAAACAAGAGATTGCTGAATTAACTAATCTGAGAAACACTAAGGGTAGTCTTGCCGATGCAGTTATTGATGCAGATATATTTATAGGGGTATCCGTAGCTGATGTATTAACACCGGGGATGGTATCAACTATGAACAGTAATCCAATAATATTTGCACTGGCAAATCCTGAACCGGAAATATCACCAAAACTTGCTAAAAAAGCTGGGGTCAAGATCATGGCAACAGGTAGGAGTGACTATCCTAACCAGGTAAATAATGTCCTGGCTTTTCCTGGAATATTCAGGGGAGCACTTGATGCTGGAGCAGATGAGATAAATATAGAGATGAAGCTTTCTGCAGCAAGAGCGATCTCTGAAATAATTTCCGATAAACTATCCTATGAATATATAATACCAAAACCGTTTGATCCAAAAGTAATGCCGGCGGTTGCAGTGGCTGTGGCAGAGTCTGCAATCAATACAGGGTATGCTAAAGATAATATAGATATAGATAAGATAAGGATAAATGCTGAGAAAATAGCTGGATTAAAATAAAAAATTATTTGGAGGGTAATGGATTCCAGGGAAAGAATACTAAAAGCACTAAATAATGAGATCCCTGACAGGGTACCGACTTTTGAACTTCTTATTGATGAAGCAAGCATTATAAAACTGGCAAATCTGATTATAGATGATTCTATAAACATTGAAAAAATAAAGACGAGGTTTGGAGAAGAAACCAGGAAGTCCCTTGAACTCCACTATCAATTAGCAGAAAAATTGGACCTTGATTCACTAACAACTATTTTCTCTACAGGTCTTAATAATATTGATGATAATATCGCGGAGGACAGGTTTGGGACAAAATATCATCTTTCGGAACATGGACAGCCCCTTCCTTTCGATGGTCCCATAAAAAGTATTAGAGATACAGCCGGATTTGATATGGCGAAAAGCTTAAAGGATGCGGATTTTGAAGGACCCCGTTATATTATTAGAAGATCAGGTGGGAAAAAAGCAATATTTCTCCTAATGTCTGACCCATTTAAATTGAGCTGGAAATTGAGGGGTGGCATGGAGGATCTCCTCATCGATTATGCAATAGACCCTTCACTTGTCCATAGAATGGCCTCTATAACCACTGATTATAATTTGGCGGCAATAGAGCATGCAGCAGGTATGGGAATAGATGCCATTGCTGTAGAGGGAGATCTTGCGGGGAGTGAAAACCTTATAATGTCCCCGGATCATTTTAAGGAATATGTAAAACCATACCTGGCAAAAATTGTAGAATATTCACATGATAAAGGGCTTAAAATAATAAAGCATTCTGATGGTAATATCTGGCAGATCCTTGATGACTTGATCGAGGTGGGATTTGATGGCATTCACCCAATTCAGCCCCAATGTATGGATATAGGTGAGGTCAAGGAATATTTAAAAGATAAAGCCTGCATAGTAGGCAATATAGACTGTCAGGAACTTCTTCCGAATGGTTCAAAAGATGAGGTCGACAGGGTCGTTAAGCAGACTATTGACATAGCGTCGCCCGGCGGAGGGTATATAATAAGTTCCTCCAATTCCATCCACCCGGGAGTAAAACCTGAAAACTATATCGCCATGATAGAGGCTGTCCATAAGTATGGTCTCTATTAAGAAAGTGTTAAACAGATCTTTAATAGGAGGGTAAGTTTATGGCTATAATTGGATTAAGTGGCAGTCCATTTGTCCGGGGTAATACAGATAGGCTTGTAAGGGCTGTCCTTAAAAAAAGTGGCCGGGAAACTGTTTTCGTTAATCTTTCCAGGCTACGCTTTGACCCGTGCCGAGGATGCGCCCATCTTTGTGGAACAACGAATATGTGTGGTAGAAAAGATGAACTCCATCCATATCTAAAACTGGTGCTGGAATCAGAAGCTTTAGTGCTGGGAACACCTTATCAGTTGGGAAGGGAGACAGGATTTATGAATAATTTCCTGACACGTTTATGGTGTTTCTTTCATGTTAAAAAACTTCTATCCGATAAACCTGCATTACTTATTTCGGTGGGAATAAAAGAAAAAGCGATACAAAATGGAATAGCAGGTTTTGAGAGTGTAGTGACACACAGCGGCCAATTTAATCTGCTGGGACATATTTATTACCAATCACTGATCCCCCCATGCCTTAAATGCGGGGCGGGAAGTTACTGCCGTGTCGGTGGATTATGGAAATATATACTTGACCAGGATGAGAAGAAACTAAATGAATTTGAATTTACTCCTGACAAATTTAGAAAATGGGAGGATGATCCTCAGGCGGTTGAGGAAGTAGACAGGTATGGCAAAATACTTGCAGAACTAAAATAGTTCACTAATATAAGCAGATGAAAAGTATGACCGTACCCAAAGTCCTCTGGCTATGTTTTAAAATATGCGACAGTTTCCCCGATTTTTTCGATGAAGATCTTTAGTTTTGTATCTTCATAAATATCGACAAGTTCAACCGGTGAACCGGGTATAACAAGACTCCCGGCTCTCAATACCTCATTTCTCTTAGTCAATTTCCAATCAACCACCTGAGTGAATGCAAGGGGCCTCCCATAATTTCAGATGCGATAGCTCTGTAATTATTTTGCCGTCTTTATAAACTTTGAACAATTCCGATTCAAATGATAATTTATCCGGAGAGCTCTTACTGCTGCCCACAATTAATCCAGCATGAATACCATTTGAACAGATCAATTCCTGCAAAGTTGGCGGGGTAAACCAAAATTTGAAATTGTGGATCTCGATTCCCGGACTTACATATTCAATAGCACTTATTAAGGTTTTATCAGTCAGGTTTTCACCTTCCAGGTCTTTACCTATTTTCAAAACCATTTCCGGCTCTATCGCACAATTGACATAGCTTTTCCAGTTAAGCTCTTTTCCTTCATTAAAAATGTGCGGCCTGAACAATCTGCCTAGAATCGGTTCATTTAATCCAAATTGAGACTGGATAGCGCTACTGGTACAGCCAATTTTATATCCGACTGCACGCTCACCTCTTGCTGTCTTCTTTTTAGCAACCAGGTCCTGAACTGCATAGGATTCATGAACAGATAGATCTGAAATTGAATATTGAGTATTGCCACTCCAGCAGCCATTATAAAATGTATTGAAAAAACCTTCTGCAAATTTTTCTACTAGCTTATTATTCATCAAAGGGCTTCAACTACAATAACAATTCTGCTTTTTCCGCTTTAAATAAGACTTGCTCTCCATCAATACTGGAATGGCCGCTTAGCCTATATCCTTTAGGACCTCCATCTTGTGTAGCAATGGCTACCTGCATATTGCCATTATCACGGATATTTTGCTGCGTTACCTGCATTTTATAGATGCCAAATACAAGAGTATCATCATCACGCACTTCCGCCACTTTTCCTACTATGATCAAATGAGGCTCTCCCTTATTTGATGCAGTAACGATAGATACAGTAGGTGCCTGGGTGATCAGATCTTTTATTTCTTTTGTAATGATCATTTATTAACCCCCTCTATATTTTTTCTTCATTTCACTTTATCATGGAAAAAGGTTTTGGGAAATAAAATGTCCTACATTCCTTAATGGAAATGGCACCATATACTTGATCGGCCATTATGGACGAACTCAGGATCAGGATTATTAATTTAGAAAGGGATTTTTTATGAAACAGGAAAAGATAGAAAAATTTGAAGGATTTTTTAAAGAGACTGTTGATTTTTTTAAGGAACTAAAAGTTAATAATGACAAATTATGGTTTGACTTGCACAGAGGACCCTATGAAGATTATGTGCTGGGTGCAGCCAAAAGTTTCATTGTAGCTATGGGAACCAGGTTAAAGGAACTTTTACCTATGGTCATTGCAGATCCCAGGACCAATAAATCTTTATTCAGGATAAACAGGGATATGAGGTTCAGCAAGGACAAATCTCCATACAAGACCCACATGAGTATAATATTCTGGGATGGAGACCTGCCCAGGATGGAATCATCTGTCTTTTATTTTCACTTTGAACCGCCCCGCATATCCCTGGGAGTAGGTATATATAAATTTACCAGGCCCCAGCTTGAGGAATACAGGAATTCTGTAGTGCATCCAAAATATGGCAAGCAGTTAAGCGGAATATATAAAAAGGTCTCGGGGAAAGGGTATGAGTTTAGTGGGAAAAAATATAAAAGGATCCCTGTGGGGTTTGATCCTGAACATCCAAATGCTGATTTCCTGCTTTATGACGGTATACATGTCGGTAAGGATTTTGAAATACCTGAAGAATTTTATTCTGAAAGATTCATAGATTTTTGCTATAAACCTTTTAGAGATATGCTGCCTGTACAGCAGTGGTTATCAGAGCTTACTAAGAGGGCATGATAAATATATATTATTCCCAATTAAAGGGTCCGGTTATTTATATACTCTTTTTTCTATGATCTTTCCTATTACCAGGTACCTGAAAATCTTACCCTTATAGCTTTTAACAGCGGCCACAATGGCATAGATAGAAAAGAAAAACCAGAGTGGGAAATAGAAGTTAACGATAACCATTGAAACCCAGAAAAATGCACCGGGCTCTCCACCACTGGTCGCATTTGTTAATATCAGGGAAACAGCCATAAGTATAATGCCTATGAAGATAGACAGCATTAATAGTAAAAAGAATAGGAGCTGGAAAAATATTGCCTGGATCGCATTATATCTTACAAATTTTGATTTATCTTTCTGTGTAAACCATATTACTATGGGGGCCAGTATCCCGATATTCGGGATGAGGATTGCCAGATGTGAAAGCATAGACAAAAGTTTGTCATCGGATTTTAGTTTTTCTTTCATATTTTTCCTTAATTTTTTGTCTTTAAAATAAATAAAAAAATCTTCGTAAATGTTATCTAAGAATACAATCGGTTATTGCTAATTACAAGTAAAATTGTAATAAGTATTGGTGGTTTACTGTAAAGTTTGACTCTGCTATATCCAGAAGCTAGAATATGCTTATCTATCAAATCAAGAGGAGGAAATTATATGGGCGTATTGGTTTTACTCGAAGTACAAGTCAAACCTGAAGAGATTTCTAATATGAAGGAGTTTATGGCAGAGATAATTCCGGATACCCGCTCATACGAGGGTTGCCAGAGGATAGATGTCTATTTTGATACCGGGGATAAAGCCAGTATGGTTGCAGTTGAATACTGGGATTCCCGCGCCCACTATGATAAATATCATGCGTGGCGCAAAGAAACAGGAGTTTTAGATAAAATAGGTACAATGCTTACTGGGCCGCCAAGTGTGCGATATTTTGAAAGAATTAATGCTTAGCATTTGTATGCAATAAGAGTTTTATGGAAAATCCAGCACCTTCAGTAGAGTGTGGGTAAATAGCAGTGTTTTCTCCAGGGATTATCAGATAATCAGTTATACCAGTCCATACATCTTTTAACTCAGTCTGTATTTTTCAGGAAGTATGATTTTATTAAGTTATCTTTTTCTTTAACGGTCCAAACTGAATAATTCTTGGATTTCATCGTATCAATACCGGGAGCTGGCAGGAATGTGGTTATAAGCTCAATGATTTCACCTTTTTTAAGATTCTTTACTTCCTTAAGGATAGCCACTATTGTCATCTGGTCTTTATCTTTTGATTTTTCTTCATTGATTGAAACTGTGATCCTATCAGTAGAAAACCAATCCGGCTTATCTTTAAAATATTCTTCATCTTCATAATGATCATCAGTTACTGCTTGTCCTACTGCTTTTTGTATTTTATTTATCAATTCACTAAGAGGTATATTACCAACAGAAGAGATATTTTTTAAGGTTGCAATCTTACCAATTGATTTCCTTAAGACGGGATTTCTCAGCTTCTTAAATGGTGGAGCAATACCGATCAGGGTTTCTTCAAGCTCCGGATATGCATTCAATAGATCGTATACTTTCGTAGATGGTTTTATTTCAATTTTTGTTTCAGGCATTTGATCCTCCAAATGATATAATTAATTATAATACTAATACTATGGTAATAGTATTATATCACAGGATAAGTAATTCCTCAAATGCCAACTTTATTAATACTGTCAGTAGCTACAAGCATTAATGCACTGGTGGTAGGAATAAGCATATCGATATTAAATATATCAATATATCTATCAATTCCAATCATAGGTTTATTTACTTTTATCTTTTCAAATACAAATCCTGGCTATGTGTCGGTAATGAGAACCACCTTACCTGCATATCCACCACGTTCAAGTAGCTCGTGAGCACGAGTAGCCTCGACCAGCGGAATGCGCTCCGCTATCACCGGCTTGATACTGCCTGATGCCACCAGGTCAAGAAGCTCTGTCAGTGTTTCACGGTACCAGGCATTGTCCTTTCCAATATCCGGGGTCAAAGGCATTTTCTTGCCATCCGGGATGACTTTGAGCAGAAATACCATCAGTATAGTGAATGGAATAACCCGTAGTCCTGCCTTCTTGGTTGCGGCCACACCGAACCACGCTAACCGCCCACCTTTCCGTAAAGCCCGGTACGAACGCCAGACCTGCATTGCACCACCAATTGGATCGAACACAGCATCTACTCCATCACCGGTAATATTGTGAATGCGTTTAACAAAGTCTTCAGAGCGATAGTCAATCGGTGTAGCTCCAAGTCCGGACACGAGTTCATGGTTATGCTTGGAAGCTGTGCCATACATCTCTAAACCTGCCAATTTACCAAGCTGTAGCAGGGCAGTTCCCACACCTCCCGCTGCACCATGGACGAGAATACGTTCGCCTTTTTGCACATTAGCTGTTCGGTGTAATGCTGCATACGCGGTGAGGTAGTTCACTACCAGACACACAGCCTCTGCAGGATCCACGCCATGAGGGACAACCACCAATTCGCTGACAGAAAGGCAGATGTACTCTGTGTAACCACCACCGACTCCAAGAGAGAAAGTCCCGCCGGCAACCATCTGCCCGGGCTTGATATTGGAAACCCCTTCACCCAGCTTGTCCACCACACCAACGATGTCCTCACCCAGGGTAAACGGAACACGCGGAGTACCGGGGAATGAACCTGAGCGTCGGAACATGAGATCATAGGCAGAGACTCCGGCTGCCAGGACCCTCACCCGAACTTCTCCGGGCTGAGGTTCGGGGAGTCCCTCTTCAACTACCTGTAACACTTCCGGCCCGCCATGCCTGGATACGATGATGCGTCGGTATTTCATTTTATTCATTTTTTCTTTGGCAGTCATTGTTTTTTCTCCTTTTTAACTATATTTTTTGAGTTATTTTAGACTAATATGGCATATTTTCATTGTAGAGATAAAACTCTTTTTAAATCCGGTTATTGTTCCGGTTCACTTAGTTGATCCGGACATCCCTTAACTGCTCTGAAGGACAAGTAGTCCGGCCGGATATCCATTCCTCTGGAGTAAACTCCTCCATTATAGACTATGATATAGGCCCTTCCTTCTGATGCAATGGTATCTGTCCAGTAGTAGATAACCTTTGAATGCGGATCCCACAAAGGAGTCTCTTTATCAGGGGTGAAATTATAACTGGCTTTTTTATTTTCAGGATCCCATTTACCACCGGCATCTTTCTCGTGAAGCATTTGAGAGGAAACTGCTTCTTCAACTGTGGGCAGGCGCCAGATATTTACTTTTTCATCAAGCATATCAGTGCCATCTTCGTTTAAGTGGGCAACTATTTCTTTTGCTTCATTATAGCTTACTCCGTCATCTGGCCATCCTGGTCCCCTGGGAGCCCATATGAGGCAGACACTGCCAGCCTCAACTGTCCGTTGTCCATAATCACCATCGTCTACTCGGTTGGATACTTTTACCAATCCAATGGTGCTGGTAACAATTAAAATGATTATAGGAAGTGCAAAAACCAGAATATAGGCAAGTTTTTTAGGCTTTGCTCTTCCAAAGAAAAAAAGGAGACCTAATCCAGTAAGGGGTATAATAATCATTACCCATACTAAACTGAAACTTGCTCCGGATAAAAATATTGCTGCAGCAATTCCAATAACAATACATAGGGGAAGTGAAGCAATGGTAAAACGAATACCAATAAGTCCGATTATTATAAATACCAGGGTAAGTGAGAAGTACTGGATAAGCATCATGGAAATATTTTCCCAGATATTACTGCTATACCAGCCCTCATGGAAGTTTTCCATTCCTCCCCAATAAGCCCATATTGAGGCAATTATTACCACAATAGCAACTGCTATCCATCCAAGTATTAATTGCTTTTTACTTATAGCTGGTTCCATAAGCTTTTTCTTTTTATTCCATTGATTCTCATGACACTGACTTATTATTATGTTCCATAGTCAGATACTAATCGGGCCCCTCGTATGCAAATAAAATTATAACTATTTTAACATGTATGGTTATATTAGAATATTTTTTAAGGTTTCCGGATTAATTTGAAAATTAATTGAATAAGAGCAGCACTGGTTAAATGAATTTCTGGAACTATTATCAGGTTTTGGCTATAAACAGATCCAATATTTTGGATATCTATTTATCAGGTATACCTATATTTTTAGAATACCTATTGATAAAGATTAAACATAAGACTGAAACAAAAACCATAGTAAAAACAGTTCCCAAAAACATTGATGAGTATATTTCTATATTTGTGGCTCGGAAAAATGGGTTAACAAGGTATGTAGATCCCAGGCTTATAAACATTATAGGGACGAGGGACCAATAAGATTTTCCTTGTTTTATGCTATCATCGCCCCCAAATTTGTAAATATATAATGCAAATGCTTGAAAGATAAGATACACAGTAATGAACCAACCAAAATAATTAGATATAGGAACACCATAAAAAGCACCACCATCTTCCCATATCCACATTCCATAAATTGTTGACATTATGGGATCAAAACAAAAATCCAACATAACCATAATAAATGCGGAAATAAATGGAACAATAAATAAGTTTCTTTTTTTTATTCTTTTTCCTAAATCTCCAAGAAAAATAGTACCCATTGTCCAGGTCAAATAGCCGGCAAAGAAATAAGCAGGCATGACTACTGCCGGAACTTTGCCTATTTTTATACCGAGAATATCTGTATAGTGGTATTTTCCAAATGGAAACACCGTTTCGATACTCAGTGTCTCCATTGTCCATGAAATAACAGAGGTTATTGCAAAGAAAATTAACATGCTTTTCCATCCATATCTTTTTACTCCATGAAATGAAACAAAGATGATTAGACCAATGCCAGCAATTATTCTAAATATTACTCTGCTATCGTTATTGATAATTGGCACAAGAATGGAAAAGATAAGATTTAATAGAAAAGCCGCAAGCAGTACGATAATGAGTTTATTATCTTTAAAAATATTATCATTTGAATTTTTATCCAATTATTATCTCCATGATAATTTGCTTATTTTTGAAAACAACCCACTGCTTTAAAGAATAGTGTTGAAATCTATTGTGTAATAATTATAGGGAAAATGACCAAACAGTCAAAATACCTTTTTGATCCAATTTATTTAATATAAGACTCATCTAGAATGAAAATCAAACGGTATGCTGTTATGAAACTACTGTAGTTTATGAGGAACAACCTGTTTATCAAACCTGGCAGGGATAGTAGACGAAGTTCAAACCAGGATTATTGACTCAAAGGAAGATATTTTTATACCTGGATTAGATTGAATTAAATCACATTACTTATTGGGTACCAATACCTCTACAAAGGATATTAATAGAGTAAGCTAAATTAAAAAGTGCTTAAACACTGATCCAGAAGATAAAACTAATATATAGATTAAAATAACTATAAAGGTCTTTTGGGTTTAGTGATTTAGTTTTTAAAAAGGGTTTATTTTTTTTCTTTTTCTCCCAATCTTTCTACTAATCTGCTTAGCTGAAGAATTATTATAACTGCAAAGATAGTCACAAATATTGCATAGATAGTTAAAGAAACCATAGCAGAGCCAACACTAATTCTAGTACGAATATAGTCATTAATAAAAGTACGGATTAATTCGTTCCATGCTAATGCTGCAACCAAGCCAAAACCAGTGGTTGCAAGAGTGAGCATTTGTTTAACTGCAGCTAGCTGATATTTTTTAATTTCTACTTTAATTCTTTTAATCATCTTAGGTTTTTCTTTATCATTCATGTTTTATTCCTTCTCTTCTTAATTTTTTAATACAATGTAAATTGGAGTTCTTTTTTAACTTCCAACAGCAAAAGAAATTATAATTGATAATGTTAGTAAAAACCCTTCCAATGGTATAGCTTATTATATTCATAAACTAATAGGAAATAAATTGGTCATTTTCACAATTTGATTTGAAGGACTGTGAATAAATTTACCTGTCAATGATCCAAACTTAATTGTAGACTCACCAATTAGCTTCATTATGATAAAACTTTCCACTATGACAAACTATTCCAGGAGTTTTTAATCGGTAAATCATAAGATAATATTTAACATATTTTAAATAAATAAGACCCTATTTATAATATATCTGGGGTCTTATTATTTTGGTAGAAATTAGAGCTTACTGGCTGGCCCGGGTTGTGAAATTTCGAACCTTTTTTTAAAGCATTTAATTGATTTGAATGATTTTTTAGTAACCAAATAAATGTCTACTTTGGCTGGGAATAGTAGACGACGTTCAAACCAGGATTTTACTTATAAATGACGATATTTTTATACCA
>PVMK01140641.1_pt1 | contig 14570 bp, 13 predicted proteins | sample 1853481 | NCBI WGS metagenome assembly PVMK01 (sample SAMN08533507, study PRJNA380276) | Marine sediment metagenome, whole genome shotgun sequencing project. | reverse complement strand
TTAGAGTGTTAGTTTAGCGGCCAGAGGCCTTTTTCTTCCAGGACCGATTTCAGGGTCTTCAGGGCAGAATTGGTGGCCGGCATTCCCCCGTAAATAGCGGTTTGAAAAATTACTTCGGCAATTTCCTGTGGCGTGCAGCCAACATTTAAAGCTGCCTGAATATGCAGCCGGAGTTCATCCAGCCGGCAAAGAACGGTCAACGCTGCGACGGTGACCAGCTGCCGGGTAGTATGGGGTATTTTCTCACGGGCATACATTTGCCCGGTTATAAATAACGACAGATCTTTGGCCAGATCCGGGTCAAACGACCGCCAGAGATCGAAAGGTCTTTCGCCCTTGACATCTTTAAAATACAGTTCCGCGGTTTTCTTCGTTTTTTCAACAATGTCCTTGCTCAAAAGGATCTCCCTCGTCCCAATTGGTTGGCACCAATTGGGAGTTATTATAGCGGTTGTCATAAATATGTTCCGTTGGCCAGATTTCCTGATTGGAGATAATTCAATGTCTAACGCTCTGAAATCATTACAAACATGACAACCGCTATGTTTTTGTTTTTTCGAAACGTTTATATGACCAACGCTCAATTCGATGTTAGAATTTTAAAACCAAACAGCCCCACCAAATTGGTGGGGCTGGGCGTTTGAAGCGGTCTATATTGCATCTTTGATAGTACCGTCATTCCGGAGAACCCCAATAACAGAAACCAAAAACGATTAGCGATCTATGCTTTTTCCGCGCCCGGCGGCGGAAAAAGTGGCCCCTGTGAGGTGGTAGATGCGCTCAATGGCTATTGAGCAAGTTGTCAGTCTCAGTGTTCAGCATTTTCCAGTCCCTGACACCTGACACCCGAAACCTTCCGGATATGACAACCTGTTGCCAGATAAACGGCACTAAGCGTCTAGACTCACACTATTGAGTACTTGGGACCACCACCGCCCTCGGGACAGGTCCAGACAATATTCTTATAAGGGTCTTTAATCTCGCATGTTTTGCAATGAAGACAGTTTGAGGGGTTAAGCTTCAGACGCTTGGTCCCATCGGAATCCTCCTCAAGCTCATAAACCTGGGCCGGACAGAAACGGGTGCAGGGACTGCGATAGTTATCATAGCAATCCGTGATACACAGTTTCGGGTCCGGTATCACCAGATGACAGGGCTGATTTTCCTCATGGGTGGTGCCGGAAAGATAAAGCCCGGTCAATTTATCCAGATAAAGCTTGCCGTCAAGGTCCTGGGTTTCCGGCGATGCTTCGGGTGCAGCTGGGTCTGAAATCTTTTTTAAAGACGAACTGTCTTCCTCAACTATCATCGGATCCGTAAATCCCCGTCCACCGCTCAAATACTGGGCGCCGATGGTGATGAATTTGCCAATTCCCTTTTGAGAAAGGGCCTGTCCGAAATTCCGGGCGGCATACAGTTCTTTTTTTATCCAGCTGTCGGCAACTTTTTGTTCATACACCCCCAGCGTATCAGCAGAGTAGTTCTCACTGTCGAGCGCTGCCACTATTGTTTCGGCTGCCAGCATGCCTGACTTGGTGGCCGTGTGGATCCCCTTGAGTCGCTGAATGTTTAACATGGACGCACTGTCGCCGACGATCAGCGCCCCGTCCACTGCCAGGCGGGGCATGCTATAAAAGCCGCCGGCCGGCAGGGTCTTGGCGCCCTGCTGCAGCACTTTTCCGCCTTTGATAATGTCGGCAATCATAGGATGTTTTTTAAAGCTTAAAAATGCCTGGTAGGGCTCCAGCAGAGGGTCTTCATATTCCAGACCCACCACAAAACCCACGGCCACCCGGTTGTCTTTCATTTTATAGAGGAATCCACCGCCTTTGATATCCAGACCCAGGGGATATCCAAAGGAATGCAAAACCGTGGTGTTCGAGGCACTAAAAGGGCTTGATTCCGGAATTTCAATCACTTCTTTGACGGCGGTTTCAAACACCGGGGGTATCTTGCCCTCAAAAATTCCCAGTTTCTTGCCAAGCTCGCGTAACAAACTGCCTTGGGATCCCTCGCCAAAGACCGTCACTTTAGCCATCAGATCGACACCGGGTTCAAAATTGGGCCGCTTGTTACCGTCTTTGTCGATACCCTTATCCCCGGTTCGAATGCCGATAACACGGTCGCCATCGGGCTCGTACAGAACTTCGGTGCCGGCAAAGCCCGGAAATACCATCACTCCCAACGCTTCAGCCTGTTCCCCCAGCCACGCACAATACTTGGCAAGACTGACTGTATGACAACCATCGTTGTGCATATAACCCGGCGTGTAAGGCATCTTAAATTTACCGCCAGGCGTCAGATAATAGAATTCATCCCTGCATTCGGCTACTTCGATGGGACATCCTTTGTCCAGATAATCCGGCATGAGTTCTTTAAGGGCCACCGGGTCCAGTATCGCCCCACTCAAGGAATGGGACCCGATGGATTCAGCCTTCTCGATCAGGCAGACCTCAATTTCCTTACCGGCCTGCTGAGCCAGATTCATCAAATGTATGGCTCCGGCCAGATTCGCCGGACCACCGCCGACAAAGAGTATGTCAAACTCCAATGCTTCTCTGGTTTCTTCCATATACAATCCCTATTGTCAACTATCCTTGCATGCGTAATATTCAGAAGTTATATCTTATTTTATGAGACTGTAATTCTCACATAGCAAAATTTACGAAATTGCGAATCTCATATTTCGTGCTTCGATAATTTTCCCTGGTTCGGTATCCGGACTCGAGCTCTTAATTTTCTTCACTTCTTCCGTGACGGCAGGGATCACTTCAAACAGATCGCCGACAACGCCCAGATCCGCTTTGGAGAAAATTGGCGCTTCAGGGTCTTTATTGACGGCCACAATGAATTTGGACGTCGACATGCCGGCCAGATGCTGAATGGCACCGGAAATACCGCAGGCCACGTACAAGACGGGGGATACAACTTTTCCGGTCTGCCCCACCTGATCACTGTGCGGACGCCAGCCCTCATCCACTGCTGAACGGGATGCCCCGACAGCACCGCCAAAAGCGGCAGCCAACTGTTCAATGGCGCCGAATTCCCCTCCGGTTCCCCGGCCGCCGGACACCACAATATCCGCTTCGGTCAATTCGACTTTATCGCCCGTATCCATGCTCTTTTCAACAACCGTGGTTTTAACATCTCCCACCTGGACGGTGGGTTTTTCAATGGCACATTCTTTTGGGTTTTCGGCAATGTCCATAACATTGGGCCGGATAGCAACAATTTGGGTGGCGCTTTCGATTTCAATGTCGGCGAATATCTTGCCGCCGAACATGGGACGTGTACAGATCAATTTGCCGCCATCCAATTTGACAGTGGTACAATCCATGGCCAGTCCGGCATCCAGTCGGGCGGCCAAGCGGGCGGACAGGTCCTTGCCCTGGGCGGAAGCGCCAATGATAATCACCGCCGGATTTGTGGATTGAATCAAATCAGCGATAACATTGGTGTAGGCACTGGTGGTGTAATCCGCCAAGGCCGGATCGTCCGCAACCAGTATTTTGTCGGGTCCATATTTTCCCAATTCCCCGGCAATGCCTTCTATATCGGAACCGACAACCACGGTGCATAAATCGGCCCCTAAACCATCGGCGATACGCCTGCCCTCGCTGACGGCTTCAAAGGATATTTTTCGAAAAACACCATCTCTTTGTTCTGTAATCGCAAACACACCTTGTGGCATTTTGATCTCCTTTTGCAAACTGAAATCCGAAGCACGCCTGATTCTATAAAATTGGCCGAAATACGAAACAATATCGAAATTCAAATTTTAAAATGCTCTAAACTGAAAAAATAAAACATCGGCCAAGAAAGAACGAAGCAAACGCACATTTTTGTTTTGAATTTTTTGTCATTTGATATTCGTATTTGTTTCGAGTTTCGAATTCGGATTTCGAATTTATTTCATTGCATAATCTAATACATTATTGTGAAAACTGGTTATGATTTTGCCGTATAACTTCGGGTTATATGAGCTTAGCTTCTTCGTGCAAAACCCTGACCAGTTCAGCGGCCCTATCCTGGGCGGATTCGCCCTCGATCATTCTGACCGCCTGTCTTTCAGGCGGAAGATTCAAGGCTTTTATCTTTACCTTGCGATTGGCGGTTCCCGCCGCGGACGGATCAATTCCCAGATCGGCAATAGTTTTGACATCCACCGGTTTCTTCTTGGCCTTCATAATTCCGGGCAAAGAAGCATAACGCGGTTCATTTAATCCCCGTTGGGTGGTAAACAAGGCCGGCAGAGCGGCCTCCACCGTAACGGTCCCGCCTTCAATGGTTCGTTGGCACTTGATCTTGCCGTCCAGCAACTCGGCTTTAACGACCATCGAAACCTGCGGGATATCCAAAAACTCAGCCACTGCCGCTGCGACCTGGAAATTGTCTTCATCCACCGCACGGTGGCCGGCAATGATCAGATCAAAGGGGATATCCTTCAGAGCGGCCGACAGTATTCGGGCGGTGGCCAGAGCATCGCTGCCCTGAGCCGCAGGATCGTTGATATGAACACCTTTGTCGGCACCCATGGCCAAGGCGGTGCGAATGGTCTCTGCGGCTTTGTCCGGCCCCATGGAAACAACGGTCACAGCGCCTCCCTGGGCCTCCCGGATTTGCAGGGCCTCTTCGACTGCAATCTCATCGTAGGGATTCATAACCCATTTTATATCCTGGGTTTTAATGGACACCCCATCGCCCGCAATTTCAATCAGCGATTCGGTGTCCGGCACCTGTTTGACTAAAACGACTATTTCCATATCCTACTCCTCTCATATTATTAAAAAGGTTTACAGAATCTTCTCATTTGTTCAGAAGCTTCTCTGCTGGATTAAGGTTAGACCGTTACCCGTTCGCCCGTTGGCCGGTTCATTTAGGAGGACATCCATTTTCATCGGCGGTTATGGCTTGTCTGATAAACGGGCAAACCAGTTAACGGGACTACCGATTCGCCTTGCGGATCCCTAACTGATCCAGTGCAATAATCCACTTGCAGATATTGGCCGAGCCCTCCACCATCGTATAGGTGGGGGCATCACGGAAGAAACGGGCCACCGGATATTCGGTCGAATACCCGTAGGCACCCAGAATCCGCATGGCATAATTGGCACTTTTGTAGGCGATCTCGCCCGCCAGATATTTGGCCTGGGCGACATCCAGTCCGTTGTTCAACCGTCCCTGGTCCTTGGCCACGGCCGCCTTGTAGACCACCAGTCGGGCAGCTTCGATTTCGGCCGACATCTGGGCGATCATATCCTGATTCATTTGATATTCGCCGATGGCCTTGCCGAACTGTTTGCGTTCCATGCTGTATTTGAGCACCTCGTCCAGGCAGGCTTGTGCCAGCCCTACGCCGCCGGCAGCAGCCGAAAGCCGGGTCTGGTTCAAAGAACCAAAAAGAATCTTGGCCCCATCGCCCGGCTTCCCGAGAATATTTTCCTTGGGCAGTTTGGTGTCGGTCAGGAAAATTTCACCGGTGGGGGAGGAGCGGGATCCCATTTTGTCCAGAGCGGTCGTCCGGATGTCGTTAAAGTTCTTAACCTCGACCACAAAGGCCGAAAGCCCCTTGGCGCCCTGGGATCGATCGGTGTAAGCATAGTATATAATAGCGTCGGCAACATCGGCATTGGATATCCAGGTCTTGGAACCGTTTAACAGCCAGTGATCGCCTTTGTCTTCAGCCTTGGATTTCATGGCCATGACATCCGAACCCGCATCCGGCTCGGTCATGGCAAATGCGCCCACATACTCAGCACTCACCAGCTTGGGGATATATTTCTGTTTGAGCTCGTCACTGCCATAGGTAAATATGGTGTAGGCACATCCCAGGGTCTGCATATTAATCTGAACCCTCAGGGAGCTCGATGCCCGGGCGATCTCTTCGGTAACGATCATAGCCGCCAGCCAGCCCATTTCAGAGCCGCCGTATTCCTCCGGGATGACGGTACCAAAAAGGCCCAGTTCGCCCATCGGTTTGACGACTTCCTCGTAAGGAAAATAATGTTTTTCATCCCATTCGTCGGCAAAGGGAGCGATTTTTTCGCTGGCAAAATCACGGACCATGTCGCGCAGCATCTCAAGTTCTTCCGGCAGACTAAAATCCATTTTCAATCCTCCTAAATATTTTTTTATTGAATCGTCAATGCTGTTGTTTATACCATCTTGATTTGGCAAACAAAGGAGCGTGTAATAATAGGAACGCTCTAAAAAAAATATGGTATACCGTATACGCCTATTGGTTTAAGTGATGAACTATAAAGGAAGGTAGGGGGTAAGTCAAGCAAGAAAGTAGCTATTTTGCAGCCACATCGTATTTATTTTGTATAATGATTACCTGAATTTTTACCAGCGAAGATCGCTTCGGATAGATCACCAATATACACTTTTATTCACTGTCGGGAAGAATACGTGCAAAATTCAGGTATTAACATCCTAGGTTTCTTACAACATGTTGTCAGAAAATCGCCGCTAAGGGCCTAGATGCCTTTGTCGATGATTTTGCGGTCGTGTTTGAGGCGCTCCTGAATACCTTTTCCGACCTGGTAGCTGCGGCTGAATTCAGACCAGAATTCCTGATCCTTTTGTTTCCATTCAGCGCCAAAGCGTTTATCAAAAAAGTCACCGAGTTTTTCAAACAACAGCTTCCAGGGCGGTTCGCCTCTGTGGTAAGCCCCCAACAGGTCATTGAGCAAGTCATCCAGATCCGCCAGGGTCTCCTTGGGTAGGTAGGATATGGCGCCTTTTTGGATGGATTCCATCAGTGTTTCGGGGCTGATGGCATGGGCCGTCAGCATAACGGTGGGAATGCCCCTGTCCACAGCCTCTTCCAGCAATTTCAGCCCGTCGACACCCATGATATCCAAAATGGCAAGATCGTACTTTTGTTTTTTGATTTTTTGAGAAGCGCTTTGGTACTCCCGGGCAGTATCCACACGGGCCTCATCTAAAATCTCTACGATGGTTTCCAGAATATCTTCTTCGTCATCTACGGCCAGGATACGTAAACCTTTGAGAAAAGATTCCTTTTCAGTCATCTGCGGATCCTCCGGGTGGTTCGAAAATTTGTACAGAAATTAGCCTGCAATTCAACGGTGTTATTCCAGGTAGCCCATAAGGCGCGGCAGCCACAGAACGACTTCGGGCAAATACGTTATCAGCATCAAAACAGCGCCCTGGATAATTAAAAAGGGTATAACAGCCTTGGATACATAAATAATATCTTTATTGGAAATAGAACCGGTAATATAAAGACTGACCCCCATGGGAGGCGTACAGTATCCGATGGCCAGATTGACCGTCATGATTAAACCGAAATGCATCCAGCTGATACCAAAAGCGTCCAGCATCGGTAAAAATACGGGCCCTAAAATCATGGTGGCCGATATGATATCCATGAACATTCCTACAAAAAGAAGCAAAATGTTCATGGCCAATAGGAATACCACCGGAGACTGAATTGCAGATAACACCGCTTCGGTGATTTTTCCCGGGATGTCCTCCAGGGTAAGCAGGCGGCCGAAGCAGGTCGCCCCGGCCACAATGATTAAAAGGGTTGCCGAGGTTACCGCCGAGCTGACCGTAATTTTTTTAACATCCATGAATTTTATGGATTTGTGGATAAACAGCTCCACAATAAAGGCATACACGCAGGCCACCACCGCGGCTTCATTAGCGGTAAAGGCCCCGGAAAATATGCCGCCGAATATGATTACCGGCAGCATCAGAGACCAGAACCCGTCTTTAAGTACGGCCAACACTTCCATGGGCCTGGGCACCGGCATGCGTACAATCTCGGTCTTTTTCCGGAAAAAAAAGTAAGAATAAAGACACACCCCCAGCATGATAAGGACACCCGGTAAAAAGCCTGTTAAAAAAAGTCCCTCCAAAGAGACATTACTGATCATGCTGTAAAGGATCATGCCGATACTGGGTGGAATAATCACGCCCAGGTTGGGGGAGGTTGTCATCAGGCCCAGAGTGTATTTTTCAGGATAGCCATTTTTGATAAGCGCTGGAATCATGAATCCGCCCAGGGCCACAACCGTGGCGACCGTTGAACCGGATATGGCACCAAAAAGGCCGCAGGCCAAAACTCCGGCCATACCCAGACCTCCCGGAAGCCAGCTCACCAATGCATTGGCGACCTTGATCAGCTTTTCGACGATGGTCCCCGCCGTCATAATGTTGCCGCAGAGGATAAAAAAAAGAACCACAATCAGGGCAAAGTTGTCCAGGCTGCGGTAAAGGGCTTGGGCCAGCAGGAGAACCGGAAGATCGGTGAAAAGGACGAAGCCCAATACGGCGGTAAAAAAAAGGCACATGAAAACAGGGATATAGGTTGCCATGCATCCCAGCAGAATCAGAACAATAATGAGGTGGCTCAGTTCCATATACCGGATCTCCTCGTGGGGTTGTTTGGTCCGTAAAAGCTAATTTTCCTGTCTCTGAGCACGTTGTTCGTTAATATCCTGGTAAACGACCTGGATCGATCGAATCATCATCATCACTCCCATCAACGGCAGGATGGCATACAGAAGGACATAGGGAATTTCCATGATGATGGTCTTCTGGTGGGTACGATACTGCAGCGCCATCATCAGCCATGCCGTAATAAATCATCATGCCCGCAAAAATCATGGTGGCGAAATTACTGAAATAGGTCAGCGGCATCTTGAACCTGGGAAGAAGCTGCACCGACGCGTCAATTTTAATCATCGTGCGACCCTTGACGGCGGCACTGCATCCGATAAAGGTGGTGTAAATAATGACTTCTCTGACAAGCTCCTCGGACCAGGCCAGGGAATAGTTGAACCCGTATCTTAATACGACATTCGCAAAAAGAGCCACTAAAGCCACCATTACGCTGATAAACAGGGTCCATTCTTCAAAAAAAGTCAGGATCTTGTCCAAAAAGTCGAGAATCTTTCCAAACATGGAATTGTCCCCCGGGGCAATTTTTAAATACGTGCTATATATAAAGCCCAAGTGTACCATAGACCAGCTATCTCAAAAAGTGGATTTGCGGCTTTCCAGCGCGACGGGGCCGAGTTTGATCCCGCGTTGCGGAAGCCGCGTCCCATCTTATCCAATATTACTTGTGCGTACTCTATAACCAGATTCGGAATAGCAGTTGTACGTACGTTATTCGAGCGATTTGAAACGAGGCACCACTTACACCAGCCTACGTATTGCGCACTTATTATTAAAGAAAGCGGTATAATGCTGCTGCTAGAATAAGGTGTCACTAAAGAATAAGAGGGGGCTGTATTAGGCCCCCTTTTATTGAGATCTAAAAACATCCTGCCGGGCTCGATAATCATAAAAAAAGTCATTATGGGATCGAACCCGCTTTAGCGGGAAATATTTTTCAAAATCCCTTCTTTTCAGGTTATAAAAAATTACGGCTTATAGCCCATGTAGTTCTGGACCTCTTGCAGAAAGTTAGCAGGCTTATATTTGTCGCCGCTGCGATTTTTATTAATTTCAGGAGCAAACTTCACGTGAACCGAATTTGCCTCTTTGGTAAGAATGGCCATCTCTTTATCCGACAGTTTAAAGAACTCGACACCATACTTTTCCTGGGCGGCAGGGATCTGAGCTGCTTCCTGCTTTTTCGCTGCTATACGCGCCTCGGCGCACATATCCCGCACGGTTTCCACCAGTATTTTCTGAAGATCGGCCGGCAGTTTATTGTACCAGGCCTTGTTAAACAGCCAGATGAAAAGGCCCTGGGCATAATTTAGCTCGGTAAAATATTTGGCCACTTCAAATTTTTTGGTAATGCTGCACACGGTCAGGGTATGATCCAGTCCGGTAATAACGCCCTGCTTTAAGGCCACCGGTACATCCGGCCAGGGCATGACCACGGGGTTGAATCCCCAGGCTTTGTAAGACAGTTTGTTTACCGCGGCCTCAGCAATCCGGAATTTAACCTTTTTGGCATCGGCAATCGTGCGTACCGGTACGGTAGTGGCCCATCCGTAATTGCCGTAACTGGCAATATCAACGCCCATAATCCCCTGGTGATCCATGCCCATCAGGAAATGATCATAAAGTTTTCCGCTCTTGGTAAATTTGTCCAGTTTTTCAAACGAATTGATTAAAAAAGGCAGGTTTACCAGACCGAATCTGGGACCCAGGTTGGTGGCTGCCACCGAACTGACGGCCATGCCCTGGATGGCGCCCATCTGCAGCTGGTTGAGAACTTCGACCTCGCCGCCCAGCATGGAAAAGGGTTTGTAGTCGAGGTACATACGGCCATTGGATCGCTTCCAAAGCTCATCCCGAATCGCAAAACCGGTATAAACACCCTTCAGCACCGGGTGGGATACATTGGAAACAATAATTTTGTATTTCGCGCCGGAAGGATCGAATTTAGCCTTCCAGGCATCCAGAGAAGGTTTTTTTGCCAGTGCCGGTGTGATGACGAGTCCTAGACCAACTAAACAAATCAGTGCCACAGTTAAAAATCTTGTTAACTTCATCGGTTCCTCCTTTTAGGTAGTTGTGGGTAATCTGATACTGCAAAACACTAAACATTATTCATTTACCAAAGTCAGTTTCAGTTTTTATCACAATTTTATAAACTTTTGTCAAGAAAAAATAAGGGGATCGGCTGTTTCTCCCGATCCAGCGCTGATCGCATTTGTTGGACAATATAAAGCAACTATTTGACAATACACAAGAATTCAATCTCCCGTCCAATATTTCTCGGGATCGAAGCGAGCCAAAATTTCCAGCTCCGTATCGGTGGGCACCGGCGTTGTCAACAGATCCTTAGCTATTTTCAGCGGCCAGCCGGTATTTGACATAACCGCGTCCACGGTGACGCCGGGATGAAGCGCAACCAGAACCATTTCTTTGCTATCCGGTTCGAAGCGCAGGAGTCCCAGGGTGGTAATAACCGTGGCAGGACCTCCCCGGGGCAAACCGGCCTTACGGCGCCACTGCCCCCCCTCCCCAAAACCGGGGGACGTGATGTAGTCCACCCGGGGCACAAAGCGGCGCTTTTCATGGGACATGACGATAATATGACGTTTGGCCAGACAGGCCAGGTCACAGGCCCCACCGCTGCCCGGCAGGCGGGTCTCAACGGTTTCAACACCGCCGATATAGCTGGTGTTTAAATTACCGAAACGATCGACCTGGGCGCCCCCGATAAAGCTGACATCCACCCCACCCTGCTGCAGCAGCCCCATGGCATCGGCCGTATCGGCCAGCCATTGGGCCCGGCAAAGGTTGGGTAAATCCCCCATGGTCATGAGCGGCGCGGGTGCCGGTGTATCGCGCACAATGCCCAATTCATAGACCCCGATGGCACCGGGCGCATGGGTATTTTGGGCCAGCAAAAACCCGAGCAACGGCAGGCGCATGCCGACAAACACCACCTCGCCATCGGCAATTTCCCGGGCGGCAGCCGTCACCATTAGTTGCGCTAGGTTGTAATTGTTGAAATCCTTAGCCATAGATTTGATTATATGCAATTATAAAAATTTAAGATGAATGGATATATCAGTTACGGGTTCCGTTGTTTATTCATTGCAAGATTTTAGGTTCAGGATACTGGTTTATTGGATGATTAAGTTGATTGAGTTGATTGGGTTGATTCGGTTGATTTTGCTCCATGCTTTTTTGCACGATTATGGGTAAATGTCAGACCGGGTTAATCGCGGTTAAAAACCGCTCCCACAGTCAAAATCGTTTAATTTGATTTCTTTAAACTAACTTTTGATTACGATGAAGTTTCCTGCATTTTAAAATCGATAGAATTCCTTAATTCGACATTCGCCATTCGTCATTCATCATTCCAACTAGTATCCATAATCAACCGTCTCTGCATAAACAACAATATTTGCGGATCTCCTTCGATACGAATCGATCTCAAATCAATACGATTCTAGCCATAAATCAGATACGAGCTCTTCCCTCGCAAATAAATTCGAAATTCTAATATCGAAATCCGAAACAATATAGTAACCGTTTAGGACCCCTCTTTCTTGCCATCCTCAAGAGATTTTTCAAAATCTTCAAAGAACTGGTTGCGCTGTTTCCAATCCGGACCAAAATGCTTATTAAAGAAACCGCCGAGCTTATCGAAAAGTTTGCCCCACACCGGTTGTCCGCCTTTGAGCACGACGTCTGCTAGAAAATCATCCAGTTCACTCATTTTTTCCTTTGGTAAAAAGGAGACGGCACCCAATTTGATTGATTTTTCCAAAGCTTCGGGTGTCAAAGCATAGGCGGTTAACATGACGGTTGGAAAACCCCGTTTTACCGACAGTTTTAAAAGCTCAAATCCGTTTACTCCCATTATATCCAGAATAACGATATCAAAGGTGTAACTCATGAGGTATTGGCGACCCGTATCATAATCATTGGCCTTGCGGACGAAACATTGGTCCAGAATCTCTTCCACGGTATCCGTAACATCCACCTCGTCGTCAACCACCAAAACAACCTTGTCTTTTAAAAGACTGGATGTATCCATGACAGTTCTCCTTTTTGAAACCGATTCAAGAAAGTTTAAACCGAACCATATCACTGTAAAATGCGGTAAGTCAATGCCAACCCTCTTCGAGGGGGTATGAGGTTCAAGCTTCAGGGTTCTGGGTTCTGGGTTCAGAGGTTGAAAAAAGCGAATACCCGCCTGCTATGCATAGTGCGTTGGGTTGGTGTAATCATTGATTTATACATCAAATGGTTAAATTTGCCTCATACCGGTTTCAAGGCATTGCGGGCAGGTCGAATACTGAATATCGAATATCGAATGTCGAATGTCGAAGGAAGGAATTCTATCAATTTATATTTATTCAAAAGATAGAGCGAAGCGATACCACCCTTCGATATTCTGCGATTGGATATTCTGCGGTTCTGCGGTTCTGCGGTTCGCTGTTCTCTGCCATCTGTCCTCTGTCATCTGTCATCAGTCCTTTGACAAAAGTTGCTATAACCGCCAACTCATGGTAAACCTCGTTAGCACCAGTCAAAAGGTGGTAACCGTTTACAGGTTCAGTGCCTGCGCCCCCGCCCCGGGCGTAATTTTCCCGCCGCAAGCGGGGTCATACAAGGCCGCGTCCGTGCTTTATACGCTTAACCTGCCGGCGGGTGCCCGTCAGCCGGTTTTGACTCCAGCAGTCAACGGTTCGGATTGGACGTCAACCCAGAACCTCTGAACTTTGAACCCCTGAACGGTTGCAAACGGAGACCTGATGTTTAGCGACCTAGAGAAAAAACAACTTCTCAAATTAAATGATGAGTTATCTCAAGAAATCACGATTGGCCTGGTTGAATCCGGACACGCGCACAGTCAGGTGTTTCATGAATTTTGCGACGGCTTAACGCAGCTGGCGTCAAAAATTATAATCGCCCGGGAAGATGGCTCTTCTCAACAGCCACCGCAAATTTTAATCGGCAGTAGTCTAAAGTATCAGGCTCTGCCGACCGGTTTGGAGATGCCGCCGTTTATTGAGGCGCTGGCCGCCCTTGATTCAGGGCCATTACAGGTAACGGAATCCATAAAAATCCGTTTAAAAGAAAACAATTTACCGGCCACCCTAACCGCCTTCATCGCACCGCAATGCACGTTTTGCCCGAAGGTGGTAAGCCAGCTCATTCCATTATCCATGGTAGAATCCGGCGTTCAATTAATCGTCATTGACGGAACTCTTTTCCCTGAGGCGGCGCAAACCCACAAGATACAGTCCGTACCGACCATCCTGCTGGACGACCAGTTTCGCTGGACGGGCTCGGTTCCAATAGACGAGCTTATTGACGCCGTCAGCACCCGGAATCCCGCCTAGCTGGGTGCCGCTTCCCTGGAAAGTATCCTCAAAGATGGCCAAGCCGGCCATCTTGCCGCCATGATGCTGGATGCCCAAAAAATTTTCCCGGCCTTTTATGACCTGCTCACTCACGAAAAGTGGCCGGTTCGTTTGGGAGCAATGGTAGTAATAGAGGAAATAGCCGGAAAAAGTCCCGGGATGGCGTCTGCGGCGATCGATCCTTTATGGAATCGGTTTGACCGAGTTGCCGATCAAATTAAAGGAGATATTCTTTATCTATTTGGGGAAATTGGAGACCGCCGCTCCATTTCATGGCTGGAGGAGATAATTACCGGCGAATTTGATGCTGAGGTAAAAGAAGCTGCCAAAGAGGCTTTGGAAAAACTGGTGGCAAAAAAAACCCTGTCAAAACAATAACAGGGCTTTTTCTATTCAGTATTCAGTGTTAAATCAAAAACCAAGGTTGATGCTATTTTTCGTCTTCGGCGCTTTTCTTGGTTGAATCCTTTTTCTCTTTGGCAGCGGGCGCATCCTCTTTTTTAGCCGTTGCTTCTTGTTTTTTGGCTGCCCCTTTGGTCTCCTTTTTCGGCTTGTCTTCCTTTTTGGCTTCGGCAGGTTTTTCTTTTACGGCTGCTTCCTTTTTGGAAGTTGCGTCAGTCTTGGCTTTTTTCTTTTTGGTTTTCTTCTTTTTGATGTCCAGGGAATATACCAGTTCAACCAGTGAAACAGGTGCGGCATCTCCAGGTCGCCTTCCCAGTTTTACAACCCGGGTATAGCCGCCGGATA
>PVMK01133559.1_pt1 | contig 14570 bp, 7 predicted proteins | sample 1853481 | NCBI WGS metagenome assembly PVMK01 (sample SAMN08533507, study PRJNA380276) | Marine sediment metagenome, whole genome shotgun sequencing project. | reverse complement strand
CAAGCTTTCACTGGATTGAGGAAAATATGTGGCCATTTCCACCAGGGTTTTGTCCGCAAAAATGACAAAGGGCGGGACGCCTGATTGGTTTGCCAGTTCTTTACGCGTTTTGCGTAGGATTTCAAACAATTCCTGGTCATAGTCTAAATCATCTATTCTGTTTGTATCCCGGGCGGGCTGGGCTGATGGCGGTTGTTGCTCCAGCTGCCCCCAAATCTTCAAATCACCTTTGAGAACATCCCAGCCCTTGTCGGTTAATTTCAAACTGCCGAATTCCATGTCCTGATCCATGAGCCCCTTGTGGAGAAACTGACGCGACACCTGCTGCCACTGTTTTTTTGAATAATCCTGGCCGATACCGTAGGTAGACAATTTCTGGTGACCGAACTGCAGCACCTTTTTAGCCCTGGATCCACGGAGCACATCAATGATGTGAATGCTGCCGAATCTTTCACCGGTTCGTTTTAGGCATGAAAGAAATTTCTGGGCCGCCATCGTTAAATCAATTTTTTCTTTGTCTTCCGCCAGGCAGTTGTCGCACATGTTGCATTTGTCGGTATGGTAGTCTTCTTCAAAATAATGGAGCAGGGGGAGTCGGCGGCAGACCTCGGTCTCGGCAAATCGCAGCAGGGCGGAAAGATGGTTATTGGCCACCCGTTTTTCATGATCATTTTTCTGGTCGATAAAGTATTTTATCTTTTGAACGTCACCGTAGCTGAATAGCAACAGGCACTGAGATTTTAATCCATCCCTGCCGGCCCTTCCGATCTCCTGATAATAACTTTCTATGTTTTTTGGCAAATCATAATGAACCACAAAACGTACATTTGGTTTGTCGATCCCCATTCCGAATGCAATGGTAGCCACGATAATCTGCACATCATCCCGAATAAAATCTTCCTGGTTCCGATGCCGGTCCAGATCGGAAAGGCCTGCATGATAGGGTCTTACGGAAAATCCTTCATCTTCCAGTGTGTCATTGAGAGTTTCCACCTGTTTGCGGGAAAAGCAATAAATGATGCCGGACTGATCGGGGAAATTTCGGATAAATTGAATCGTTTGGTCCACCGGCTTATCTTTAGGAAGAATCCGGATAAACAGGTTCTCCCGGTTAAAGCTGGCCACAAATTCTCTTCCGCTGTTCATGCGAAGACTTGTTCTTATATCTTCGCGCACTCTGGGCGTGGCCGTGGCTGTCAAGGCCACACAGGCGGCATCGGAGAAATACTCCCGGGCCTCTATCAGCCGGCGATATTCCGGTCGAAAATCGTGGCCCCATTGAGAAATGCAGTGGGCCTCATCGATGGCCAGACAGTCTACATCGACTGAAGACAGCAGAGCCAGCATATTGGATTTCAGCAACGCTTCCGGGGCCAGATAGAGCAACCTGGCCTTTTTTTGCTTTATTTGCGCAATGTTGCGCCGATATTCATCCGAGGACAGGGAGCTGTTCAAAACAGCGACCGCCACTCCGGATTGGGTCAACTGCGCCACCTGATCTTTCATCAAAGATATCAGAGGAGATATGACAATCGTCAGGCCTTCAAATATGAGGGCCGGAATCTGATAACAAAGGGACTTGCCGCCCCCTGTTGGCATTACCACCAGGGCATCGTTTTTGGCCAGAATCGTGGCTATAATTTCTGACTGAAGCGGCCTGAATTCATCGTATCCGAAAACACTTTTAAGAATGGATCGCGCATGTTCCATCATAGTTGCACTTTCTGATTTTATACCGTTTTTCAAAAATAAGTTCCGAAATACGGAAGGGTGATATAAGTGGTTGTAGAAAAAAACGTTTGAATAACGGAGCGTTTTTTTGACAACCGCTATAAAATCAAGGCTGCATACTGTCTATATATAAGTTATTTTATTAATCAGAATAAAAGGCCGGGGGCAAGAGTTCTTTTGAATAAATTGATAAAAATCTGTCGACACCCCACAGCAATGAATAGGATAACATATTATTTCCTTTTTCCAAAAATTGCATTATTATATCCAAAGGACTCGGGTTGCGAGTTGCGGGATACGGGTTGCGGGTTACGGGTTGCGGGATACGGGTTACGGGTTGCGGGGTGCGGGTTGCGGGTTGCGGCCTGCGCCCCGGAGGGGTTGCGAGGTCAAAGCGGCATAGGGCAGAGAGCATAGCGCAGAAAGACAGGAATTGAGAATAAAGGGGAAATCGTCATTTTGCATCAAAAAGGCGATACTTGTAGAGTCGGCCACCGTACCGACTTTCAGCTGGCAGCCACGGTGGTCTGCCCTGTTGCGGGTTTTTGCGGATTGAAAAATTACGAATGTCGAATTAAGGAATTCTATCGATTTTAATAAATTGTTTTACGACGGAGCGACACGCGGCGGAAGCGCCTGCGCTGCGCGATCGACTTCCATAATTCGTCAATAGTCCTTCGTCATTCGTCAATTGTTTCGGTTGCGGGTTATGTGGGGAATCAATTAAAAATAAGGAACTCCAAAAACCATGCGCATTCGTATAGAAGAATTAAAGGCGGGAAAGCTTAGTTTCGAATTTAAAGAAGCACCGGAGACCTTTCCAGTCCTGACAGAGATGGTCGACACCGGCATTTGCAAATTTTTGGCCCCGGTAAAGACGGCCTTGAGCGCGCAACAAATCGGTGATATGGTGGAAATAGAGGGCAGCATCTCCACAGCGGTTCGTCTGAGCTGCGGACGCTGCCTGCAGTCATTTGAGACGCCTGTAGAATCCAGCTTCGCTCTGACATACAAGCAAACGGAGCCGGACACGGATAAGGGGAACTCCAATCTGGAAGAACTCGAGTTAACAGCCGAAGACCTGGGGTTGATCTACCACCCGGGTGAAGAAATCAACCTGCAAAATGAAATCCAGGAACAGGTAGTACTGGCATTTCCGCTCAGGGCTCTTTGCAAGCCGGACTGCAAGGGGTTGTGCCCCCAATGCGGCGCTGATTTAAATAACCAAGAATGCGATTGCGATCAAACACCTCACGTCGGAAAATTTGCGGCCCTTAAAAATCTCAAAATAGATAAAGGCTGATTTAGAGAGCAAAAAATTGCTGCGCCGTTAATTTCAGCATCTTAGTCAATTACAGATGACTTATAAAAAGCAAAAGAAATGATTAAGATACGGATGGGTAAATAAGGACTGGTATGGAGAAGACCAGACAACATGCCTCGGAAATTTTTCGCCGTCCGGGAAAATTCCTGTTAAGGGTGCTGACCGGCTTTAGACGCAATCAGGGCTTGTTGCTGGCCGGGGCGGTTGCTTATTACACTCTCCTGTCGGTCATACCCATGCTGGCCCTGATTCTGGTGGGGCTGTCGCATTTCATTGATGAGCAACAGCTGTATAACGCGATCCTGACCAACATGAAACTTGTCATTCCGGCCCATGCCGAAAGAGTGGCCGACCAGGTGTGGGGCTTTCTAGCCCGCCGTCAACTGGTCGGCGTCGTCGGGATACTGGTAATGCTGTTTTTCAGTTCCATGGCCTTCACCATGCTTGAAAATGCCATGGCCGTCATATTCTCCCACCGTGCCAGAAAGCACCGCCGTCATTTTCTCATTTCGGCTATTATCCCGTATGCCTATATTTTTCTGCTGGGAATCGGATTGCTGCTGATAACCCTTGTCGCCGGAGCATTGGGTGCCCTGGCAGACCAGCATATCATTTTGTTTGGTTATGACCTGAGCCTGGCGGCCACCTCCCGAATTGCCCTATACTTTTCGGGAATGTTCGGCATGGTCATGATGCTGACATCCTTATATCTGGTGATGCCGGTCGGAGGCATCGCCTTTCGTTATGCCCTCGCCGGCGGAATCACGGCCACCATACTGTGGGAGATCATTCGGCATATGCTGGTTTGGTATTATTCGACCGTTTCCCTGGTCAATGTGATCTATGGCTCCCTGGCGACGGCGGTGGTTTTTTTGTTGAGTATCGAGATCGCGGTGATCATCCTTCTTCTGGGGGCCCAGGTGATCGCGGAGTTCGAACGCAGCACAAGCGATCTGCCCGAAGAAGATCAATCGGGCTTCGATGTTTGACTTCACTCTTTTTTTTCATCAGTGGGAATCTTTTCTTTCTTTTCTTCTTCGTCAAGCCCCCATCCCAGCACATTGCGCACCACCGACCAGCGCGGTTTCTCTTCTTCAGCCCCGATCCCCATGATCCAGTAATCATACTTTCTGTTGTAACTGGGGCCGTCTTTCATCAGGTAAATCCATTTGTTGATAATATCTGCCAGCGCCCGGTCTCCTCCCGCGATGGGATAGGCGAACGGAATCTTATGGGTTTCGGGCTTAATAACGACGGCATGAAATTTGGGGTAAAGCAGGGTCCAGGCCGATCCGCCTTCGGCCGTCCACATCATGGCGTCCAGATTCGGAAAATTTTTCTCAAAAAAATCGATGGGGTTATCTATCATAACAACTTCAGCGTTGGGGTAAAGCTCCTTGAGCCCTTTTCGTAAATTTCTGTCACGGCCGGGAATTGCGATTTGCAGTTTTTTGTGTTGGCGCACTTTATCAATCGTGTCGAACTCATCCTTGCGAAAATCCTCTACAATCAAGGCCGCAGTCGTATTGAGGTAGGGATCCGAAAAAGCCATTTGATTCAATCTTTCGGGCGTCATCGCAAAGCCGGACATAACAATGTCATAGCGTCCCGTTTTGAGCAGTTCCGCCAGGTTCTCGCGATCGATGGGTATAAATTCGATATTCCATGCAAAATCATTGGCAAGTTTATGGGCCATGCCGATGTCGAATCCAACCAATTCGCCCACCGTATTGAAGTAAGCAAAGGGCATTTGATTGGGATCGTAACCCACCCGGATCGTACCGGTTTTATTAATCCTTTCCATGGGTGTCAGCTTTTGCAACCGGGGGTTGACCTTTATTTCGGAAATATCCCGGTACAACCGGTAAGGTGCCGGATTATGCAGCAGCTGCATATTGGCCACGACCACATCCTTCTGGTAAACATTCTTGATAACCGCACTGAAATACAACCGGCTGCCCAGGATAACGGCCACTGTCAGGGCTAAAGACCCCAGGGCGCACATCAGTATTTTTCGCTTATTGATTTTCATGGTGCCGGTCAAAGATGCCGTTGTGAGCATGGTGAAGACCAGCAAATTCATAGCGCCCAGCAGGGTGGACGAGCGGCCGTTGATAACCCCCGTGACCACGTAGAGTTGATACATATCCGAGGGCAGCCGCATCAGATCCAGCATGAAGGGCAGGGCCACATCCACCCCGCCGAAGAAGCTGAGCAGTCCTGAAAACAAAAACGTTCCATACTGACCGAGGTTGAGAGAACCGCCCGAAAACCAGACCGCAAACAGGATAAACACCAGCATAATCAACTTACCGATGTTGGGAAAATTAAAGGAAATCGGAATCAGAACGTCAATATAGGTGCCGGTTTTCTCACGTTTCAGATCGTATTTATCAAAAATCTTTTTACAATTGTCCGTCAGGACCGTCAGCACCACGAACAGGTTGCCGGTCGTAAAGGCGGTTACCAGCGCATCTTTGGACATGCCGACGATGTCGCGGTATTTGAACGGCGTGACCGGCATCACCAAAAGCGGCAGAACAGCGAAGGTCAGCAGAAGCACTGCCAGGTTAAAGCTCACCAGATACACCTGCAGCCTTCCGAACTCCTCGATGGTCATGGTTCCGGCGGCAGCGGCCGATATGGCAAACACACCCAGCGGGGTGAGTTTGACAATGATGCCGGTAATCCTGACCAGCGCTTCAGATGTGGTCGCCAGACTTTTTAATAAAACGTCTTTATCCTTGATCCCGATCAGGGCCACGCCCATCAGAATGCTGAACAGGACCACCGCCGGGACGACGTTGTTGGCCATTGAATTAAAAAGGTTGGAGGGAATATAAAGGCTCAGAAAATCAACCGGGGGCGGTGTTTCCACCAGCGATGTACTGAAAAAAGACGATGATTCCAATGTCGGAAACGAAAGCGGTACCAAAAAAATCATGCCAAAGGCGATGGCCCAGAACAGCAGCAGCAGCACGCCGCCTTTTTTGGCCAGTTCCCTGGCCTGGTCGAAAGTCAATCCGCCGATGCCGTTTATCAGTGAAACGAGGATGTACGGCAGGATCGTCATCTGCAGCAGTTTGATAAAGGCGTTGCCGGCCACCTGTAAAAAGGCCACCTTTTCCCCGAAGAAGACCCCGCAGGCAATACCGAGGAACATCCCGATCAGGATGTTGGTCGATAGACTGAACCGTGGTTTTTTGTTTTCTGCCATTCTTGCCCTAACCCGGCCAAGCCGGAATTGAATATTGATCCGCTGAGGCGGAAAGATTGAAGATTTGTGGTCCGCCTCAGGCGGATTTAATCGACGGAACTCCTTAAATATTCAATTTACAAACTGCAGTCCTCAATTATATTTGTTGATCAAGAATCGGAATACCCGACATACGCCATTGGCGTGATACTGCTTTATACACACGAGGAATGCAGAATTCATTAAATATGAGCTGTCAGGAGGGACCCGTCGGAGGCGCATAAACGCTGAACCCTTGTATGAAACTCCATCTCTGTGTCGCAAGTTCAAAGGTGCTCCAATCGTCCTCGTCGTCGTACTCGTCCTCGTCCTCGAAATCGAAAGAAGAGCAACGGCGTCGAGGACGAGGACGAGTACGAGTACGAACCAAAGAACGAGCTAAATCCCCTTCCAGCAACTCTCATGTGAAACTAAAAAGTTTCTTTTTCGATTTGACCGGCCGTTTTTTTGGCCAGCGGCGGCGCTGAACCCTGAACCCTGAACCTATATTTATTGATAATATATAGGTCCGGCCGTGTTGTTAGTCAAATAGTTATTTTCCCTAAGAGCTTTTCACCTGGAAACAATATTTCCCGGCAGAACCGTCACGATTCCCTTGACCCGAACAGCCAAAAGACCTATATTTTGAGATTAGGTCGCTTCCCTCACAATTGGAATGTATTATAGAATTTACGAGATGTAAATTAGGGGTTGCCAGGCGCACCGAAGATCATAGTTATACCCCAATTGAGTTAAAACCAATTGGGAGTTATCTGTTATTCGTTAATAGTATGAAAGGAAATCAGAATGAATTCCCTTGACTGGTTTATCATCGTTGTCTACCTGTGCGCCATGATCGGACTGAGTATATATCTGGGAAGAGGCCAGTCAAATGAAGAAGATTATTTTGTGGGGGGGCGGAAATTGTCCTGGTGGGCAGTGGGGATTTCCACCATGGCCACCCAGACATCGGCCATCAGCTTTATTTCCATTCCCGCCTTTGTGGCGCTGAAAGAAGGCGGCGGGCTAACCTGGCTGCAGTATGAATTGGCCGTACCGCTGGCCATCATCCTGGTCATGGTCTTTTTGATCCCTTTTTTCCGCAGGCTCAAACTGGTCAGCGTTTACGAGTACCTGGAATGGCGCTTCGGTCCATCGGTGCGCTACCTGGTCAGCGGGGTGTTTCTCGTCAGCCGCGGGCTGGCAACCGGTGTAGGGGTCTACGCCAGTGGAATTGTGCTTGCGGTTTGCCTGGACATTCCGCTCTGGTCGACCATCCTGTTGATCGGTGTCGTAACGGTAATTTACGACACCATTGGCGGCATTACCGCGGTGGTGTACTCCGATGTGATTCAGATGGTGGTCCTGCTCAGCGGCATTGTCGTCTGCATCGTCTACGCTGCAGAAATTGTCGGTGGCCTGGATGATGTCTGGGCCTCTTTCCCAATGTCCCGGCGCAGCGCCATCGATCCCTCATTCGGGCTGGCAGGCGCCGGCGCAGCGGTCCCGTTCTGGCCGTTTTTATTCGGCGGTATCTTTCTTTACACATCCTATTACGGCACCGATCAGAGCCAGGTGCAGCGCGAACTGTCGGCGGCCTCCACGGCCGACACCAAAAAATCGCTGCTTCTCAACGGATTGGCACGCTTTCCTTTGACAGTCCTCTACGTGCTGCTGGGCATGGTCATGCTGGCGGTCTTCCAACAATCGCCTGAATTAAATTCCAGTGTCCCTTACGATAAACCTGATTACCTGGTGCCTCAGTTTATTCTGCTCTATCTGCCCCAGGGACTGCGGGCCTTGATTTTTGCGTCACTGATGTCAGCCGCCATGTCGAGCCTTGATTCCGCCTTGAATTCGCTTTCGGCAGCCACCGTGCATGATTTTATCGCCCCCCTCCTGAAAAATAAAGACCGCTTGCTGCTGATCAGTAAGCTGACCACGGTCGGCTGGGGGATATTGATCACCGGTTTTGCTTTTCTGGTCGGCGGTATGTCTGGAACTGTAATTGAATCCATCAACAAAATCGGTTCGGCCTTCTTCGGACCCATCCTGGCAGCGTTTGTGGTCGGGGTATTATCCAGGCAAGCCACCGCCCGAAGTGTCACCGCCGGGATTTTAAGCGGGGTGGGCTTTAACCTGTTATTATGGCTGACCATGCCCGGCGTCTACTGGATGTGGTGGAACCTTTCCGGTTTTCTGATCGCCGCCGGTGTGTCCTTTTTCGTCGCCCTGACGGATCGGTCGCCCCGCTCAGACGACATCTCGCGCTATGTCCTGCACGGAGCCGACCTGCTTAAAGAAGAACGCCGGTGGTTGCCTGCATATGCCCTTTTACTCCTGTACTTTTTGCTGATACTCACAATCCTGCTTCTAATTTAAAGCCCTTATAACTTACAATAGATAATTACTGCGCGGGAATGACAAAAGGCAATCATAGCATTTAAATTCTTATGGTATTTTTTTGCCAACGTTTTGTAAATTATTTGCAGCACATGACATTAGTTGACATTCCCAAACAATATAAATATGTTATAGGCTGATTTTTTTGATTGACCCCTAAAATACCCCAGGACTCAGTAAAATGAGAATCCAAACCGGCCAACCGGCAAAAAATTTTACTATTGAAGATATTTCGGGCAAGACCGTTGCTCTCTCCGATTATAAGGGCCAACGGCTGATGCTGTCCTTTTACCGCTATGCCGGTTGCCCCCTGTGCAATTTGAGAATACACCATCTGATTCAGCAGCACCCCTTATTTGTTGAAAAAAATTTACACCCGGTTGCCGTCTTCCAGTCACCCAGAGAAAGCATTCTCAAATACGCAGGCAAGCAGAATGCTCCCTTTCCCGTAATTGCCGACCCGCAAAGAATTTTATACCGGCTGTATGGCATCGAATCCTCCTGGCCTGGTTTTATCAAGGGCTCTCTCAGACTATTATCGGTGGTGTCGGCTTTAATGAAGGGATTTTTGCCGGGTAAGATGGAAGGAATAATATCGATGGTCCCCGCCGATTTTCTGGTCGGCCCGGATTTAACGGTTCAGGTGGCCTATTACGGCAGCGATATTGGGGATCATCTTCCAATTGAAAGAATTTACCAATGGTTGGACAATTCTCAATAAATGATGGAAATAAAGGAAGACAAGCTATCGGATATCTGGATTCCCGCCTCCGCGGTAATCCAATAGAAATAAATTCGAGTTGTTTGCAACCCTTAAAATACATAATTGAAACAGCATCGGGAGTTTTCACGTGGGAGCGGCTTTCCAGCCGCGAAAAACTCTTAGTCGTTACTCAACTGATCGCGGCTGGAAAGCCGCTCCCACCATCTAGTATTTTCTTAAGTCAACAGTCCGGTTAATCCTGTACCGCCCTGTTCATGGCTTTTAAAATGAGGTTTCAAGCTATGCCTTGGAAAAAGATATTTATCACAGCTGCCCTGGTTATCGTAGTCCTGATCGTGGCGCTTTATGCGTTTCTGGCCCTCTACGATTTTAATAAATTCAAACCAATGATTGCGCAGGCCGTCAAGGATGCCACCGGTCGCGAGCTGACCATCACCGGCAATATCGCATTTGAGCTTGGCATCCGGCCGACCCTTGTCGTCGAAGACGTGAGCTTTCAGAACGCCTCCTGGAGCTCAACACCGGATCTGGCTCAGGTCAAACGCCTGGAAGTTCAGATCGCCGTTTTACCCCTGATCATCGGAAAATTTGATTTTGCCCGCCTGGTCCTGGTAGAACCGGCAGTGATTGTAGAATTTGACAGTGCCGGGACATCCAATTTTTCATTTGATACTTCCACCACCGGGGAAGATGGTCCATCAGCGCTGCCTCCCCCACCGCTGATATTCGGCGATGTTCTGATTGAAAAAGGCCTTTTTACTTATAAGGATGCCCAATCGGACTTTAGCTTTTCTGTTCGAATTGACCGCCTGGTGGCTGACATACCCGGATTTGATAAACCCCTGCAGTTGGATTTTAAGGGCGCGTTTGATGATATCCCCTTAACCCTCGATGGAACCGTCGGTCCCATTTGGGCCTGGGTCGAACCGGGGTATTCATTGCCGGCAAACCTTACCGCAACAGCAGGCGGCGCTACCGCAACGATCACGGGTGAGCTTCGTGATCCCATTAATTTTAAAGACCTGGCTTTTGATATTTCGGCCCGGGGGTCATCTGTTGCCGAAATCGCCAGACTGGCAGGGCTGTCCGATGTGCCGGAATTAGGCGCCTTTAAATTGTCCGCCAAGGTCAGCGATCCTGAAGATCATCTGGGAGTAGAAAAGCTGGATATCCAGATCGGGACCGAAGAACTTGCCGCAATATCGCTGACCGGTGATTTAAGAGATGTGCTCGCCCTGCAGGGAGTGAGCCTGAATTTTACCGCCCAGGGACAGGATTCGGCCAATTTGACTCAGCTCGGTTTCCCGGCGCTGCCGGAGCGGGGTGCTTTTCGGATCGCGGCACAAATTTCAGACCCTGCACCGAAAGTATATGCCATAAGTAATTTAAGCATGGTTCTGGGTGAAAATGAAGTTGGCGGACTGATAAATCTAAACCTGGGGGGGGGAAATTCCGGTTTTATCGGCCAACCTGACATCGCAAACATTTGGGATTGGCCCATTTGATCTGGATTTCAAGATAGCCGGTCCGGTTGAAAAACCGGCCCTCAAAAAACTGGATCTCAAACTCGGCACTCCGGATCTGGCCGAGATTCGCTTAAATGGTACGGTTGATGACCTGATCAAACTGCAGGGGGTCAAAATCAACTTTAAGGCCCATGGCAAAGATCTGGCCAATCTAGAGAAGTTGACCGGTCAGCCGCTCCCGGTCCGTGGTGCTTTTAACGCTACCGGTAAGGTTCTCATTCCGGTCCATAAAAAACTCCAGATTCCCAACCTGAAGGTTACCGCCGGAAAAAACAATATCACAGGATCCGCAAATTTGGATTTACGCGCTGCCCAGCCCCTGCTTGACGCAAAATTGTCATTGCCGAAATTGGACCTGCCCAGTGTTCTCCTGCCGGAGCTTGCCAAACAGGGATGGGCCAAGGGCCTGGGCCTGGTCCGTCCCGTCAAATTGGCCGTCACCCTGGAAGGTTTTGCCTCGGATATGGCCCTCAAAAAGGTGGATTTGCGGGCTGGCACATTGAAGTCGGCCGAGTTGCGCCTGACCGGATCGGTTGCCAATCTTCTGGACCCAAGCGGCATCGATCTTAATTTCGCCCTGCGGGGCAATGATTGGGCAAAGCTTGAGGATATCACCGGACAACCTTACTTTTTTGCACCGTTACCGGGCCAGGGGAAATATGCCATGTCCGGGCACATCAGTGATCCAACTGCCCAAATTTATAAAATCAAAAATTTCAAGCTCGACGCGGCAGGCACGAAGATGACCGGTAGATTGGATTTAAATCTGACCGGAGCACTGCCTGTATTTGAAATACGGCTCTCCGGTCCTAAATTTAACATTAAACCATTTCCGATCCCCAAGGAAGCGGCCTACGCCAACCTCAACAAAATAGACGACCTGGGTCCGCTAAAAATTCACTCGACGGTTGTCGTCGACGGTGATCGACTGTCGATGCCGAAATTGAACATTCAGGCCGGCAGTAAGAAGCTGGCTGCGGTCGAGGTTAAAGGTTCAATCAAGAATCTTGGCAAGCAAACCGGCCTCGATCTAAGTTTTAATATCCAGGGCAATGAAGTTGCCAACCTTAAAAAATTAACCGGCCAATCCATACCTCTCAAGGGGGCCTATGCCCTGGCCGGCAAGCTGACAGATCCGGCTCAAAAAAAATACAAGATCAGTAACCTGAAGTTCAAGCTGGGCGAAAACAATATCAGCGGCGCACTCGATTTGAATTTAAGCGGCCAACAGCTCCGCTTGGCAGCCAATCTGGCGGCCACCAAATTTACCCTGCAGCCGCTAACCCTCCCGGCCCTGGAAACACTCGCCCGCATTGAGGACCTTGGGCCGCTGAAACTGACATTCAAGCTGGCCGGTGTCGGCAAAAAATTGGCGCTCCACGATCTGGATTTTCATTTGGGCCGTGAAGATCTGATCGAAGTTTTGCTCAAGGGAATGATCAGCGATCTGTTGGCGGTACAGGGAATGAAGTTGGAATTCATTGCCAAGGGCAACGACATGTCGAACTTTAAAAAACTGGGCGGACCGGAAATACCCTATAAGGGCGTCTTTAATCTTTCCGGCCAGGTTACCGATCCGGCGCCTAAAGTCTACAAGCTTACCAATTTCAAAGCCGCCTGGGGCGATAACAAAGGCCATGGTTGGCTGGAGTTGAGTTTAGCCGGCCAACGGCCCCAGCTCAAAGCTGAACTTGCGACGGAAAAATTAGATCTGCGACCGCTATTCGCACAGAATAAAAAAGAAGGCACCGTAAAAGCTCAATCCGCCCCACCCGCTCCCCCAAAAGCTCAAAAATCCAAAACGAAAACCAAGTCTTCAAAAGCCGATGCCAAAAAAGCGAAGTTGTTTCCATCGGAACCGCTTCCGTTGGAGAGACTTAAGGTGATCGACGCCGATATAAAATTTCGGGACAAACAGGTTTTGCTCCCTGCCCTGGCACTCGATGATGTGATCCTGGATGTCCTGCTCAAAGACGGCAACCTGGAGATAAAGCCTTTTAAGTTCGCAATTGGCGGCGGTAAAGCAGACGTCCGGTTCGCGTTGCAGTCGCAGAATAAACCTGCCAGGCTGGCCACGACGCTCAATATCGATCAGCTGGAAATAGGCCCGATGCTCGATAAGTTAGGATATCAGCGCAGCGTGGAAGGCAATATGGATGCATCTTATAATCTGGACAGCTCCGGCGACTCAATTGCAGCCTTGATGGCAGCTCTCAACGGCAACACTCGTGTCGCCATGCGCGACGGGCGCGCGTCCAGCGAATACCTTGAATTGCTCGAGAAGTATCTTGGCGGCGGTATCCTGCGAATGCTCAATCCGTTTCAGGAAAAAAGAGAATACACCCCGATTAATTGCTTCGTCAATGATATCGAAATCAAAGACGGTCTGGCAGATATAAAGTTATTGCTGGATACCGACCGAACGAGTATTTTCGGCGCCGGTAATGTTAACTTGAAAACCGAGAGATTGGACCTGGGCATCAAGCCCACGCCCAAAAAAGGCGCCGGACCCGCCGGTGTCAGCTTCAGCTTCAAGGAATGTCCCAGCCGTTTCGACTGGGCGGGACGCTGGCCCAGCCCTCCCTTGTCGTCGATCCCAGCCGGTCGGCTTTTGTGGCCGGCAAAATGGCCGGCGCCCTGGCATTAGGACCGTTCGGCATTGCCGCCTTTTTTGCGGATGTATCCGTGGGCAAAAAGGATCCCTGTGCCGTCGCGTTGGCGGCATCTGCAAAAAAAGCAGAAGCTTCATCTAAAGAAACCGCTGCCGGAGAGGAAAAGAAAAAGGAGAAAAAATCCGGCGGATTTTTTCGCCGCCTGTTTGGGAAGTAAAAGAATTGGGGTGTCGGGAATAGGAGGTTTCAGGTGTCAGCAATCATTAATTGAGGAATTGCGAATTTAGGAATTTAGGTATTATTTGTATTCTGTCGATTAAATTCACCGATACGTGAATTCCTCAATTCCTGAATCCCTTAATTCCTAAATCATTAAATCCCTGACACCTGAAACCTTTTATAGCCACAAGAAGTTACCGGCGGCACTTATTTAGCCTGACGGATTATTCCTGCGTAATCGTCACCAGGACTCTTTTGCGCAGCACTTTCCCGTCTTGCAGTACCGCAATGCTCAGGCCATGTTCACCGGCCGGGATGACCCCGAGGGTGAAGCCTGCTTCGGGCGTGGTGGCTTTCATCCTGACGCCCTCTTCGCGCCAGCCAATCAGTTTTGCCGGGAATAGCACAGCCGATTGGGTTTGACCTGCGCCAACAGTGATATCCGGTTCTTCCTTGAGGTCCCTTAATTCTTCAAAGGTCAGCCCTTCCCAGCCGAAATTGCCGTATCGTTTGCCGTTTTGCAAATAATAGGACTCGGACCAGTCAATCACAAGGTCCCCGCTGGTCTTATTGGTGAATTCATACTGGAATCGATTGTAATAGTTGTAACCTTCAGCACGCAGCGGTTCCAGCTTAACCTCATAATGCGTGGTGCTCACGGTTTGTATCGAGGGACTGCTTTGGTAAATTTGTTCTTTAGTAGCGCACCCGGCGACCACCAACGAAATTAATATCATACCACAAAAAAAGCTTTTTATACATGCTGCACCTCCGTAAAAATGTCTCCCCATAGATA
>PVMK01113917.1_pt1 | contig 14571 bp, 18 predicted proteins | sample 1853481 | NCBI WGS metagenome assembly PVMK01 (sample SAMN08533507, study PRJNA380276) | Marine sediment metagenome, whole genome shotgun sequencing project. | reverse complement strand
TTCTCCGCACGCGGAGCGCACTTCCTCCCTTTCTTGTTGATTGCACTGTTCGCCGTCGGTTGCGGCGAGACCAGTAGCGGTGCAGGTGGTTCGGGCGGCGCGGGTGGGTCCGGCGGCGATGGCGAGCGGTTTGATCCCATTCGCGAAGCGACGCCCATGCCACGCAAGACTCCGGAGGAGCTCGGTATCGAACCGTTCGTGGGCGAAGCGGTCGTGGCCGAACCCTCGACGCCCAAGAATATCCCCCCGCACCCCCTCCTCGACAATGAGGGCGACTCGCGGATGCACAACGATCACTACAACACCGGAGTGTACGATCGACCTGGACCGACCGGTCCGGCTCTCGACATCACGACTCACGCGCTCGGCGACCTCGTCGGTATCTGCGCTGGGATGACCATCCTCGAGAGCGGTTACGTCCTCGGATCGTGTTTCATCGGGAACGACGAAGGGTCGATCAACGTCACCCTCGTGATGTTCGACAACGAGAACTTGGATATCGTGGCCGAACGCGTGATCGGCCCGCGCCCATTCATCCCAAATGCCGCGGGGGGCGCTTACTTTACGATGGATCAGGATGAAAACATCATCGTCGGTCCGCCGAACAACTTGCAGCAATATCACATCGAGGTTGCCGATGGCGTGCCCGAGTTCGTGCAGGATCTGTCGGTGGACATGTCATCGCACATTCGCCCGAGCGCCTTGCTTCAAGACAGCGTCCTCGACTATGAGGGCCGGCTCTGGTTCATGGCCACTACCGGAGAGGTCGGTTACGTGAACCTCGAGACCGAGGCCGTGGAAACGATCGACTTGGCCAGCGACCTCGACGAGTGCCCGCTGGCCGGCGAGACCGAGGTCCTGCAAAACTCGATCGCAGTCGACGAAAACGCCGTCTACATGGTGACTTGCGCTGCGCTCTATCGAATCTCGGCAGACGCGGACGGCGAGGTTCAAGTCGACTGGCGCGCTACGTACGACACCGGCACGGAGATCAACGGGATCCTTCCAGGTTCGGGGACGAGCCCGACTCTGCTCGGCACCGAAGATGACTTGGTCACCCTCTGCGACAACGCGGACGGCCAGATCAACCTGCTCATTATCGACCGGGCTTCAGGCATGGAGATCTGCAAGCAGCCCCTGTTCCGTCCCGGCGAAAGCGCCACCGAGAATTCGTCGATTGGCCACGGCGACGACGTCGTCGTCGCCAACAACGGCGGATTCGACGGACCGTTTTCACCCCAGCGAGGCATGTTCACCGGCCTCGAACGATACCGGGTCCTCCGGGACGGCGACGGCAACCCGACCGGGTGCGAGCAGGTCTGGAAGAACGACGACGCGATCATCAACAGCAACCAGCTTGCTACCGAGAGCGGCGTCATCTGGGGCATTGGCGCAGACCCGGACTTCGAAGACGAAGATCTCTTCTACCTCGGCGCCCACGACTGGGAGACAGGCGCCGAGATCTTCCGCACCTACGTTGGCAACGACAGAGCGTTCAACCCGATTGTGGGCCAGGTGCACATGCACCCCGATGGCGCATTGTACCTGGGTTCCCTGGGCGGGGTCACGGTCATGCGCGACGCCGGCGAGTAGTCACATGTCACCGTGGCACCGCTCGTAAGCTCGGAGTTGCGTGAGCGCTGCGCGGCCCTCCCCAGACTTGCGCACGATGAAGATGGAATCGCTGTTCGCTTCTGACCCGGGACGAACCTCCCATGCGAGGCTTCGAAAACCCTCGCGACTGACAGGGGAGATCCAATCGACGCTCCCGTCACCGCCGTAGTCGATCTCTATGGTCAACATGGCGCTCGTCTCGACATCGGCAATCAACTCGATGCAAGCTCGACTACCCAAAGCCGCCGAAGAGCACCACCACTTGCAGCGCGCCGATGCCGGTGCCGATCACGCCGCCGGCTAGGACGAGCTTCCACTCGTCCTTCTGGAAGACCGGGCGCAAGATGCTGCTGAACTCGTCCGCGTCGAGGGCGCCCAGGTTCGCTTCGAGCTGGGAGTGAATGTGGTGCGACTGGTCCGCAAAGGTCTTGATCTGACTGTTGCTAGTCATGTCCGCATTCCGGACCCGATCGAGCAGGTCGGCCTTGGCCTCTTCGAGCTTCTCCTTGGACACGAGCATCGCCACCATCGCGTCGCGCTCGTACTCCTTCATGCTCTCCTCGACCTGGCCTTCGAGAATGTCCAGCACGCGCTGGCGATTCGGGCCCTCGCTGAGGTGCTGCATCATGTTGTCGGCGTTCAGCACCCGCCCGGCGATCACGTCGGCGAACGACGCCGCCACCTCGCGCTGCCGCTTGATGAAGACCCCCTGAATGCGAAACGGGCCAATTTGCTTGGGCTCGCGGGGCTCGAAGATCAGATTTAGCGCAAGCCAGTTGGTGATGTAGCCGACGAGGAAACCGGCAGCGGGGAGCACCCAGCCGGCCGGGTAGATGATCCAGACTCCCATCTGGATGACGCCGAAGAGGAAGCCGAACCAAAGGCCTGAACGCTCGATGAACTTGAACTCGGGCCCCGCGATTTCGATCAGCACACGGCCGAGCAGCGCGCGGTCCTCCAGCATCGCCTCGCGCACGATGGCGTCGATGTCGATGAAGGCGCCTGCCTCCTTGGCCATGCGGTCGAGGATGTCGACGGTCACGCGGCGCACGTTGCGACGGACCAGCATGTTGATGTACTCGCGCAGCTTCTCGCGAGCACGCGCCCAGGAATCGGCGCGATGTTCGTGGAGAACTCGCGAACGATCTGCTGTGCGACATCCTCGACGACCTTGTCGAGCTCTTCGTTGTCATCGTGGTCGATGTTCGCGAAGATCTTCTCCATGTCGACCAGCTTGTCGCGGATGAGGACGCTGAAGCTCTGCGACATGTGCTCGGCGTTCTTCGGAATGACGCCCTGCCAGCCGAACAGCGGCGGAATGCCGACGAACTCGACCGGGTAGAGGGTAGCCTTGACGGCGAGCCAGTTCGTAAACCAGCCGATGAACCCCGCGATGAACGGGATCAGGAGAACCAGGGGATTGAAGTCGTTCATGGGGTATTTCGGTGGCTACTCGGCCGCTTCTTCTTTTGCGCCGCCGAGCTTTTCCATGACGACGCGCGCGCCATTCAAACCGGGAAGGCAGGTCACGCCAGGGCCGGGGTGGCACGCGCCGCCAGCCATGAAGAGGTTTTCGAGCGGAGTCTCGTGGCCGCCGTCCCAACCGGGGACCGGGCGGTCGCCGAACATCTGACCCGGGTGCAGGAGACCCATCGAGAAGTCGCCCTCGGTCGCGTTGAAGGCCTTTTCGAAGTACTGCTGGGTGAAGACGACCTGGTCGATGATCAGGTCGCGGAAGTCGGGGATGACCTTCTCCATCGCCCCGATCATTCGATCGACCATGAGGTTCTTCATCTCGTTGTGCTTGCCTGCCGGGATGTCCGTCGGGAAGTAGTGCGAGAACATGGTGCAGGTATGCGTGCCGTCGTCCGGCGAGAGGCTCGAATCGAGCTGCGACGGGAAGTAGCAGTACACCGCTGGGTCGTCGGCGACCTGCCCCGCCCGGGACTGTTGCCAGGCACGGTGAAGCTGCTCGGGGGACTTGAGGTAAGCCACCAGCCAGCTCTGTACGGTGCCGTTCACGAACTCGAGCTGCTTGGTGAAGGTCGGAAGACGCTTGATGGTCATGTGGACCTGCACGTAACCGTTGGCGTACTCGATGTCGTCCACGGCGTTGGCAAAGTCCCTCGGCAAGCTGCCAGACTCGCAGAGGTGCCCGAAGGTCATCTTCGAATCGAGCGTCGAAATGACGGCTTGGGAGCGGATCTCCTCGCCATCCTTCATGCGAACGCCGACGACTTTGCCGTCCTCGATGATGAACTGCTCGACGATCGACTTGAACCGCACCTCGCCGCCGTAGCGCTCGAACACCTTTTGGAGCGTGGACGAGACGGTGCCGATGCCGCCCTTGGCCGCCGTAGCGCTCGAACACCTTTTGGAGCGTGGACGAGACGGTGCCGATGCCGCCCTTGGGGATCTTGAAGTCGTAAGTGTCACCCGCGGTGTAGTGGTACGACATCGAGAGCGCGCTGCCCTTGGTGTAGGGACCCATGTGCGTGCCGTCGATCGCCGAGGCGGAAAGGGAGGCCTGGATCGTGCCGTGCTTATCGGGGTCCTTGAAGAACTCGCGAATCACCTCGATCGCGCTTCCGTAGCTGAGCTTCGAGAGGGCGCGCCGCGTCTTCTCGTCCGGCGCCATGGCGATGATCTCTTCGAGAGTGGGCGGCTGCTCATGCATGTACTTCTCGAACATCTCTTTGAAGGTCGCGAAGAAGGAGCCCAGACTGTTGAACCCATCGAGCGCGTCCATGCCGTGATCTTCGACGAGATGGTTCGCAAGATCGATCGGGTCGGTGTAACCGATGAAGGGGGTGTCATCCTCGTCGCCGAACACGGTGAACGAGCTCTCCGGCCGAATGAGCTCGAAGCCTTCCTTGTCCATCTCGAGGTACTTGATCAGCTCCTCGCGAAAGATCAGGAGAGCCCAAGCGCCGACGCTGTGCTTGTAGCCCTTGAAGAGCTCCTTGGTCGCGGCTTGCCCGCCGGGCCAATTCGTCTTCTCGAGGATGAGGACCTTCTTGCCACCCCGCTGGAGCTCGACTCCGGCGGTGAGGCCGTTGTGGCCCGCGCCCACGATGATTACGTCATACTCGGACATCAAATTCGTTCCTTTCGAGTCAGCTGGCTTTTTGTGCGCGGAAGTGCGAGGTGGCAGCGTCGAGGGTCACGGGTTCGCACAACTCTGGGTGAATCTCTTTGGCCCGCGCGAGGAGCTCGTCTTCGGTTTCAATCCGGTCGGGATCCTGCTCGCACACCTCCGGAGGGCAGGCCAATGCGCACATCTGCTCCCCGTGGTGGCCTACACACTCAGTGCAGCGCATTGGGTCGATGACGAAAATCTCCTCGCCCATCGAGATCGCAGCATTGGGGCACTCGTCTTCGCACGCCCCGCAGTTGATACAGTCTTCCGTAATGATTGTCGCCATTTCGAGCCTCTACTAAGGACACGGCCGCTGCCGTGAATCAGGATATAACACGAGAGTGACACAACAAACAAGAGTTGTCTTATGTTTCTTTTTGTTTCTGTGATCGCTCCGATACATGCCGGGCAAGAGACAGTAGAAAACCGTGTACTTACAAGCTGTTGTCGCTGGTTATCGCCGGCCGACGCTCGAAGGGGACGGCTCGGTTGGCGCCCGAGCCCCGAGGGATTCGCCAGCGCTTCATCCATGTCGCATAGGGTGACGAAGCGACGAAGGGCGCACTGAACAGTGATCGAACACATCACATCATTCTTCGAGCTCGTTGCCTACGCGGCGGACATTTTCGGGCTGACCTTGCTGGTCCTCGGCTTCGTCCGCGGTGCACTTGGATGGCTGCGCACGGAGCTCGAACGAGAGCCCTGGGAACAGCGCCTGGTCTCGTTGCGCAAGCTGCGCTGCGTCGTCGGTGTCCACATCCTCTACGCCCTCGAGCTCATGATCGTCTCGGACATCATCGACAGTTTCGTCGCCGTCGCGAGGCACGAGGGTGACCACGGGGATTTTTTCCACGGCGAAGTATTCTACTCGCTCGTGCAGCTCGGCATGGTCGTGGTGATCCGCACAGTGATCGATTTTTTCCTCAGCAAAGAGATCGGCGAGCTCAGCGACGCGACCAGTTGAACATGTTCCGGCGTGGCGTACCAAGCGCAGTCAGACCAGTTGCACAATGTCGGATGTCGAGAACAGCGCCGGCACCTGCAGCCGCAGCCCCGGCTTGTTGTAGAGCGCCGGCGGCACGCTGATGTCGGCAAGATAAAGCTCGCCTATGAGTGCTCGCACGGACTGCGCGCGAAGCCCTTCCTTGGGCAACGCGAGAGTCATCGTGGCGGTTGCGTGAATTACCGGGTCGAGGGCGGACCCCGTGTTCGCGTCCACGCCAGAAGGTATGTCGAGCGCAAGCACGGGTGCTGATTGGGCCGCCGCCCAGCGAATCATTTCTGCCGCGGTGCCGCGTGGCGCGCCTGCCAAGCTGTATCCAATGACTCCATCCACGACGAGATCAAAGTCGGCCTCGGCGGGCGGTGCGCCGACACGGGAGGGAATCCTCATCCGGCCGGTGATGCTCAGCTGGTGTCGAGGGACCTCGGTGAGCTCTTCTTCGGGCTTGGTGAGGAATACCTCGACACTGGCGCCCCAGGTCTCGAGGCGACGGGCGCAAACGAGCGCGCCTCCTCCATTACCGCCCACTCCCGCAAGGACCGCGACCCGCTTTGCGGTCGGGTCACTGGACAGGAATCGCAGCCGCGCCAAGTGCGCGAGATTCCGACCCGCATTCTCCATCATCTGAACCAGCAAGATCCCGTAGTCCTCGATCATCGCGCGATCGACTTCGACCATCTGGGCGACGCTGAGGAAAGGCACGCTTTGCTCTTGGATTCTTGGAATCATGTCGCCAGCTTCGCCTAGGCGGTAAGGGAGACTATTGCGTTTAGGTATCTTCGTAGAACCGCACGTCGGTTTGCATACCGCGTTCGCCTGGGTGCATCGACAGCTCCGTAACGAAGTCCGGTTCGAAGCCATCGGCGAGGTTTGGTTCGACGCGCTGAAGGAGCGTCGCGAGGATCAGTCGCATCTCCATCATCGCGAACTGTTTGCCTAGGCACACGCGCGGCCCGGCCGCGAACGGCACGTATGCGCCGCGGGGCAAGTTTCGCTCGAACTCGCGTGTCCAGCGCTCGGGCCGGAACTCCATCGGGTTGTCGTAATACTTCGGGTTCCGGCCCGCCGCGATGTGGCTGATGACGACCGTCAGCCCCTTTTTGACCTCGTAGCCCTCGACCACGAGATCTCGCTGTGCCTGCCGGGCATAGGACCACACCGACGGGAGCAACCGCAGCGACTCCTTCACTACCATCTCGAGGTACGGGAGGTTGGGCAGGTCGTCGACTTCCGGTCGCCTGCCGCCGAGGATGCGGCCGAGCTCATCGCGTATCTTGGCGGCCTTGTCGGGGTTCTTGGCGAGCAAATACCAAGTCCAGGTCAAAGCGTGTGCCGTCGTTTCGTGCCCCGGCGAAGATCAAGGTCATCGCTTCGTCGCGAAGCTGCTTGTCCGACATGCGGCCCTGTTCGTCTTCGACGAAGACCATGTGCGAGAAAAGATCTCCGCGATCCTTCTTCTGGGTCAGCCGCTCTTCGTGCACACGTCGAATGATCCCCTCGATCTTCGCGATGGCGCGCTTTTTTCGCCGGTTATCGGCGGTGGGCCACCAATCGGGGCGCGGAATCATCTTGTCGGCATCGGTCACCAAGATCTCGCTGATGTCGGCGAGCGCGTCGCGGATCGTCTGAGAGTCGCCCTCCCCGATGTCGATATCGAACAGCGTGTCGGCCACCACCTCGAGCGCGAGCGCATTCAGCTCGAGCCGCATGTCCTTGCGTTCACCTTGGGTCCACCGATCGAGCATGCGTTCGGTAAACGCGACCATCGTCGACGCATAAGCATCCACCCGCTTCTTGTGGAAAGCCCCGGCAGGATGAGCTTGTGTTGCCGCTTCCACGACTCACCGTCGTTTGGCACGAGGCCGTCGCCGAGAAAGGGTTTCCACATCATCTTGATGTAGTGGGGCTTGTAGAAGTCCGCCCAGTGAGGTGACGTTGATCGCGTGACGACCGCGGGGTCCCTCACGAACATGATGTCGCGAATCAGCGCGCGTGAAATGAACACGTCGCCAAACGCCTCATGACCGTCGATCAAAAATTGCGAACGTTCGGCGGAGAGGTCGAGGGCGCAGCCCCAAAACCAGTGCCCCTTCATCCGAGGAATCGCTCTCGTCTGGATTGAGCTGGGGCTGGCCTGAGCTGTAGCTTCCGCGGTCACGAACCGTTGTAAACATAGGGCCGCGGGCTCTGCAACCCGAGACTGGGCGCAATTGGGGGCGAACGGTGATAGAAGCTGCTCAGGGGAGGTGGGCGCGATGCGAATGGTTTTCTCTCTCTTGGTTGCATTTCCATTGGTGGCGTATGGGTGCAGCGACGGCACGGGCGGTAGCGGGGGAACCGGTGGGACCGCGGCGACTGGCGGGGCTGCGGGAACTGGCGGCTCCGCGGGCGCAGGTGGAACTGCAGCGGCAGGCGGCAACGGAGGCCAAGGCGGCTCCGGGGGTGCTTCGGCAGAGTGCGATCCCCTGCTGCAGGACTGCGAGGACGCGGAAGGCTGCTATGTGCGGCTGGATGACGGCGAACAGCTATGCGCGCCGGTCTTCGCGCCTGGAACGCAGGGTGACGCGTGCGATGCCCTCAACTCTTGCGACGTAGGGTACGGGTGCAACTTGCTCGCGAGCCCGGAAACCGAGGACCGCGTCTGCGCGTTTTTCTGTGATCCCGAGGGCGGCGCACCATCGTGCGCAGATGGCCCGGGCCCCGCGTTCGACTGCCGGCGCATCAACGGCTTTTGGGGTGACGCACCCGACGTCTCTCTGACGCTGGGCATGTGCCTGGACCCGCTAGTTTTTCCTGACCCGTAAGCCCGGCGCTTCGCAATCACCTCGGAGTAACGGTCGCAACGAAGCCGCCGTTCGCGGGTAGCGTAATCGTCACCGAAGCTCCCGCCTCGACGGACTGTACGCTGCGCTCGAACGCATCGGGGGTGTCACCCTGCTCGATCAGCGCAAGCTCGTAAGTCCCCGCGTCCAAGAAGCCCAGGGGGCTCGACTCGATCTCGACCTGGCCGTTTCGAGTCACTGAATATGTCATGCGTCCTTCGGTGTCTGTCGACACCGTCATCCGAACGTCGCCGCTCGGAGACACAACCAAGACGGCCTGGACTTGTTTTTCGCCCGACTCGCAGCCAGATGCTCCCCAAACTGCGAGGAAAAGAACGGCTCTACGGACCCACGACCGATCGCTCATGCGCGCCTCCGACGCAGATCGTATGAGGGGCCGCTGTGCGAAGCAAGCCATCCGAAGGCAGCCCGGCACCGCACCGCAGCCTTTACGCGAGAGGCTGTAGAAACTATACGCGTCGCATGAAGAAATTTGCTCTTGGGATGTCCTTGCTCGTCGGCATGGGCTTGGGGATGGTTGGTTGTGGAGACAGCGTTTGTCCCGACGGCGAGATCGAATGCGATGGGGTGTGCATCGATGCCATCGAGCCCACGCTCACATCGATTCAGCCTGGCGTGTTCGCCATCAGCTGCACCGCCAGCGCGTGCCACGACGAGAGTCTTCCGGGGGGGGAGCTCGACTTGAGCACTCTCGCTGCCTCGGAAGCGAACCTCATCGACGTCGACTCCGTGCAGGTCGACGGCAAGCGCGTCGCGGCTGGTGACAGCGCCAACTCCTACATCATGAACAAGCTCTTGGGACAGAACATCCCGGCACCCTATTTGCAAATGCCGATCGGCGGCACGCTGTGTGAGAACAAAGTCGACGTGATTCGTCAGTGGATCGACGACGGCGCACCCGTCATCAACTGACGCGCCAGAAAGGAACGACACCGTGGAGATGGAGTATCGGCGACTAGGTAATGCGGGCCTCAAGGTCAGCGTGCTGTCGTTTGGCTCCTGGGTGACGTTCCACAATCAGCTTGGCAACGAGACCGCCTTGAGGTGCATGCAAGCTGCCTGGGAGGCGGGCGTGAACTTCTTCGACAACGCCGAGGTTTATGCGGGGGGCAAGTCCGAAGTCATCATGGGCCAAGTCGCCCGGGAGCTCGGATGGCCGCGCGAGTCGTACGTGATGTCGACCAAGCTCTTTTGGGGCCTGCGCGAAGGTCCGAACACGAACAAGACGCTGAACCGCAAGTACCTGATGCAGGGCATCGACGGGTCGCTCGAACGGCTGGACCTGGACTATGTGGACCTGCTGTTCTGCCATCGAGACGACCCGGAAACGCCGGTCGAAGAGGTGGTCTGGGCGATGAACGACATCATTGCCGCGGGGAAGGCGCACTACTGGGGTACGTCGGAATGGCCGGCGGAGGCGATTGAAGAGGCATACGAGGTCGCAGAGCGCTATCGGCTTCGCAGACCGGTGATGGAGCAACCGCAGTATAGTTTGTTGTCACGCGATCGGGTCGAAAAGGAATACGCGCCGCTCTACGAGAAGTACCGGATGGGCACGACCACTTGGAGCCCCCTGGCCTCCGGCGCGCTGACCGGAAAGTACTTGGACGGGGTGCCGGCTGACAGTCGCGCCGCGCTACCAGGCTACGAGTGGCTTCGGGACTACATCATCGCGCCCGCTAACCACGCCCAGATTCGGCGCGCGATCGAGGTTGCCAAAGAGCTCGGTTGTACGCCCGCACAACTCGCAATCGCGTGGTGTGCAAAGAACCCGCGCGTGTCGACGGTCATCACCGGGGCGAGCCGCGTGGAGCAGGTACACGAGAACATGGGTGCGCTCGACGTCATCCCGCGCCTCACGGACGAGGTGATGGCGCGGCTCGAAGGCGACGCCTAGGACGATCAGAGAGCGATCACAGGGCGATCAGCGCGTCGCGCGCGGCTTGCACGTAGACATCGTGTGGCTCGCCCAGCATCGAGCGCGTCGACCGCGGCGTCGAGTGACTCTAGCGCGGCGGCAACGGCGACCGTCACGGCCCCGAGCCCTGCCTCGCGGGCCACGGCTTGCGTGGCGTCGAGCTGAACGATGCTGCGACGCAAGTAGTCCCGTTCGCTGATACTGCTCGACGCGCCCGACTCGGAGCGGGTCAAGAGGTCCAACGCCTGGTCGACCCCCGCCTCGGCCTGCGCAGCAGCCTGAATCGCTTCTGCCGTGCTGGGCACGTAGCGCGTCATCCCGTTCAGCGTGCCCTGGTAAACCATGCCGTCCCGGGCCGATCGTGGTTGCGGCGTACGCCGAATTCTCACAGGAGTCTGGCACCACCTCGAGGACATCCGCCACGCCGGGAAGGGACCGCAACGACCCCGGATGAGTCCCCCGGACAAGTACCGGGGCCCGCAGGAACCCAAACTCGAGATTCGCCGGTCGCGAAGTCGAGCCCCTCGAGGCCCCATTGACCCTCACGCTGGCCAGCCCCGTACACCAAGCCCCGAAGCCTGGCTGATGCTCGGGATTCCGTTCGGCACGCTGATCTCGGCGTTGTCCCAGATCGTCGAGCAAGTTCGCGTCTCCGGATCCCAGTCGATGCGCTCTAAACCGAACGGCGCCTTTTCGGGGATGCCGCCTTCGAGAGCCGAAACGAGGTTTTGCGCAATGGCGCCGAGCGCCAACGGGGTCGGAGGATTGATGGTGGGGTTCGTCAGGAGGTCGTTGACGACCACGGCTGCGTAGCCTCGAACGGCAACCGACTGCTCGGAGATGGCCTCCGTGGCGCCGGTGCCAAAGTCGACAGGAATCTCGCAAGCGATGCGAGGATCTTTGCCAGGAGCGATGGGCTCCCAATCGGCGGGAACCTCGTCGCGCCAGAACAACACGAGATTCATGAGCGCCTGGCCGTCGGTGATCACGACGAAGCGGTCGTCGTCGGCGTGGGTCCCCATCAGGCTCGGTGTGGAGCCGGAACCCGGACCCAGGCGAATCGGGCTCGGGACCTCTTCGGCGACCTCGTACTCGGCGCGCCATCCCAGGGTCAACGCGCTGCCGTCCCAGTTGAACCGGTACATGGCGGCGCTCGTCAGAACGTAAATGCCCCCGTTCTCGTCGACAGCCACGCTGTTGGATACGATCTCGAGGTCGGCCTCGTCCGCAGTGGCACAGTCTTGGTTCGTCGAGACGACTGGAACCTCTCCGAGATTGTCAGGGGTCGGCATCCGCGGAGATCACGAACAGGTTGCCGAGCTCCGTTGCGAAGGCGAGGTGCCCATCATAGGTGAGGGACATGCCGGCGATGATGTCGTCTTCATTGCAGAAGACTTCGTCGGGCATGAAGATGCGCTTCTTGAGCTCGATCGGGGACTGGCGGTCCCCATCGACGCTGTCCCCGAAGAAGGAAACGAACCGGGTGCGGCCGACGATGAAGCGGTTGTCCGAGTCGATTGCGGTGTAAGCGCCGCTCAGGCCGAGGGTGAATGTCGGCGGGTCGTCTTCGCGCTCGTTCGGAACGTACCAATCGATGATCTCAAAGCTCTCGTGGTCGTACTTGGCAATCGCCGCGTCGACGCCTGTGACGGTGGACCAAAGCGCGCGACCGCCATCGACATAGGGAGCGCTGAACGAAACGACGACTGGAACGCCGGGGCTCGGAAGGACCAGGTGCTCACTCGTCGTTGCTTCGCTGTCGCTCGGCCCGGGGAACGCCGAGGAGCCCTGCGCGTAGCTGGCTCTGTGAGAACCCGACCAAACTGTGTCGCCAAATGCCGTGCTGCACAGCGGCTCGTTTGGGGCGAGCGGCGTGGTGCAGAGATCGGACGTGTCGGTCGTCGGGGTGTAGCCAGGGCCGCTCGGGCTCGCAGAGTCGCAACCCGCGGCGGCGATGAGAACCAAGAGTGGAAGAGCGCGTCGGTTAAGCATGATCGCGGCTCTTTAGCAGGAGATGCGCGCGAGCCAAAGCGCACTATGATTGGGCCATGTCTGCCATCGATGCTCTTGGGAAAGCCCGATACGTGAATCTCGAAACATTCCGCAAGAATGGAACTGGCGTCCAGACGCCTGTTTGGGTTGCTCGCGACGAGGACCGGCTCGTCATCTTTACGAACAGCGGCTCCTACAAGGTCAAGCGTCTGCGCCGCAACTCGAAGATCCGCCTCGCAGAGTGCAACGTCCGTGGTGCGCTCAAGGGCCCCTGGCATGAAGGGAGCGGGCGGATCGTGGAGGATGAAGCCGAGAAACAGTCGGTGCTCCGGGCCCTGCACAAGAAGTACGGCTGGCAGATGACTCTGTCTGACTGGGGTGCGCGGCTCCGTGGTTCGAAAAAGAACTGGGCCTTCGTCTCGATGCAGGTCGATGAATAACATGGGAGCGGGCAAGGTCGGAGAGACCATGCGACTGCTTTTGATGCTTGCACTGGCCTTGTGTATTCCTGTTGCGAGCTTGGCGCAGGAATCCGCGGAGGGAGACGATGTTCGCTCCGCAGACGAGATCCCCGAGGACATGCCGCCTCCCCCCGAGGACGCGCCGCCTGCCGAAGCGCCTCCCGTAGGGGGGACCGATGAAAGGCCCCCTCATCCCGAGACGCCCGAGGATCTCGAAGAGCTGCAACCGACGGCGGAGCTACTCGCGAAGACATCCTATCATTGGCTTCCCGGCCATTGGACGTGGACGGGCGAGCAGTTCGAATGGAAGAGCGGCGAGTGGGTCTACAAGGTCAAAGACATGATCCTCGTGCCGCCGCGCTGGGAGTGGGACGGTAAGCAGTGGGTGTTTCACGACGCGGGTTGGGCGAAGTCGGGGACCAAGAAGGTCGCCTATCGAGCGACGGCCGCACCTGGCGGACCCGACGTCGCTGCCAATGCTGAGCAGGCTCCTGCAGCGTCCACCACGGCCGCCGAACCGCAGGCGTCAACGACGACCGTCTATGTATATACGGGCGTGTATGTCGCGCCGCTGATCCTCTATCCGATCTGGCACCCCCACTACCACTACCACTGGCATCACCACCACGCGCACTACCGTCGAGCGCCCGCGTATCGTCACCACCGCTACCACTACTCGCAGACGCACCGTAAGGCGCACTATACGCATCACAACAACCCACCGAGCCATGGGAACAACCCGGGGCACGGCGGCAACACCAAGCCTGGCAACAAGCCTTCGACCAAGCCCTCGCAACGGCCCAGCACCAAGCCATCGACCAAGCCTTCGCAGCAACCGAGCAGCAAGCCCTCGACCAAGCCCTCACAGCAGCCGAGTAGCAAGCCGTCGACCAAGCCCTCGCAGCAGCCCAGCACCAAGCCATCGACGCAGCCGTCAACTCGTGGCGGCTCGAGCGCGAGCAGCAATCGCAGTGGTAGTAGCAGTGGTAACCGGAGCGGTTCGAGCGGTCGAAGCGGAGCGGCGGTGCGGCGTCGCGCGGCGGCGGGCGGCGCTGACTAAGCGGCGCTACCTCCGGCGAACGAGGACGCCGACGTAGGGCGCCAGCCACCAGCCGGACTGTGGTCGAAGAAGTTACCCTTGCCGGTGAACGAGTACTGGAAGCCCATGTCGATGTGGACGCCGCTCTCGTTGATGTTGAAGCCGAGCCCGGCCTTGCCGGTGAACCGGGGTGAACCGGTACACGGAGACTTGGCTGCAGTACCAGTAGCCGCAACCCACTGTCGTCTCGGCGAAGTTCCAGAAGTTCATGTCGAATGCGACCGTGATGTACGGCAGGACGACTGAGACCGGGGACCTGGAAGCGGACCTCGGAATGCGAGAGATAGGTGCGCGTCAGCGGGTGCCGCCCGGACAACGGGACCCCGCCGGCGTTGATCCCGTCCAGATCGATCGGGTCCACTGGAGACCTGCGTCCCCGCCGATGACGAAGAAGCCGAAGTCGGCACCGCCGAAGAAATTGATGTTCGCGCCGGGCGGACGTTGTCACGATTGACGTTCAAGACGATCGGTACACCAATGCTGAGCCCCCAGGTGAAGCCGA
>PVMK01154402.1_pt1 | contig 14572 bp, 13 predicted proteins | sample 1853481 | NCBI WGS metagenome assembly PVMK01 (sample SAMN08533507, study PRJNA380276) | Marine sediment metagenome, whole genome shotgun sequencing project. | reverse complement strand
GCTCATATAGATTTCCGCAGTTTCTCCTGGCTTTTCAATCATCGGTAAATGGCCAACACCTTCCATAATTGCCACTTGTGCTTTTGGCATCACAGACTCGAGAATTTTTGCACCTGAAACGTGTAAAACTCTGTCCTTGGCTCCCCATAGAATTAAGGTGGGAACCACTGAACCATTGAGGGTGCTCTCTAAACCTATCGTATTCGATGCCACATTAATTTGTTTGAATATATTTTGATTGAGAGGACGGTTCCTTATGGCATCCTTTGCTAGTTGATTTAGCATTGGGCCGGGAATAAACGGTTTTTTGACGAATATAAAGTCAATTAATCGTTTATAGTCTTCAACACTTTCTACGACCAAAGGATTGGGTCTGCCTGCATTAAGTTCCCTTTGCATTTCGCTGGGGTCGGCCGAAGCAACTCCGCCTGGCGCGACTAGCCAGAGACTGATGACATTCTCCGGATGTTGTGCTGCATAGACTCCGGCAATGTTGCCACCCATTGAACTTCCTCCAAGGTGAAAGCTCTGTAGCCCCAGTGTGCGGACAAAAGCATGTACCCGAACAGCCTGAGCTGCGATGGTGTAATTTGAGTCCGGTTGACGACTGCTGTCTCCAAAACCAGGAAGATCAGGTGCGATAACCCTAAAATGCGGTGTAAAATGTTTACTGATACGCGTCCAGTTATCCTTGTTTGCGCCGAATCCATGGAGAAGCAGAACGACATCACCCTGTCCGCCTTCCAGGTATTCGATATGAAGGCCTTCCACCTTTATGCTGTGTTGTTTGAGTCCGGCACTGCTTCTCTCTGCTTTTAGCAGGAGTTTAAATGCGACATCCGGAAATATATAGTAGACTACAACCACAGCCAGACAAATTGTCAATGCGGCTATTAAGAAAATATACTTCTTTTTCATTAAATTTTCTCCTTTTATAGCGGTTGTTAAAAAAACGTTCCGTTATTCGGACGTTTTTTTCTACAATCACTTATACCACCCTTCCGTATTTAGGAACTTATTTTCGAAAAGCGGTATAACACCTTGGGTGCAATTGGGAATTAAAAAACCCCACTTCTCAGATAGATCGAGAAATGGGGTTTAAATCTCATTTTATGGCTACCGCCTTCTTTGGGTTAGCGCCCTTTAATTAATTTTCATACAAGATTTAGGTAATAGCTGGGCAGAGGCTATAGGGCAGGGCCTGCATTATTCATCTATTCCGAGGGCTTTGATAGCGAAGAATTGAGTCTTGATGTCAAGTGTTGTCAAGAATGAAGACGCGACCCCTATGTTTTCTTTTACCGCTACTAAACTGAGAGGTAAATGAAAACGTATTGTCCCTCGTTTATATCAATGGTTAGGTCGCCCCCTCTTGATTCCGCATATGTAATCCATGCCGGCTTATCACCGGGGCCGCATTCCAGATTCGGGTACGACTCGCCGGTTTTGCCCTGGTACCAGGACAGCAGCATCGGATCGGCGCCGGTTTCTTCTGCCTTTTGTTCAGCAAGATCCTTTGCCTCTGCAAAATAAAGATCCGGATTATCAATCTTAAGCTTGATGTGCTGACCAGGATAATCTTCGATCTTCGGTTTTAATAATTTCATAGTTCTAAATTTTCCATTAAAGATCTGACCCTTTTCCCTTGCTCCTGGCCACTCAGTTATTTATATTATAACTAACGCGATAGATAGCACCGGCCCGATCGTCCGACACCAGCAGTGCGCCATCCGGCATCACCAGCACATCCACGGGACGTCCCCATGCTTTTTCACCACCCTGCAGCCACCCTTCGGCAAACGTTTCGTAGCGAATCGGCCGGTTGCCGTTCAGGATCACCCGGGTAATCCGGTATCCGATCGGCTTGCTGCGGTTCCAGGAACCGTGTTCAGCGATAAATATATTGTGTTTATACTGGAGCGGGAACATACTGCCGGTATAAAATTTCATTCCCAGGGAAGCCACATGCGGTCCCAATTTAAGTGCCGGCGGTGCGAATTCATCACATTGACGCTTTTGTCCGTATTCGGGATCCGGTATATCTCCGCCATGGCAATACGGAAAGCCAAAGTTCAAACCTTTTTTAAACGCTCTGTGCAAGGTGTCGGGCGGTAAATCATCCCCCATCCAGTCGCGACCGTTGTTGGTGAACCAGAGCTCTTTTGTTTGCGGATGCCAGTCAAATCCAACCGAATTGCGCACACCGCGGACGAATATTTCCAGCTGACTGCCGTCGGGTTGCATACGCATAATGGTTGCAAAGCGCCGGTCTTCTGTCTCACATATATTGCAGGGTGCCCCCACCGGCACATAGAGCATGTCGCCAGGTCCGAAGGCCATATATTTCCAACCGTGATGTTTATCTCGGGGAAAGGTGTCATTGACAACCACGGGAGCAGGGGGTGAATACAACCGGTTTTCGATGAGATCAAAACGCAGAATCCGATTTACTTCAGCGACATACAGCGATCCTTGCCGGAAGGCAACACCGTTGGGCATATTCAGTCCCTTGAGCAGGGTGATGACTTCATCGCCGCGAAAGTCTGCATCGCGGTCGACAACAGCGTAAACATTGCCCGCCTTGCGGGTTCCGACAAACAGGATTCCGTCGGGGCTCATCACCATCGAACGCGCATCCGGGATATCGGCAGCATACAGATCTATTTTAAATCCGGCCGGCAGCTTGATGAGATCAAGATTGATACCATCGTAACCGCCTGCTGGCCCGCAAGAAACAAGCGCTGTCAACAGAGAAAAAAAGGTAACCAACCCTGTGAATGCCCAGATACGGTGCAACCTCATAAGAAACCGTACCCCCTTTCGGCTTTAGTGTTGTCGTCACCTTTCACGTCAAGATAATATCGATACCACGGTGACGCAAGCATTTCAAAAATCATAAACATCATTATTCAGGTGATTAATAGGTCAACATTGGTGTCTGACTGAGATATTCGGAAGAATCCAATTGGTTTAAAATGAAATGGGCGACATCTGCCCGCGAAATTTTGCCGGCTTTGACATCCGTCATATCGGTGAGCACCCGGTACGTACCGGTCATGGGCCCGTTTGTCAGAAAACCGGGCCTGACAATAATCCAGTTTACCTGGCTGTCCTTGATCAAGGATTCTTCCCGGTCCTTGTCCTCATATATGGTGTTTAGCAACAATGGCTGAAATATTTTATCGTAGAAAAATCCACCGTGGCCCCTGCTGTCACCGGCGCCGATACCAGTGACGCTAATCAACAGGTTAACCCTGTTTTTGTCCATCGACTCCAGTACATTTGTAATACCCTCGGAAAAAACCGACACCGGCTTACGCGTGGGCCTGATTCCAATACAGTTGATGACGGCATCTATGCCTTCAGTTGTGCTGCCCACAGCGTTATTGTCACAAATATCTCCTTGCAGCACCTGAAGCCGTTCGTGTTCAACCGCGAGTTTCTGTGGAGATCGAGCCAAAACGGTTATGTCATGATCTTTTATAAGCGCCTGCTGAAGGACCCGTAAACCGATGCCACGGGTGGCTCCAATGATTAATATTTTCATAGGGGGTTTTTCCTCCGCCGAAATTACTTTAATCATTAAGCTGGCCCATGGCAACTATCCCCTACGAGCAGCAAGCGATATTGTAAATTTTTGGAACCATAAACCCTACAAAGGGCTCATTCCCATCGGCACCGATTTAAAAGCCTGGATGAATTGAGGAGGGCAAATAGTATGAAACACTACGGACGGGTTAATGCATAGACGTCTATTAACCCAACAGCTCAAGATAGTTAGTCAACTTAGTCGACAACGTCCCCGAGTTCCCCTTGGTGTCAAATCTTGATTAGTGATTTAATGTACCGGCATTTTCAATTTCTTAATTTGGTTTGATCCCAATACGAATTTTATATTAAGTCCCGCCAGCCAGGCAACAATCTTGCAAACTCTTCCTGAAAAGCCGGCCGCCTGATATTATCCTGTTTGACCTTGGCCGCATACTTGTTCCAGCGCGCTTCGTCGCCAAGCACCTCAACAAGCATATGCCGCACCTTCACCATCACTTTGGCTTTGCGGACATACTCTTTTCGTGTTGCGTTAACCTTAAAATTACCGAGCCCGGAAAGATAGTATTTGAGAATCTCTTCGGGATAGCGTGTTTCAAGCTTTTTAGCGACCCGGATTTCATCAGCAACATCCCAGTCCGATGTCGGGTATCGCCCCTTCGTCAGAATGGCCATTGCCTCTGAGTACTCTTTGCGATACATACGGATTTTAAGTTTTTCCGTTCTCCAGGCATCCCTCAATCGCGCGAGTATTTTCGGTTCGAACTGTGCCCATTCGGCTGCTTGGCACATCTTCTTGAAAGCCTTGTATTTTTCAAGTGTCAGGCCATCCTTGGCCTGGGCAAATTGAAGCGCCAAATACTTTTCGCGGTCGCCCGATTCTTTAGCGCGGCTGGCGACAAACTGGCGCAGCTCATCCATCCGCCCCTTCCCTTTGTGCAAGCCCTTTTCAGCCACTTGCAGAGCTTTCTCTTTTTCCCCTGACGCCCAATAAAAAGTTGCCAGATCGTTGAAATCTGCACCGAAGATCATTTTACGCGTGCGCAACTCAAGATATTTATCTCTATCCCCGAGCTTGCGGTAAATTCGACGGGCATGGCTTTCTTTCCAATCGTCCTGCATGGCCTCGAAAGCTTCCGCCAGCCTGCGCATGTCGTAATCATCATAGCATGCAGCATAGGCAACATCAAAAAGCATATCGTCCATGCCAGCATTACCACTTTTGATATAAGCCAAGACTCGGTCGAGAATTTCCTGCCGATGGACTGGTTCAATTTTTTTTGAATCAAATTGGGTCCTAATTTGGTCCAGAAGCTCAGCCACATGATCCATGGTGCCATAATCGCCGCCGCCGTAATCATCCAGTTCGCACAGATCAGGCTCTAATTCGGACCATAGTGCCAATACGATTTCACCTGCAGATCGTTTTTCAAGTGCTTTCGAAACAGATACACGCGTTTTCAGGGAATCGAAGCACTCTCGACGGATATCGGGCCGATCCGTCGCAAGCTCTAAAATCAGATCGGTTAATACCGCAGGTGATGCAGCCTTAAGCAACCCGACCAGGGCATCCTCTTTTTTGGGTTTCTTTGCCATATTGCGCTCCCCTTCAATGGAAAACCGATCCGCTTTTTGCTGTAAAGGCTGTTTTTCCCATCCGTGCTCACAGTCCCCCCTGCCATGGTTTGAACCTATCCCGTGACCACCGCTGATATTTCATCAGCTCCCAGTTAACCTCATCAGTGTTGAATTTTTCACTGTCGTACTCCCCGCCGCTCCATTCCATATAGCTCTCGTGCTCTTCATGGTCCGGCTCGTTCAGTGCTTTACAGAACTCATAATATCCCGGGACGCTGCCGACATCTTCAGGTGGGCAAGCTCTTGCGCCGTCCAGGCATTCAATTGCAGACCGAAGTTCGGGGTTGAAATAGCGGCTGTCCACCAGAATGACCTCATGCTCCCAGCTGTCGCCGAAATCGTACAGATAGCCGAAGGTGCGGCCTTTTTGCTTTATCAGGTCTCCAAGACGGTATCTACCGCATTCAAGCCCGTCTTCTTTCGATTCAGGATATTCCGTGTAACGTTTTTTTCCTATCGTAAATTCATGCAGATGGCTGTCAGTCCACCCCATCACAATCTGAATGACATCGTGGACTCGGTCCAATGAAATACCGGCAGGCACTACAAATCGCCGCCAGATTTCAGGCTCTATTTCAAGCAGTCTGATTTTCAGTAATAAAACTCTTTCGTTCATCTTGCCGATCCTTTTATGCAGTAAGAAAAAATGGTATAGCCGATTCGGCATTTGGACCGATTGCGCCAAGAGCCCATACAGCATCCTTTTCGGATAGTTGAATAAATTTGTCAAACAATAATTCAGCTGTCGAAAATTATGAAAGCCACATGTCTGAATACGGCCGCCACCGCTCTGGAATTGGAGTCGGACCACGGGGAACGCCTGATAATCAAGGATGCATGCTAAAATTACAAGTTTCCTACACATTCATTTCTTGACAACGTCCTGCTGATAACAATACAAACATTTGAGCAAAATAATTATGGATGAAATTAATGGGGACAAATGCCCCGGTTTGTAGTAAATCAGAAAATAAGGTGCAGAAATCAAGGTGATTGCCGCCAAGAGCGGTGAAACCTATACAAGCAAAAGCGGCGGACTGACCGCCGAAAGTCAAGTTGCCGCCAAAGAGATGACCGCCGACCAGCTGGAGGCTCTGCTGGTGCCGGGCGGTTGGGCCCCGGACAAGCTGCGCCGGGATCCGAATATCCTGCAGTTGGTCCGGGAGATGAATGCCCAGGGCAAAATCCTTGGATTTATCTGTCACGCCGGTTGGGTTGCGGCCAGCGCAGGAATCTGCATAGGCAAACATGCAATCGGCAGCTCAGGTATCAAAGACGACATGGAAAACGCCGGTGCCACATGGGTGGACGAACCTGCCTTTCGAGAGGGGAACCTGGTGTGGGGACGTGTGGTGGCGGATATTCCGGATTACTGCCGGGAACTGATCAAGGCGCTTTCAGCCTGATAGCGCAAACGGAGGTGCATCATGAGGACGCCGCAGGAGCTTAAAGTTCTCAAGTTGCTGGCCAAGGAATGGGAGCACAGCGGGCCGCCCGGTATCCTTGACATAAGTGACATCGTAGCGGCCCTGGACCTGGCGCCCAGTGAGACCTTGAAAGAACTTAAAGCGCTATATCAATGCGGCTTGGTTGATATGAATGCGCTCAAAACCAGCGCATTTCTGACACCTGAAGGCTATGCGGCCACTGAAACTTCATGAAATCAAGACTTGCAGAGAGAAGACGTCCAGAAATTAACAAATAAAGTGAATTCGGAAGAATTTCAATCGTCGCTGTATCGGTACGTTTAGTCTCGGCCCTTTCGGGTGAAAAATTCTTCAACCAAATAATCCCTGTTTTTTTTAGAAACCGATATTAGGAGTGTATCCGGCCGCTTCATGATGGCGTCGATGAATGCATCTCCCTTCAGCGATATGGAACCCACGACGGTATTTGTCGAGTCAAGGATCTTCATGGGGGGATTTGGGGGACGTCCATTGGATCATTGGTTGGATTTTTCTATGAGACTTAATCCCTTACATCCTTTGGCTCAATTCCCAATTGCCTCGCTACCCGCCCAACCAACCAGTCAAAACTATAACCCTCTGCTTCCAGTTGGCACTTGCGATCTAAATTTTCTTGAGCCGCTTTTAACACAGTTTCAACAAAATCCCCTTCTCCTAATATTCGTTCATCCCCCTTGATCCGCTCTAAACCCCTGCGCATGGCTTTGACCACAGACCACCCTCCGGCGCTACGGACCAGTCCACCGCCCAGCAACTCAGGCCTTCGGCCATCCGCAAGACCTTTTTCTACATATTCGCGGTAACCTCGGCGGGCTTTCAAATACTTGCTGTTATAAATTCTCAAAATGTAATCAAATAATTATGATGCAAGACACCAGGCGCGTCTATGCGAGCTTTTCGGGGCATATCATCTGCGCATCATGACTTTATTTCGTTGTAAACCAATATTCCAATGGACGTCCCCAAAGTACGTCCCGTCCCCAAAGTATGTCCCCTACGTGATAAAGAGCACCCTCATATTCTATCCGCCATGCCACACAGTGTGAAAATTTCTGCCCGGTTTCTTACGGAAGTTAAACATTAAACCTCTGTTCCCATCGAAATTGTTATGCTTCCTTTTCGACTGGTTTTAGTGGCATGAAACATGCAGCTATCATCACACAATTCATAAGCACATAATCCACTCTTTGATAAAGGTTTTGTTGTTCATCGGTTCTGATCCGTTCCAAGATTTTAAGGCCCTTGAATAAATATCGCGATGACTCTTTAATCCGGTATGGAGCTTGTGCCCAATTTGCGGATTCGGGCGCCTCATGTTGGAAGAAGGGGGTAATTGTAAACCTGGGACGGCATTAGGACCTGCTGAAACTGTCAATATATTGACTGAAACGAATAGAAGACCTCCTTTGAGGAATTGAAGAAGAGATTTGATGCAAATCAGATATATTGGCCCCCAAAAGTCCATACTTGTTCTCGCCGTGGGCATCATTATATGTTGGGCAGTAGCCGGAAATGCCTATGAACAATGGGATGCAAAGGCTTCTGTAAGGGTCAACCTTAGAAGAAACCCGAGCTCAAACGCGGTAATCCTGAGTATCGTCCCGAAGGCCCACAAAGTCAGGATAATGGAGAAGAAAGGACTTTGGTGCAAGGTTGATGTTAAAGGAGAAATCCATGGCAAGGGCTGGGTGTATGCCGAGTATTTAGTGGAAATTTTACCAAAAGCGCTGGAAACAGAGTCTTCCTCGCAAACGGTGAGGGTTGAGATTGCGTCGGGGGAACAAAAGCAAGGGATCCGTCCTGCAGAGTCACCACCCAATGCCCAGACGGAAGGAGAGGAGGTAAAGACGTTAAGGGCGCCCTTACCAGGAAAAACCGCAATTTCTGGTGTAAAGGAGCAATCATCGGCACGGAATGAACTGCGGGAAACGAAAAATGAATCGAGCGCCCTGTCACAGGTGGAAATCCCCATGGCCAGCGAACCGGTTCATGTGCCTCCTGCTCATCTGCCATACTCCGGCTTCAAGCAGGATGCGCTTGGGATCAGCGGAAAATATTCTTCAAGGGTAATCGAGCAGGGAGATTCAAGCACTTATCAGAAGAGCCTCCCCGGCGAGAAAAAGAAACATGGCGGAGCTTTACAGGGAATTCCGCCTGCGGTCAGTGAACAGTCCGTGTCAGATGCGCGTGCCGTGGTATCTTCCGTAATAAGATCGGCTGTATCTCACGAGAGAAAAGGGCTGATAAACAAGCGGGAATCCATAGGGCCGGTTGCGATTGCACTAAAATTGCTGTCGATCGTGCTGTCCGGCCTCGTCATCCTGTTGCTCTATAAGAAAATAGATGTCAAACTTTGATTAGTGATTTAATGCGAAAAAGTTTATACTGTAGCCCGCTGTTTTTTCTGAGCAAATCTTTGAAAATGCAAACCCTGCGTTTTACCGCCGAATAGGTGAAGCCAAATTTTCACCAATCTGCTGGTGGGTCAGCTGCCCTGGCTGCCATAGCATGTAAATGAGAAGATCCCGGTTAGTTTTGTCCGCATCCGATGCTAAATGGCCGGCTTTTTTATGCGGGCAAAGATTCCTGAAATTATATAAGACGGGGTCAGCCCTGGGCACCACGCTTTCCAAAAGTTAGGCATAAAAGCAAAATCGTCTATAGCCACCCCCAGCCAATGAGTCAACTCAGTCAACAACGTCCGTGAGGTTCCACGTCACCGAGGTTCCTCGCCTCATCCAACCTGCTTTACCGATAAAATAACATGGGATTATGCTGCTAATTTAGCGCGGGACGAGACACTATTCCCTCCCAAGAAAATGTAAGGTAAGCGAGTTGACTTAAGTCAAAGAATAAAGACATCTTGCAGTGTTATAAAAAGCCATAATGGATAGAGATTCTGAATTAAATGTAACCCAGATAAAAATAGGTACACATAGATTCGGTATTGTGGGCCTTAAAAAAGCGCTCGAGAACATGGCGGAGACCTATGCGGAACAGGCTGATGACGTAGTGGCTGAAGAATTATTAAACCGGCTGTCAAAAAAGAACTACATCCCTGAAAATGTGCAAAAAAAATACGGGCGTGCATTTGTCAGGGAGTTCAGAAGATTTCTCGGTCAGCCTTTTGATGATGAAAACTCTCAAGGACTGGAGATTAAAGTTCTTGGAGCGGGCTGCGTTGTCTGTGATAGCCTCGAAAATGAGGTCATGGAAGCGTTGACTGAAATGAGCCTGGCTGCTGAACTTGAACACATCAGAGATGGTGACCAAATTGCTGAATACAAGGTCAAGGGAACCCCTGCTTTGATTATCAACGGCAAAGTGATGTGTTCGGGCACAACGCCATCAAAAAATGAAATTATAAAATGGCTGGAAGAAACCGGCTACTGTAGAAAAACAGGAGAAATAATGGACAAACCGGAACCGGTATTTATAAAGAACATTACTTTATCAGACGTTCATAATCTTGCTGAACTGGTGGAGTATGAGGAAGGGCGCGTCGTCAGCAGGACATTTGCTCAAAATTCGTCTCTCAGTCTAACCCTTTTTGCCTTTGACAAAGGAGAAGGCGTCAGTACACATACAGCGCCGGGTGATGCAATGTTACAGGTCCTGGATGGTGAGGCGGCGGTTGATATCGACGGCCAAGAGATGACCGTGTGTGCCGGGACAGGTCGTGGTGATGCCGGCCAACGTCCCTCACTCTGTCACCGGTGTTAAGCGGTTTAAAATGCTTTTAACGGTAGTTAAAATACATAATTTATAGATTGGAGGTTATATTATGGGAGAATGTGGTAACTGTGGAGGCGGAGCCGATCCTTTCTCAGAAGGTAGAGAACTTGTTGAGTTTGTATATAGTGCCCATGGTGGATCGGTAAAAGATCAACTTATTCCCAATGGTGGTTTGAACACTTATTGTCAAGGATGCGGTTCCGAGTTTACCTTGATCACATTTATTGGCAACTGTCCTGAATGTGCGGGAGTGCATGCAGTCTCCCCACCACAGTGTCATGATGCCTCAAACATCCAGTTTGCCGGCAAGGATTACAAACTTCCAGATTGATGATCTCTGCCGGCCACTATTGACTGTTCTCGATGTGGCAACTAATTTTCGGGATAATGTGTCGATACTTTGCGGGGTCGGACCACGGCAAAGAGCAGCATACTCCCAAACCATCAGAGAGAGGGAAGGGCGCAGTGGAATACGCCGACCAACCCGGCCCGTTTAAAGTATAAATCACATAATTTTTTATAACCACTCATTTGAAAAAAATTGATCCGGGAAAAAATCATATTTCCGATAACCGTTTTAGTGAAAAAATCCCATCCAGTCCTGCCACCGGCCTGGGGATCTTTTCATTTTTGGACATAAACAGATCTTTGAATCTGCGATAGTGGCCGGAAACAAATTCTTTGCTGCCGATGATGCCCGAATCATTGATATGCAGGATAAAACAGGCGTGATTAAAGAAGGCAAGTCGGCCGATATCATCGCGGTGGATGGCAATCATTTAGAGGATATTGCCGCATTAGATAAGATCAAGATTGTTATGAAGGTGAAGGGTGGAATTTTCATAAAAATAGAAGATTTTGAATTCGCTGTTTAGAGAGAAAATGGGGATATGGCTCGATATGGCTGGTTTTTTTTTATGCGGGCAAAGATTCCTGAAATTATATAAGACGGGGTCAGCCCCTATCACCACGCTTTTCAAAAGTTATGTATAAAAGCAAAATCGTCTATAGCCACCCCCAGCCAATAAGTTAACTCAGTCAACAACGTCCCCGAGTTGCTGAGGTTAACTGCTACTGACGCGAGCGGTAACTATAGCTACCAAGATTGTGAAGTCGAAGTCGTGAAATCAGGAAAGGGGAAACGCAAGCGCAAATAACAATGCAGTCAATCTCATAAATAAATTGATAGAGAAATAATGCACCGAGGTATTCTACGCGCAAAGGCCGGGCCATCGCCGAAACCTCCTTTCAGGTCAATATGTAAGCGCTGGTGGTTTCCTATATCTTTTAAAACTCGAATAAAATCAAAATCTAAGAGATCACAAAGAATTTTTTCAGATTATGGGCATAAGATAGTGTCTTCATCTTGGAAATAAAAAGCAGGTTATTTCGGTTGACAGGTAGTCAAATAATTAAAAATTAAGATGCGCTCTTTCTTAGCTCCAAATCTTTAAAATTTGAGAACGTCCCCAAGATCCGGGTTAGCGAAAACCGAGTACTGGGAGCGGATGAAGTCTAAATCTAATGTCATTAAAAATTCCTTCTTCTTAAGCGGAAAAATGGGGACGGTCATGTTTTTATACGTTGTAAGTCTATTGGTTTAATGGAAACCACGATAACCGATTCAGGTTGTCGCGGCAAACCGGCAACCAATCCCAACGCAAATCGTTGTCCGGTAACGACCTGATATCCGAATCGTCCGGCAGTTGCCCGGTGGCCTCTTCGCCGAGTTCGAGTGCCGGGATGTTTTTGATTTATGGGACGCCCTTCAGTTATTCAGTTTTCGACAGTTTTGATTTTGATCATGATCAATTTTTCCTGCGGCTTTTTCCCTATTTGGCCTGGCGGTCTTTGATTCGCCTTCGCCAAAATATTCTAATCCCGATTGGATAGAACAATCACGGATAAGACGGGGCCAGGCCCTGGCACTACGCTTTTCAAAAGTTATGCATAAAAAAAAGCAAGACAGTCCCCAATTTGCGCCCCTAATTATTCCATTCAAGTTTATACCTAAAATACCGATATCTTCATTATATTGTCAAAAGGGGATGAGGCTCAGGGGAGCCGGGTTCAATGGCGCATCGCAGATTGGCGCAATCCCTTCCCGCTTTGCGATATCCACGATGCTCATCCCGTTATACTTTTCGCCGGCAGGGTAACCGGCCTGCATGATCTGGATGTCGGCCATATTAAATCCCACCAGAAATTTGGCCAGGCTCAGCTCAATTCTGAGCCTGCGGATCGCTCTGGCGTTTTTAAGGTTGGCATCCAAGTTTTCCATAAACCAGGCTGGCAGAAAAACGGTGAGATAACTGTTTCCACAAAAATGGGGATAGATGTCGAACATGACCTCGAGGCCTTTGTTCTGTGCCTTTTCAATCAACTGCACCGCCTTTTGAGCCGTCGGCCAGCTCTTTTTACCGGCGAAAATCAAATGTGATATTTGCAGTCGTACACCGGTTTCAAGTGCGATGGAAAGGATCTCGTCCAGCGCTTTAAGGTTGTGCGGCCGGTCCAAGAACGGGATAATCGGATATGATCCCGAATATTTCGACAGGGCGCGCTTATGAACCGTCAAAATACGTCTGCGGTCGGCGGCCACCCGGGCCAGTGCCAGCAGATCATCCCGGGTGGAAAAAAGGCCGGGGGGATACATCAGACCGAAAGAAAGGCCGCCGGCGCCTTGGTCCAAGGCTTCCGCGGTCATGCTGACCATCTTTGCCATTTCCCTGGAATTGGGCCGCTTTGTATAATCCTGAACTGCAGCCAGATGCAGGGCACCATGACCCACCAGCTGAACCGTGTTAAATAAAAGGCCGTCGCTGGATTCCAGATAATCAAAAAATTCGCCCATGGTTTCCCACTCATAGGACAGCGGCCTATCAAGCAGGGTCTCGGTGAGGTCATTGATAATTTTTTTACCCTCAGCGGTGACAGGGGCTGGAGAAAATCCGCAGTTTCCCGTGACAACCGTGGTGATTCCCTGTTCGATCATGGGAAAAAGAAATTCCTGGTGATCGGACAGCGGCAGCACCCAGTCAAAATGACTGTGGCAGTCGATAAAACCGGGAGCCACGATCCGTCCCTCAGCATCGATAACCGTGTCGGTCCCGGGCGCAGCACTGTCTTTACCGGACGGCGTATTTGAAGAAATGACGGACTCAATTCGATCTTTGGCAACAACGACATCGCCCTTGAATGCATCACGACCCGTCCCGTCGATTATCATTCCTTTTTTAATTAATAAATTCCCCATGCATATTACCCCGGCTTATGATCAAGGTAAGTCTTACTGAATCTTGCAAAATTCAGGTTTTGTCTTTCTACCATGTATTTAAAGGAAAAGGCAGTTTGGTGCAAGTCCAGTGGTCGGCTTTTTCTTAAACCGCCCTTTTTGGTGTCAAAAACGTCACTTTAAGCCTAAAAAACGGGACTATTTTTAGCATAGATCCTTAATTGTCAAGCGTTCACCGTGGTCCGACCCCAGCTCACTTTGATAGTGAAGAATTGAGTCTTGATGTCAAGAATGAAGACGACCCCTGTGGTTTTTAACCTTGAAGGGTAAATTGGGCTGCACGCATGGAGTGGCGCACCGCACGAATAGCCTCATCAAAGTGGGGTAGCTTCGCCATCTGTGAAGCCAGCCGGATATCCCAAAGTTTTCTGTACCTTGCTTCTTTCTTTGAGAATTCTTCAATGATATTTGAAAATTTCCGGCCACGGAACTCCAGCTTGCGCATGATTTCCGGCCTGAGAGCAGCCAGGTCAATGTGTGACTGAGAAGTTAGATACCATAGATCATAAAGATCTCGCGGTTCGTTACGGGCCCGATCTGTGAGCGCCACCACTTTCTCAGCAGCAATCTCCTCCAGGGAATATACTTGAACCAACTCATCCTCCGGCAGGTCGTTATACTCATCATAACCGCGAAGCACAGATCGCTCCTGAAGAGGGCATACGAACTGCTCTTTGATGGTGATATCCACCTTGACCTCGTTGCCGGATGCTCCCGGTAGCGGTCCGTCATAATTAAGGTAGAAGGTATAGCTGTTTTTATGCCTCTTTCTATCCTCTCGGGAGAACCTGAAGACGACTCCTGATGCGCGTTGGACCTCATTGTAAATAGGTTCGAGTTCTGTGAGTATATAATTAAACGATACTTTCTCGACCAGGGAGAAGTCGAG
>PVMK01123871.1_pt1 | contig 14572 bp, 14 predicted proteins | sample 1853481 | NCBI WGS metagenome assembly PVMK01 (sample SAMN08533507, study PRJNA380276) | Marine sediment metagenome, whole genome shotgun sequencing project. | reverse complement strand
GAGACCACAGAATCTGCTTCGCGGATATCAACACAGGCATCGTCTGTCTATGACAGGCTGCAAGAGGACATACTCAGCGGCCGCCTTGAACCCGGTCGGAAGCTGCGCCTGAAGGACCTGATTGAGGAGTATTCCACCGGCAACAGCCCGCTGCGCGAGGCACTGAACCGCCTGTCCTAGACAGACGATGCCTGTGTTGATATCCGCGAAGCAGATTCTGTGGTCTCAGTTACGTTTTTAGCCATGTCTATCGCAAGCCAGTTTATTTTCAATTAAATCCGGTTTTCAGTGCTTATCATCGGCAAAAATCTTTTATCAGGATATCTGTTTACTTGTCAGGCCTGTGCGGACAGTGCTTCTTCACTGTCCCGCACGATTGTCGCGGTATTTGCTGCCGTGCCATAACTGGCGCCATCGTATATTTCCGACAAACGGGTGCCCTGGTAGTAGGTTTGCTTATACGCAGGCTGTTCCTGGACGCGATCGAACCACGCCGAAACGAGTGGATGATCGGCCCATAATGCCCCAAGTCCGAGGTCCCTCATGCGATCTATCGTCGGCACGATGCAGTAGTCGGCAAGCGTCAGGTTTTCGCCCATGAGCCACGGGCCGCCACTTTTTCCCAGGCCTCTCTCCATGCGATCGATGGTTTGCCGCAAGCGATCGATAGCGCTGTCTGATTCGCGCTCATCGAAGCCACGTTCCTTGCGCATTTTCTTGTAAAACTGCTTGCGAATCGGATGCTTGTCTGCAAAATCGTCAAATTGCTCCTGCGACAACTTGTCAAAGCGCTTACTCAGGTACTGGTTGAAGGAGGGAACACGAATGGCCGGGGTCGGAACCTCTTCAAAATAACGAAGCCACTTGCGCATATGTGCCCGTGCGACCGGATCCGCGGGAGCCAGCGGGCAATCCGGAAACACTTCGTCCAGGTATTCCATGATGACTGACGAGTCGATAATGACGGCGGCATCGTGTACCAGGGTAGGGACAACGCCGTTGGGATTGAGCTTCAGATACCAGTCGGATAAATGCTCTCGTTTGGTCGAGTCAACAGGCCGATCGACAAATTCGATGCCTTTCTCCCACAGCGTCAGCCGTACTTTCTGGCTGCACGTCGATTGCGGAAAATTGTAGAGTTTCAGTGACATTGTCCTTCCCATGTCCGGCACGTATCGCGATTTTCAGTCTTTCGCGACGGAAATATTTTCGTTAATATCCTTCGAACACTAATATTATCGAATATCTTTATACCGCTTCTGGAGACATTTTGAAACGCCAGGGAACAGTTTTCCGGTCCAGATCACGTCCACGCGGATATCTCAGCTAGTGGCCATACGGCTGCGGGCTGCCCGGTGCGCAGCATTTCTCATGCTGGTGGCCGGGTTCGCGCCGACAGCCTCGCAAGCCGAAACGCCAGAGGTTATTCCGCTGACAGCGATCGACTCCTATGCCCCGACGGCGCTTTGGACCCTGGTCTTTATTGAATACTTCATCCCTGAGGTAGATCGGCGACTGGCAGTCACCGGCAATTACCAGATCAAGTGGAACAAGGCTTTTGGCGGCACGATTGCGAAAACCCGCGGCGTGCTCGACGCCTTGCAATATGACCTGGCCGATATTGGCATCGTCACAACGCCTTATCATCCCGATAAAGTGCCATTTTATAACCTGCCATACGTGACGCCGCTGGTGACGGCCGACATTGGCCTGGTCGCGCGTACAATGTCTGAACTCGTCGATCGCTATCCGCAGCTCGCTGAGCAATGGCAGGATTACCATCAGGTTTATCTGACTACAGCCGGTTCCATCGATACCTACCAGATCCTGACCAACTATCCGGTCAGTTCGCTCGAAGATTTTCGCGGCAAGAAGATTGCCGGAGTAGGGCTGAACATGCGCTACCTGACGGGGCTTAACGCCACGCCTGTCAATAGTGGCATCAGCGACTGGTACAACAACCTCGCCACGGGGTTGGTCGATGGCGTCATTGGCTGGGCCGAAGGTAGCATCGCTTATCGATTATATGAAGTTGCACCCTATCTCATCGACGTTCGACTCGGTGCTGTCAGTTCAAAGGTTATCAACGTTAATGACCGCACCTGGGCGCGCCTGCCAGAAGAAGTAAAGAAAGTTCTCAAGGAAACCGCAGCTGACTATCGCGATGAACTGGCACGCGAAGCGGATCGTCGATCAGCGGAAAGTCGCATCGAGTTCGTAGAGCACGGCGGCACGATTGTCCCGCTGAGCCCGGAGCAACGGCAAGCGTGGGCGGATGGACTGCCGAACATTGCCGCCGAGTGGGCGGATGAGATGGAATCCCGCGGGTTTCCCGGTCACGCTATCTTGCATGATTATATGGAAATCATGCGCGCGAATGACCAGCCGATCGTCCGGCACTGGGATCGGGAATAAGCGTGGATCCGTCCGGAAATATTGTCAGCCGTGCATTCTCGGCATTCGTTGCCGGGCTGAACAGTGTCGGGACGGTATTGATTTTTGCGTTAGTCGTGATGATCAACCTTGATGTTTTCTCACGATTCCTATTCAACGCGCCAATCGACGGTGTTACCGAACTGGTCGAGTTGTCCATCGTCGCCATCGTTTTCCTGCAACTTGCCGATGCCGTACGCAATGGCCGACTCACTCGATCCGAGGGCCTGTACAGCCGACTGCAGGAAAAACATCCACGACTGGCACATTGGCTTGGCATTTTCTTTGATCTCGGTGGCGCCGTTTTCTTCGTCACCATCATTGTGGGTGGCGTTCCAAGACTTATCGATGCCTGGCAGCGCGATTACTTCGCAGGCAACCGGGGCATCTTCGTCGTTCCGGTCTGGCCGGTTCGCCTGGTTCTGGTTATCGGCGCATTGACCGTTGTTATCGTGTTCCTTGGTCTTGCCTGGAAGCACCTCCGGGCGCTGCATAACCCCGGCGCCGGCGAATCATCATGACGGGCATCGAAGTCGGCCTGATCTCGGTCCTCGCCATCCTGGTTCTTATCTACGCGGGGATGTACGTGCCGGTCGCACTTGGTCTCGTGTCTTTTGTATCCGTCTGGTTCCTGCGTGACAGCATGGATGCGCCGGTCTACCTCGTCACGCTTGCGGCATCCAACAGTCTTGAAGATTACATATTTGGCGTCGTCCCGCTATTCGTATTGATGGGTCTCGTTGTCAGTCACTCACAGATGGGGCGCGACATTTACCAGGTTGCCCACTACCTGCTGGGCGGAATCCGTGGCGGCCTCGGTGTCGCGACCGTAGCGGCAAACGCTGCGTTTGCGGCGATAACCGGCGTCAGTATCGCGTCAGCGTCGGTGTTTGCGAGAGTTGCCGTCCCGGAGATGATGCGCTTTGGCTACACGCCGCGATTTGCTGTCGGCGTCGTGGCCGGTAGCTCAGTACTCGGAATGCTGATACCGCCAAGCGTCATGCTGATCATCTACGCGATCATTACCGAGCAATCCGTCGCGGCGTTGTTCAAAGCGGGCATCATCCCCGGAATAATGCTTGCGCTCGCATATATCGTTGCGATCGTTGTAATGGCGACATTTTTTCCTGATTACGTCGGCGGCCAAAACAAAGATAACGCTGTGGATTTACAGGAACGGAAACTCAGCAAGGGTGAGGTCTTTAGTAAAACCGCGCCGTTGGTAACACTGATTTTGCTCGTTCTCGGCGGAATTTACGGTGGCGTATTCACGCCTACCGAAGCCGGTGCGGTTGGCGCCCTCGGCGCATTGATCATTGCGCTTTTGAAACGAAAACTCGACCGCACGGTCTTGTGGCAGGTATTGGTGGAAACCGGCCACATCGTTGCATCCATCCTGATGCTGATCGTTGCGGCAACGATGTACAGCCGGATGCTGGGAATCTCGGGTCTGCCAAACGAACTGGGTGAGTGGATCAACCAGGCCGACATCGGGTTCTACGGCATTCTGACTATCTACGTGATGCTGCTGATCGTCCTGGGCACGATCCTCGATACCACTTCGATCATTCTCATAATGGTGCCGTTGTTCCTTCCAGTGATTATCCCGCACGGCGTCGACCTGGTCTGGTTTGGCATCGTCACCATCGTTGGCGCCGAGATCGGCTTGTTGACTCCACCGCTGGGAATATCCTGCTACGTGATCAAGTCGACGCTCGCAGACGAGCGCATCAGTCTTTACGATATTTTCGCCGGCGCATTCCCGTTCGCCGTGATCATGCTGCTGGTGCTTATCCTGCTGATTGCATTCCCGCAATTGAGCCTGATGCTCGTTTGACGGAAAGCGTGATTCGAGATCATTCGGCGCTTATCACGTAGGCGAGTATTTCAACAACCTGTGCCGGTGTTGTCGCCCAAGCCAAAGCCGATGCATCCACTTCTTTGAGCGGGTGAATGATGTCCTCATCGTGAAGCGTGACATAGGGCTTTCCGATCGCAGCACATTGCCCGGCATCAAACGCCGCATTCCATTGTTTAAATTTGTCTCCAAAACGGACAACGGCAACGTCACATTTCTCTATGAGCGTCTTCGTACGGATAGCATTGACCTTCGATGACTTGTGATCACGCCAGAAGTCATTGGCTTCGCCCCCCAGCAGATCGCCTGCCGCGTCGCTGGCTTCGTGGTTCGTCACCGCAGATGTGAATACGACAGGCAGATCGAGCGCCTTCGCGCCATCGATCAATTGCTGTCGCCAATCAGTGTGTATTTCACCGGAAAGATAAACATTCCATTCCATATCGTGTTCCTACTCTATAGCTGCGGCAATTTCTTTGCCGAGGCGCTTTGTATTGGCCTTGCCACCCATATCTGGCGTAAGGCTGGCTCGCTCCCGCAAAGTGTCTTCGATCGCTGTCATGATCGTATCGTGTGCGCCCTGGTGTCCGAGGTGTTGCAGCATCATCGCGCCGGCCCAGATGGTGCCGATGGGATTGGCGATGCCTTGCCCTGCGATGTCGGGAGCCGAGCCATGGACCGGCTCGAACATTGACGGGTGTTCTCCTGACGGATTGAGGTTTGCTGACGGTGCGATCGCGATTGTACCGGTACATGCCGGGCCGAGATCCGAAAGGATGTCGCCGAACAGGTTGCTGCCGACGACGACATCAAAATGGTCCGGCATGCGCACGAAATTCGCGGTCAGAATATCGATGTGATACTGATCGATGCGTACGTCGGGGTATTGTTGCGCCATTTCGGCGAACCTTCCGTCCCAGTAAGGCATTGTGTGGATGATGCCGTTCGATTTGGTCGCGGACGTCAGATGTTTTTCGGCACGACTTTGTGCGAGTTCGAAGGCGTACTTCAGGACGCGATCGACGCCACGTCGGGTGAAAACACTTTGTTGCACGGCACGTTCGTTCTCCGTGCCTTCGTCTTCGATGCCACCGATATCCGAGTATTCCCCTTCGACGTTTTCGCGCACGACCTGAAAATCGATATCGCCGGGTTCGCGGCCAACCAGGGGGCAGGGCACGCCTTCGAACAGGCGTACTGGTCTCAGGTTGATGTATTGATCAAACTCGCGGCGGATCGGGATGAGCAATCCCCACAGCGAAATATGATCCGGCACGGTTGGAAAACCTGCCGCCCCGAGGTAAACGGCGTCGAAGCCACGCAATTGATCGATGCCGTCTTCCGGCATCATGCGCCCGGTTTTGAGATATGTCTCGCAGGACCAGTCGAATTCGGCCCATTCGAAGCCAATGTCGTGCTTGCTGCCGGCGGCCTCGAGGACGCGCATGCCCTCCGGCATCACTTCCTTGCCGATGCCATCGCCGGGGATGACTGCTACTTTAATTACGGACATGAATTGCGTGAGATCGCAGCCTTAGTCGAACCGGCCGCCAAAACACCTGGCTAGTAGCTCATGCCGCAGCCGATGATCCGGTCTGTTGGGAACTTGGTGATTATCTCGATGCCGGTATCGGTCACAACGACTTCGTCCTCGAGACGCACGCCGTCGGAACCGTCTTCATTACCCGCATAGGTCTCGAGCGCAAACACCATGCCGGGTTCGATTTCCACCGGATGTTCTATGCTGTAGGCACGAGAAATGATCGGGAACTCCCAGAGTCCAACGCCGATGCCATGGCCGTATTGCAGGCCGAAAATCTCGTGCTCGTTCAGCGCGCCCATCTGTCGGTAGTCGGGCCAGCGAGTAACGACATCGGCAGTCGTGCAGCCGGGTTTGACCGCGTCAATTCCGCCAAGTTGGATTTCGAGGCAGCGTGCGTGGGTGTCGATTTGTTTCGGCGATGGCGGCCCGACCGTGAAACAGCGATAAACGCAGGTGTGATACCCGTTGAAAAGGCACACGATGTCCATGAAGATGATATCGCCGGGCTGTAGCAGTCGGTCCGAACTCAGGTGTGGATGTGGATTGGTACGGTTGCCCGAGGTCACCTGCACATTATGGATCCACTGGGCACCGAGGCGATGCATTTCGTGCGATGCGACGGCCTGCAGATCGTTTTCCTTGGCACCCGGGCGAATTTCGCGGGCGATGCGGTGAAACGCCGCATCAACGATGGCCGCGCCGTGTTTCAGTATCGCGATTTCATCTTCGTTCTTGATTGAGCGCGCGTATTGCATGACGCCCTGGCCGTCCGCGATCGTGTAACCGTTGGCCTGCATGGCCAGAAGAATCTGCGATTCGATGACGTCGACGCCGATGCGAATCTTCTTCTTGTCGAGCTTGAAATTGCCGAGGACCATGTCGAGGTCTTTGAGGAAGCCGGCCGAACATCCCCAGGATTCGGGCAGCGCGCCGAACATCGTGCCATGCGCCGGGAACGTGTAGTCGGCGATCCAGGGGCAATTGAGCTTTTCGCTTGCCACTTCTGAACCAAAGCCGAAGATATGCGGCGGTCCATTGCGCGGAATAATGGCGTAACGTCCCATGTTGTCGATCTCGGGCGAGCAAACTGCCGTCGATGTTGAATAGCGTTTATTGCCCGTATCGAAAAGCAACAAGCATTCAATATCGAACTCGTCCATGTAATGCTTGATACGATTGACCCGATACTCGCGCATGCGGTCGAAATTCATGCGCTGCTCGTAGTCAACCTGCATCATGCCTTGAGTGCCTGGTCGAAACGCCACTGTTTTTCTCCTGGGTATGGTTCTTTGTATTTGGTCTTGTTGCGACGATTATATCGTTAAATTGGATAAATTTATCGCATTTTCGATTATCTTGGAAAAAGTAATCGATTTTGGCATATTTTTCAGGGGAGGCTTAGCTTGGCGCGTCATCTCGCAATTGGCGATATCCATGGATGTATCACCGCGCTGAGGTCGCTGATCGAGGTGGTCGGTCTGCGTGCGGACGATACGATTGTGACGCTCGGCGACTATGTCGACCGTGGACCCGACTCATGTGCAGTACTGGATTTCGTCATTAATCTTGGCGAAACGCATCATCTTGTTGCATTGCGTGGCAACCACGAAATCATGATGCTGGATGCCCGCAAAAAGAAAAGCTGGTTCGAGCCGTGGATGAGTTGCGGCGGCGCGGCCACCTTGAGGTCTTATGGCGATTCATTTGACAACGTCCCTCCGTCACACATCCGTTTTCTCGAGAACAGTCTGAGGTCTTGTTACGAGTGTGAGACTCACTTCTTCGTACACGCGAATGCGAATCCCGATGTGCCTCTTGCAGATCAATCCGATGCTTCGCTCTACTGGCAAAAGTTTAAGGATCCGGAACGACATTGCTCCGGCAAGATAATGGTCTGCGGACATACGCCACAGCTGTCGGGACTGCCGCTCGATAACGGCAACGCGATTTGTATCGATACGTTCGCGTATGGGGGTGGCTGGTTGAGCTGCCTGGAGGTCGAGTCGGGGGCGGTCTGGCAGGCGAATGAGGCAGGCGAAACGCGAAGCCTGGGGCCCGACAACTAGAATTGATCGACCATATCGACGGCCCGTTTCACTTCGCGGCTGTTGTGGCTCTCCTGCCAGAGAATCTTCCCGGCGCCTTGCTCGGCTCTCTCGACCTCGATCGCGAGCAGGCTGCCGTTGGAAATCAGGATGTCTTCGCCCGTCAGCCATAGCACCAATATGCTGGTGCACGATTGGTGACTGCTGACGACTATATCGCCGCCATTGAAATCCAGTTCATTGACGAAATTAACAATCTCGTCCAGGCGCGACCCGGTTTTCAGGCATTGAGATTCCTCGATCGTCCCTGCGAAATCTATCACACGCTTGGCGACGTAGAGCGTCTGTTTGACGCGTTTCAAAGGACTGGAAAAGATTCGTGTGACGCCTTGCAACTCGCCGAGCCGAAGGTTCAGGACATTTTCGACTTCGACGACGCCCTTGTCGGTGAGTTCACGATCTTCATCCGCCTCCGCCACTGAGGTCATGCCGTGCCGAAGAACGAAAATTTTCATCGCAGCTCCGGCCGGAGTCAGACCTTCTCCGGCTGGCCGCTGTCCGCCGACTTGACGATGGCTTCAGTGACAGCAGCGCCGTGGACGATTTCCGTCGTCGGAATCATGAACGGATCACCGCCCTGGGCAGATACAGCGAAAGCATCGAGCGCGGCGCGGGCAACATCGAACGAAGCGGCCGGCCATGTCTCCGCCGGCCCTTTGATGGGTTTGAACGTGCAATTGCCGAACAGCTTGAAGCGGCGCTCCTCGGAAGGCGCGCCTGCGATATGCGTCATACCCTCCAGTTTCACGAATCCTTTAGAGCCATAGACCTGGAAGTTGAAGCCACCGCCGGTCGCAGTCATGGTGGCGAGGTAGCCGGACATGCCGTCTTTCATGCGAAACAGTATGGATGTCGTGTCGTCGGCGTCGACTTCGACGGCGCGCCGGAAGCTCTGTGCGTAGACCTGGTCTATCTCGCCGCACAAGTCGATGAAGCCATCGATGGCGTGCACGCCCAGCGGGGTCAGGCCACCACAGGGCGTTTCGTCTTTGCTGGCCCGCCATGCGCCGGGTTTCAGAAAAAGGCCGTTCGGGAAGGTCATTGTGGCTTCGCAGTGCAGGATAGTGCCGAGTTCTCCTGACCGGATCATTTCGCGCAGCCTCGTTATCTCCGGATGAAAACGGCGGTTGTAGCCTATTCCGAGCGTCAGGCCCGCCTTTTCGATTGCCTGAACTGCGGCGGTGGCGTCCGCCCCGGTCAGCGCAAATGGCTTTTCGCAAAAGACATGCTTGCCGTGCTCGGCAGCAGCGATCGTTTGTGCGCTGTGTATCGAGTTCGGGGTAACCAGGACTACTGCATCGATATCGGAGTCCGCGAGGATGTCCTCGTACGACGAACGCAACGCCATGTTGTGCGCTTTCGCGAATGCTTTCGCGTCATCGGAAAGGGAACGGGTGGTTGCAGCGACAAACCTTAAGTCGTCGCTTACGCCGGAGACCGCTTCTACCAGCGTTTTCCCCCACCAGCCGAGACCAACTATTGCTGCATCAATCATGTGAGCTGTCCACCAACACGTTTACCCTGTAATTTGTCTATGCCCGGTGTCCACAAAATCTGGCCCGGCAGCCCGGCAGAATGTCCTGCTGGCATCAAAATGCAAACTCGGGATCACTGCTGATTTCCGCCAGGACCGCATCGGGTTTCGTCAGTTTGATTGAGTGGCCTGACAAGATATCGTTAAAATGCAAGTTTTCCACAATAAATCGATTAAATCAACGAAGGCGCTGACTATGCCAAAGTTCGATCAGGCTCAGGATTGCCCGAATTATGCCTGTTGACGAGCCCCTGGCATCCTGGCTTATTCTGTTGGCCCGCATCTGCCTGGCAGGCGTGTTTTTGGTCAGCGGCGTACACAAAGCCGTGTGGTATCAGAAAGCAGTGGCGGAGTTTCAGATGGCCAGGGTGCCTGTAATCGCTTTGTTCTTGCCGCTGACCATTGGCTTGCATCTTCTCGGGGGTATGGCGCTGGTCACCGGGGTGTATGCACGCGAAGCGGCACTGGCGCTGGCCATTTTTACGCTTGCGGCGACTATCAGGGTGCATTGTTTCTGGCGCATGAGTGGCCAGCAGTGCCTCGAACGAAGCAGGATAGCCATGGGAAACCTGGCGGTTGTCGGCGGTCTGATTCTGTTGGCGGCGGTCGGTCCAGGCCACCTGGTGTGGTGATCGACTCAATGTGTCGTCCGACCAAGGCGATGAGGGTACCGTATTATCGATAAATACCGTAAAATTCCATGTCTGTCGACGAAATGCCATGATCGATCCGCGGCCAGTTTTCGATATTCCGCTTAAAAAACAAAATGTTACCAACTAAATCATCCTGAGAAAGAGTACACCAATTGACTGATAGTAATGGGCAGTTTGCCGCCGTAATCGCGGCGGCCGCAACGCCGGATCCGGACACACGGCTGGCGCTATATCGTTTGATGCAGGATTGCAGAATGTTGGAGCAGCGCGCTTACGACCTGTTCATGCAGAACCTGATCAAGGGCACTTCACACCTGGCGCTGGGCCAGGAGGCGGTCGCCGCCGGATTCGGCGCAGCGATGCGTGAGGATGACTACACGTTCTGCACTTATCGTGGGCACAACCACACACTGGTGCGTGGTGTTTCCATGACCGGTATTCTCGGGGAGCTGATGGGCCGTGAGTGTGGTCTGCTTCGCGGCAAGGGCGGTTCGATGCACCTGATGAGTGTCGAGCATGGCGCCATGGGGTCATATGCGATTGTCGGCGCCCACATGCCGATCGCCGCCGGCGCGGCGTGGTCCGCACAGTACCGGGAATCCGGACAGGTAGCCGTTTGTTTCTTCGGCGACGGCACGACCAACATCGGCGCCTTCCACGAGGCGCTTAATTTTTCCGTTGTCTGGTCGCTGCCGGTGGTGTTTGTCTGCGAAAACAACCTGTACATGGAATACACGCCGATCGGCGATGTCACGGCAGTCGAAAATCCGGGCGCGGATCGCGCGTCCGCTTACGGTCTGGAGTCTGTATTGTTCGATGGCAATGATGCGGACCTTGTTTACGCCGTTGCCAGCGCGGCTTTGGACAAAGCGCGTTCTGGCGGTGGCCCGACATTGATCGAAGTGCAGACCTATCGGCATGGCGGGCATTCGCGAGCGGATCCGGGCAAGTACCGGCCGGATGACGAGGTTGCAGCCTGGATGAAACGGGATCCGATCAAGCTTTATCGCCGGAAACTTATAGAGACCGGGACGGATGCAGCAATGCTCGATAAGATCGATACCGAATCATTGGCGCGCATTGACGAAGCCGAGGAAACGGCTCGCAACAGTCCGCCGCCACCGCTCGATATTGCCGACACCGACCTCTGGTCGGATGGGAGTTCGACATGGCGCAACTAAGTTATCGAGAAGCGGTGGCTGCCGGCATCGCGCAGGAAATGCGCCGTGATAAAAATGTTGTGTTCATCGGCGAAGATGTTGCAGCGGCAGGCGGCGTATTCAAAACCACCGAAGGTTTGCAGGCGGAATTCGGCGCGCTGCGTGTTCGCGATACGCCTATCGCGGAGCAGGCAATCCTCGGCGCTGTCATGGGTGCGGCAATGACTGGCCTGAGACCAATCGCGGAGGTTATGTTTTCCGATTTCTTTGCCGTGTGCTGGGACATTGTCGTTAACCAGATTGCGAAAACACGATACATGTCGAACGGTCAATGTTCGTTTCCGTTGGTGATTCGCTGTGCGAATGGCGGCGGAGTCAGGTTCGGTGCGCAGCATTCACAAAGCGTTGAAAACTGGGCCATGGCGATTCCCGGTCTAAAAGTCGTCGCACCATCCAATGCCGCGGACGTGAAAGGTTTGCTGGCCGCGGCTATTCGTGATCCTGATCCGGTTTTGTTTTTCGAACAAAAATCTTTGTATGGCAACAAATGTGACGTGCCGGATGGCGAACACGTTGAGCCACTGGGTAAGGCAAAAGTATTGCGCGAGGGCAGCGATGTGACGATTGTGGCGCTGGCTGCCATGGTGCCGAAGGCGATGAAAGCCGCCGACACCCTGCAGAATGACCACAATATTTCGGCATCCGTCATCGATGTGCGCTCACTGGTGCCTCTCGACACGACGACCATTTTCGAATCCGTATCGAGTACCGGCAGGCTGGTTACGGTAGAAGAGAATCCACGTTTGTGCGGCTGGGGTGCGGAGGTATCGTCGCTGGTTGCCGAGGAGTTGTTCTGGGACCTTGAAGGACCGATCGTTCGGGTGACGACGCCACACATCCCCCTGCCGTCTGCCGATGCACTCGAAGACGCGGTGATACCCAGCGCGGAACGCATCGTCGAAAACGTGCTGAAACTCGCGGACTGAGGGAATCATTATGGATGTCCTGATGCCACAGCTTGGAGAGACTGTTAACGAAGGCACGATCGCCGCGTGGCACAAGAAGATTGGCGATGCAGTCGAGAAAGGCGAAATGCTGCTGGACGTCGAGACCGACAAAGTGGCTACCGAAATTGAGGCGCCAGCGACAGGCGTTCTCAGCAGTATCAACGTGGAGGAGGGCGGCACGGTCGATGTCGGCACGATCCTGGCCGTCATTGCCGTTGAAGGAGAGGTTGCCGCTGAGCCGGTTGAAGTTGTAGCAACAGCTGTAGCAGCGGCAGCGCCACCTGCAGGCGGCATGCCGCAGAAATCTGCAGGCGATCGACTCTCACCCGCCGTTCGCCGCCTTCTCAAGCAAAACAACCTCGATGTCGCAGTTATTACGGGAACGGGCCGGGACGGCCGGGTCACGCGCCAGGATGTACAGAATCATATCGATGGGTCTGGCTCCGCGGCCGCTGGTGACGACGTTACGCGAGTACCATTTGACCGGATTCGAAGGGTAACTGCAGAGCACATGGTCAGATCAATAGCGACCTCGGCACATGTATTGCAGGCAATTGACGTTGATTTTAGTGCAGTCGACGATGTCAGGATGGCAATTCGGGAAGAATGGAGAACGGAAAAAGGCTATTCACTCACGTACCTGCCATTTGTCGCGCGCGCGCTGTGTCTTGCCATCGCCGAATTCCCGAAGATTAATGCAACCGTCGATGGTGATGCGTTGCTGGTTCACAACGCAGTCAATCTCGCGATCGCGGTCGACCTCAATTTCGAGGGTCTCGTTGCGCCCGTCGTACGCAACGCCGGCGACCTGAAAGTGTCAGAACTTGCAGAGCGTTTTAATGATCTTGGTGCTCGTGCCAAGGCGAACAAATTGACGGCAGATGACTTGCAAGGTGGAACCTACACGCTGTCAAACCCCGGGCCGTTCGGGACGCTTTTTACGGCACCGATAATCAATCAGCCACAGGTCGCGATATTGTCGATGGACGCAGTGAAGAAACGACCGGTGGTGGTGGAAGCTGATTCAGGCGATACGATCGAGATACGGCCGGTCGGCGTACTGGCGCACTCATTTGATCATCGCGCCATCGATGGTGCATATTCCGCAGCGTTCCTGAACAAACTGAAGTCTTTGATCGAGACGTCTGACTGGCACCAGGAATTGCAATAGCGTCCGGAGAACAACTATGAGACGACCATGGCTTACAACAACACTGGTCCTGGGTTTGCTGTCCGGACCGGCGGCCGCGCAGGTAGACCTGGATCTCATGGCGGAGCAGGGTGAGGCAATTTTTAATCACCAGGTGGGCTGCTGGGTCTGTCACAGCAAATCTGGCGAAGGACTGATCGGGCCGTCTTTGTTGTTCGGCCCAACGCCGGCACAAATCTTCGAACAAATGATGAACAATCCACAAATGGCGATCATCGAACAGGTCCTTGCGCCGGACAACGAGGATCTGATCGCTGTTGCAATGTATATACGCACGCTGGCGGGTCTCCCCCTCGATGAGGATATGACGGTCAGGTACCGCAAGGAACTGGTAACCGCCCGCGCACGTCAGGAGACCGACCTGGTATTCCCGAAAACCGAGCGCGACCTCGCAGTCGAGGAGATCCAGTCGTTCGATACCGTTCTCGCCGACTGGCAGAGACGCTCGAAGGAAGGTCCGATCGGGCACACCTACGAATCGAGAGTCGTCGCAACATTCGTTCCGGGCGAGCCAAAGTTCGAGCCACAAAAAAATCACACATATTTTTACGAAAATCTGGGTAACTCTGCGAATCTCGCGGTGCTGGAGGAGGGCGCAAGCAACGCAAAGTCAACGCAAATTGTTGTCGGTGATGCGGCGACGCACGAAATCATTGCGAGCTACGAGCTCCCCGTCGAGCTACGTGCAGCGGTGCACACTACGGTGATGTCTCCGGATGGCAAGTACGTCTACATCGTCGGTTCCAAACCAAAATCCGAACCGACGGATCAGCTTCTCGCGCTCGATGCGCCGGCTACGCTCATCAAAGCAGATGCATTGACGCTGCAGCCAATCAAACAGATCACAATGGGCGGGCGTTTACATCACGGTCAGACATTTCGCGACAAGTATGTGTTGCTCGATACATTTTCACGGGATCCTGATGGGCTCGACATCATGCTGCTCGATACGGAGACGGACGAAATCGTCGGTGGGGTGCGCGATGAAGATCTCGGCGGGTCTTCTTACACGGCGTGGACCGATGATGAGTTCATCTACCTGTTGATGGAACCAACCGGTTACGCATCA
>PVMK01120392.1_pt1 | contig 14576 bp, 13 predicted proteins | sample 1853481 | NCBI WGS metagenome assembly PVMK01 (sample SAMN08533507, study PRJNA380276) | Marine sediment metagenome, whole genome shotgun sequencing project. | reverse complement strand
TGAAGGGGAGGGTCTCGGCCAACGAGTCGAGCAGCACGAGGAGCGAATGAATGTTGAGACGGATTATTTGCTCGGCTCCGGCCGCAGCTTTGGCGATAATCTTCCTCGCGGCCTCATCGGCCTGGGCAGGCATGGGGCAGCCCACGCCGGGGCAGATGGGACTTCAAGGCTCGGCAAGCCCGGTGGCGGCTGAGATTCAAACCCTCTACGATTTCGTCAACATCATCATTGTGGCCATTACGGTCTTCGTAATGCTGCTGATGCTCTACGTGATGTACCGCTTCAACGAGCGGTCCAATCCAAATCCGTCGCGCACCGCGCACAATACAGTGCTCGAGGTCGCGTGGACGGTGATCCCGATCCTCATCTTGGTCGCAATTTCGATCCCCTCCTTCCGGCTCCTGCATCTCCAGTACAGCTACCCTAAGGCCGACATAACGATCAAAGCCACGGGCTACACTTGGTACTGGACCCACGCTTATCCCGATCTTGGCGACTTTTCGTTTGAAACGCGCATGCTGGACGACGCGTCGCGTGAGGAGCTCATCGCAGAGAACATTCCCGCCCCGCGAAACCTCGCGGTCGACAATGAAGTCGTCGTGCCGGTCAACAAAGTGGTCAACGTTCTTGTGACCGCTGATCCCGAAGGCGTCATCCACGCTTGGACGATCCCTTCGTTCGGCTCGAAGGTCGATGCCGTTCCGGGCCGCGTGCCCACGACATGGTTCAAGCCAACCGTCGCAGGCATCTTCTACGGCCAGTGTTCGGAGCTTTGCGGCAAGGATCACGCGTTCATGCCGATCGGTGTGCGAGTGGTCAGCGAGGAGACGTTTGCGGCGTGGTCTGAGGCCATGCAGGCCGCCAACGCGGCCGGCACGGATGCGCGCGGCGAGAAGGATAAGACAAAGCGGCGAGAGATGCTGCGGGAGAAGAAAAACCTCCTCAAGAAAGCCAAAGAGATCATCCGGGAGGCAGCTCTTCGACAGAGCGGCAATCGGAAGCTGGCCCAAGCCGGTGCGGCGGAGACGCGGTAATCAGGTAACGAGCGCAAGATCAATCGATCCCGACCGATATCCGGGCAACAACATACCAACCGAACGAATAGGGCGACCGCACAATGGGTACCACGACAGACACGGCGCATGAGAGCCACGATCACGCGCCCCGGGGTATCGGACGATGGCTCTTCTCCACGAACCACAAAGACATCGGCACGATGTATTTGTTCTTCGCGATTGTTGCCGGTCTCGTGGGCACTGCTCTTTCGATGGGCATCCGTCTGGAGCTGCAAGAGCCGGGGATGCAGTACTTTGCCGATGGCCACGCGTACAATGTGTTTATCACTGGCCACGGCCTGATCATGGTGTTCTTCATGGTCATGCCGGCGATGATCGGCGGCTTCGGCAACTGGATCGTGCCGCTGATGATCGGCGCGCCCGATATGGCCTTCCCGCGTATGAACAACGTGTCGTTCTGGCTCTTGCCGGCAGCTTTCACCCTGCTCTTGATCTCGCTGTTCGTGGAAGGGCCGCCCGGCGGTCTCGGGGTCGGCGCCGGCTGGACCGTCTACGCGCCGCTTTCAACATCGGGTCATCCCGGCCCGGCCATGGATTTTGCCATCCTTGCGCTGCATCTCGCAGGCGCCTCTTCGATCCTCGGCGCCATCAACTTCATCACCACCATCTTCAACATGCGCGCACCCGGCATGACGCTGCACAAGATGCCGCTGTTTGTTTGGTCCATTCTGGTGACCGCCTTCCTGCTGCTATTGTCACTGCCCGTGCTCGCCGGTGCAATTACGATGCTGCTGACCGATCGCAACTTCGGCACCACGTTCTTCTCTGCGCAGGGTGGCGGTGATCCGCTGCTCTATCAGCATCTGTTCTGGTTCTTTGGACACCCTGAGGTTTACATTCTCATCCTGCCGGGTTTCGGCATGATCAGCCAGATCGTGTCGACGTTCTCGCGCAAGCCGGTGTTCGGCTACCTCGGCATGGCCTACGCCATGGTCGCCATCGGCCTCGTCGGCTTCATTGTGTGGGCGCACCACATGTACACTTCCGGTATCAGCATGAACACGCAGGCCTACTTCGTATTCGCCACCATGGTGATTGCCGTGCCAACCGGCGTGAAGGTCTTCTCTTGGATTGCCACCATGTGGGGCGGATCGATCCAGTTCAAAGTGCCGATGCAGTGGGCGCTAGGCTTCATCTTCCTGTTCACCGTCGGAGGCGTGACGGGTGTCATGCTCGCCAACGCGGGCATCGACCGCGCCCTGCACGATACCTACTACGTCGTTGCCCACTTCCACTACGTGCTCTCACTCGGCGCCGTGTTCTCCATCTTTGCGGGCTGGTACTACTGGTTCCCGAAGATGACGGGCTACATGTACAACGAGACGCTGGGCAAGCTGCACTTCTGGCTGACCTTTATTGGCGCCAACGTCCTCTTCTTCCCGCAGCACTTCCTCGGGCTTGCCGGTATGCCACGGCGCTACGTCGATTATCCCGACGCCTTCGCCTTCTGGAACGGCGTGTCCTCGACGGGTGCATACATCGTCGCCGCTGGGACGCTGGTGTTTATCGTCGGCACGCTGGCAGCGTTTGCCGCCAAGCGAAAGGCTGCCGACAATCCGTGGGGCGTCGGCGCAACAACATTGGAATGGACGCTGTCGTCGCCGCCGCCGTTCCATACGTATGAGACGTTGCCAAAGATCGAGGCGACGGAGCACCACTGAGGTGCGGGTGCCATGAATGACGACAAGAAAGCGCATAAGGCGCTCAATTAAATAGGGGCGAAGCGAATGCAAGGGTTGGGCGCACAAGGCGAGGCTAGCCGGATCGGAAAAGTTTCCGAACCGAGTGTCGGCGAATTCGTCGAGCTGATGAAACCGCGCGTCATGTCCCTCGTCGTGTTTACGGCGCTGACCGGCATGCTGGCCGCGCCCGGCAGCATTCATCCTGTCATTGGCGTGATCGCGCTGTTGGCAATCGCCATAGGTGCTGGTGCTTCGGGTGCTCTCAACATGTGGTACGACGCCGATATTGATGCGCGTATGGCTCGCACGGCGGCGCGCCCGATACCGCGCGGACGCGTCACGGGCGGCGAAGCCTTGACGTTCGGCAGCATTCTCGCAGTCCTCTCGATTTTGACGCTTGGCGTCCTTGTCAATTGGACGGCTGGAGCGCTGCTCGCCCTGACGATCGCCTTCTACATCTTCGTGTATACGATGTGGCTGAAGCGGCGGACCCCACAAAACATAGTCATTGGCGGCGCCGCCGGCGCTTTCCCCCCAATGATCGGGTGGGCCGCTGTGACCGGTTCGGTCAGCGTCGAAAGCGTGCTGATGTTTCTCATTATCTTCGTGTGGACGCCGCCGCACTTTTGGGCGCTCGCTCTATATCGCTGCCGTGATTACGAACGGGCGGGCGTGCCGATGCTCCCCGTCGTGGCGGGCGCCGAGGAGACACGCCGGCAAATCTGGCTCTACTCGCTCATACTGGTGCCGTTGGCGATCACGCCGGTGCTGATCGGATTGGCGGGTATCGTCTATGGGGTCATCTCCGCGGTGTTGGGCGCGGTGTTCCTCTACCTTGCCTGGAAGGTGCGTCGCATAACCGAGGGTCGTGAGGCCGATCAAGCTGCCCGCCAGCTCTTCGTGTTTTCGATCCTTTATTTGTTCTTGTTGTTCGCGGTGCTGCTCGTTGAGCACGCAGCAGCACGGTGGATAATCTGAGGTGGTCTGCAAGTGGCATTGGTTATGAGTTCGAACAGCGACGAGGAACACGAGCGCCAAAAGCGCCGACGTATGCGCTCCCTGGTTATCGCGCTCGCGCTGGGCGTAATGGCAGTGTTGTTCTACCTCGCGACCATCGTTCATCTGGGTGGCGACGTAGGAAACCGGCCTTTGTGATGGGCTGAGTGAGATGAGAAGGAATGCGTCATGACGGCGCCGCCGGGCAGAGCAGAACAGAACGGTACGGTGGCAAGGCGCCATCGCAACGTTGCTGTGACGTGCGCCTTCGTCGTGGTGTCGATGGTTGGCCTATCGTTCGCCGCCGTGCCGCTCTACCGCCTCTACTGCCAGGTGACCGGTTACGCGGGCACCACACAAAAGGCCGAGAAACCTTCAGATGTCGTGCTGGACCGGGTGATCACCATGCACTTCGACGCCAACGTCGCAAAGGATCTCGCTTGGCGCTTCGAGCCGGTGAAGCGGACCATGGACATCAAGATCGGCGAGACCGTGCTCGCCTTCTATCGCGCCACCAACACGTCCGATGAGCCGTTGACGGGGACTGCCGTGTTCAACGTAACGCCCGAGGCGGCCGGTATTCACTTCAACAAGATTGAGTGCTTCTGCTTTACCGAGCAAACGCTCGAGCCGGGACAGACTGTTGACATGCCCGTTTCGTTCTTTGTCGATCCTGCGATCGTCGACGATTCGGACGCGAGTTACCTGTCAGAGCTGACGCTCTCCTACACCTTCTATCGGAAAGATGCGCCAGTGCAGAACACGGGACAGAATTCGTCTAGCGTGACGCGTTCGGATGGTTGAGCCATGAGGACCGAGAAAGACGCTAGACGCGTAAGAGAAGAAAAATTGGCCGGAGCGCCCGCCATGAGCAGTGGCAACGCGAAGGCATTGTGGATCGATTGGGAACACCGAACGGGGACGACTGGAGAAGACTATGGCCGCGACGCACGTAAAAGAGCACGATTTTCATATCGTCAATCCGAGCCCATGGCCGGTCACCGCCTCGATTTCGGCGCTGGCGATGGCCATTGGCCTTATTATCTGGATGCGCACCTTGGGTGGCGGTCCCGGTCTGTTCGGCGTGGACGGGCCCTGGTTCTTTGTTGCCGGTTTTGCCGGCGTGGCGCTGAGTGCCTTCTTCTGGTGGCGTGACGTCATTCGTGAAGCGAATGCCGGCGATCATACCCCTGTTGTGCAACTGCACTTCCGCTACGGGATGATCCTCTTTATCGCATCCGAGGTCATGTTCTTCGTCGCCTGGTTCTGGGCGTACTTCGATGCGTCACTGTTCCCTGGAGGTATTAACGACCTACTCAACACGGATGACGTTGTCGGCATGGTCACGCGCGACCATCTGACAGGTGGTCACTGGCCGCCGGCGGTCGCCGATGGCACCGGCGTCACCATCCCCGCGAACGGCGATGCCACGCCGGGTGTGTTCCAGCATACGTTCGATCCGTGGGGCATTCCCTTACTCAACACTCTCATCTTGTTGACGTCGGGCGTCACGGCAACGTGGGCGCACTACGCGCTCTTGAAGGATGACCGTCGCGGTCTCGTGCTTGGCCTCATCCTGACCGTTATTCTTGGCCTCACCTTCACGGGCTTCCAGGCCTATGAGTACGCGCACGCCGCCTTCAGCTACGCCGGCCACATCTACGGTTCGACGTTCTTCATGGCGACGGGCTTCCACGGTGCACACGTCATTATCGGCACAATATTCCTGCTTGTGTGCCTCGTTCGAGCGCTGTGGGGCCACTTCACGCCGAAGGGACACTTCGGCTTCGAAGCGGCAGCCTGGTACTGGCACTTTGTCGACGTTGTGTGGTTGTTCCTATTCGCCTGCATCTACGTTTGGGGCGCAGGGGCCAACCCGGGCGGCATTGGCACGCACTAAACAGACGCAGCCCTCCCAGCGATCGGAGGCAGTCAACAGTGGGGCGGCCATTGGGCCGCCCCACGTCGTATTCGGGGAACGGCCCCGCCTGTCGCCCGCGGTGGCGCTGTGGTAAGTGCTGCCAATGCTGGTCCGCCCACATCTCACGACGCAGGAGCGGATCTGGGAGCGCGAATTGTCTACTCAGTCGACTGCCAGTTCACGAATCGCTGCGGTACTGCTTGCGCGATGTCCGCGGTGCGGCAATGGGCGGCTCTTCAAGAACGTGCTGGAGCTGCGCGACGATTGCGAAAGGTGCGGTCTGAGCTATCGCTTCATCGATACTGGCGACGGACCGGCCGTCTTCGCGATCTTTATTCTGGGGTTCCTTGTTCTGGGCTTGGCGCTTTACGTGGAGTTCACCTATGAGCCCGCCGTTTGGGTGCACGTGGTGCTTTGGGGGGCTCTCACACCCCTGTTTGCCGTCGGCCTTCTCCGCCTCCTCAAGGCATTGCTGATCATGCTCCAGTTCAAGCACAAGGCCGAGGAGGGCCGTCTTGCCCAGAAGTAATGCGCCCAGGACGTGCACTGCATCACGATGCTAACGACGCTCAAATCTAAAGGCCTTCTCTGGCCAGCCATCATGGCGGTGGCAGGCGTTGCGATTCTGATTGCTCTTGGCACCTGGCAGATGCAACGCATGGCATGGAAGCAGGGTTTGCTCGCCGACATTTCGCAACGTGCGCATGTTGATCCGGTCGCCGTGACGCGCGCTGAGCAATCGAAACGTGCGGGCGCGGACGTCGAGTATTTACGGGTTAAGATCGGGGGGCAGTTCCTGCACGACAAGGAACGGCATTTGTTTGCCTTCGATTCAAAATATGGTCCTGGCTATCACATCTTCACTCCGCTGAAGCGCGCCGACGGCAGCATCGTTTTCGTCAATCGCGGCTTTGTTCCCTCAGAACTCAGAGATCCCGCTAAACGTGATGCCGGCCAGGTCGCAGGCGAAGTGGAAATCGTTGGTCTCGTGCGCGGTTCTGAAAAGCAACGCACGTTCACGCCGGAAAACAACGTGGCGGACAACATATGGTACTGGCGCGATCTCGACGGAATGGCCGTGTCCGTCTTCGGCCAAGAGACACCGCGGCTCATTCCATTCTTCATCGATGCGGAGGCCGAATCCCGCGTATCTGGTGCTTGGCCAAAGGGGGGCGTCACCCGGCTCGAGCTGCCCAATCGTCATCTGGAGTACGCCATCACCTGGTACGGGCTGGCCGGGGCGCTGATCGCCGTCTTTGCGGCCTTTGCTGTATCGCGTTGGCGCCACCCTGACGCTTGACGGCCGATGTATTCGATCGGCTGGGGGTATTGTGTGCAAGCTTGTTTGTTTTCAGACTTCCCGGGCGAAGGCTGAGTGATTCCATCAAGAACGATCTTACTCTAGGGTGCCGGGCCAAACATTCGCGTTTTTCTGAGAAACGAGGCCACGACGTTTGAATTACATCTCGACCAGAGGTGAAGCACCGCCGCTCGGCTTTGAGGACGTGCTGCTGGCAGGACTGGCGCGCGACGGCGGCCTCTTTGTGCCAGAGACATGGCCTGTCCTCTCACCGGAGACGATCGGATCGTTTGCAGGCAAATCGTTTGCAGATGTGGCTGTCGAGGTCGTCGTGCGCTTCGTGGGGGGTGCGATCTCGCGCGCTGACCTGACGCAGATGGCGAGGGACGCGTACGCGCGCTTTGACGACGCGGACGTGACGCCATTGACGCAGATCGATGAGAACCGGTGGGTTCTGGAACTCTTCCATGGCCCAACGCTCGCCTTCAAAGACGTAGCGATGCAGCTGCTTGCGCGTCTCATGGATCACGTGCTCGCCAAACGCGGCCAGCGCGTCACGATCATTGGCGCGACGTCCGGTGATACCGGAGGGGCGGCCATCGAAGCGTTCCGCGGTTCTCGGCGCGCAGATGTCGTGATCCTGTTCCCCGAAGGACGGGTGTCCGATGTGCAGCGGCGCATGATGACGACGCCTAAGGACGCCAATGTGCACGCCGTGGCCGTTCGCGGGACGTTTGACGATTGCCAAGCGCTCGTGAAAGCCATGTTCAATGATCATGCCTTTCGTGACCGCGTTGGCCTTTCCGGCGTAAACTCCATCAACTGGGCGCGCATCGCAGGGCAAGTCGCATATTATTTCGTTGCCGCAGTCGCGCTCGGCGCTCCGCGCCGGCCGGTGTCGTTCGCCGTGCCAACTGGAAATTTCGGTGACATTTTCGCAGGTTATGTGGCAAAACGCATGGGACTTCCGATCGCGCAGCTTGCGATCGCGTCCAACGTCAACGATATCCTACCGCGTACGCTTGCGACGGGCGCATATGAGATGCGCGACGTCATTGCTACCGCTTCGCCATCGATGGACATTCAGATGTCTTCCAACTTCGAGCGCTATCTGTTCGAGGCCTCAGGCCGGGACGCAGAACTGATCCGCAACATGATGGGGTCACTCCGTGAAACGCACCGTTTTGAGCTCGGCCCGCTAGAGGACGTGATGCGCAAGGACTTCGTGGCAGCCGCCGCCAGCGAGGACGATGTGGCCGGCGCCATCCGCCGCCTTAAGGCCGAACACGACTATTTGGTCGATCCCCATACCGCTTGCGGTGTGGTCGCTGCGGAGAGGGTGCTCAAAGGAGAGGCGCCACAAGTCGTTTTATCGACGGCGAGCCCCGCCAAGTTCCCTGACGCCATGCAAGAGATTACGGGTAAGCGTCCCGTGCTGCCGGAACGGCTGGCGGGCCTGCTTACGGATAAGGAACGGTTCGAAACAATCGACAATGACCTCGTTGCGATCGAGCGCCATGTTGAGGCGCGGACCCATGCAACGATCAAGGAGCGCGGATGACGCCAGAAGTATCGACGCTTTCCAACGGCCTAAGGGTCGCCACCCAAACCATGCCCCATTTGGAGACGGTGTCGCTGGGTGTGTGGGTTGCTGCTGGCGCCCGCCATGAGGCTGAGTGCGAGCACGGGATTTCGCATTTCCTTGAGCACATGGCCTTCAAGGGTACGCAGCACCGAAGCGCCCAACAAATAGCCGAAGAAATCGAAAGCGTTGGCGGTGAGCTGAATGCCGCCACGAGCCTGGAGTCGACGGCCTATTACGCGCGCGTCCTGAAAGGTGATGAGGGCATCGCACTCGGGCTCATCGCCGACATTCTGCTCAACTCGGCCTTTGGGGCCTCCGAGCTGGAAGGAGAGCGGCAAGTCATTCTCCAAGAGATTGCTGCAACGCGCGATTGCCCCGACGACATCGCCTACGATCTCTTGCATGATGCAGCCTTTCCCCAGCAACCCGTGGGCCGCCCGATCTTGGGTACACCCGACAGTGTCAGGAGCTTCACTGCCGTCGATCTTGAGAGATTTCTTGCAACTCACTATGTTGCGGAAAACATGGTGATTTCCGCTGCTGGAGCGGTCGAGCATAAGCCCTTCGTCCGCCACGCTGAGGCCCTATTCGGGGGGCTCAGTGGCGGCAATATAAAGGGCGATGGGCCAATCAGTTACGTGGGCGGAACGCGCACGTCGAAAAAGCCGTTCGAGCAGAGCCATCTACTGATCGGCTTTTCGGGTCCGTCCTACCGGGAGGATGCGTTTTTTACCGCCCAAGTATTTTCCGGCCTGTTCGGGGGCGGCATGTCCTCCCGTCTTTTTCAAGAGGTCCGTGAGAAGCGCGGCCTTTGTTATTCGATCTACTCCACGGCGTGGGGGCTCAAGGATGCGGGACTGCTCGGGATTCATGCAGCGACGGGAGCAGACATGATGATCGAGCTCATTGATGTGGTCGCAACCGAGATGAAGCGGGCCGCCGATAAGGCGCCGAGCGACGCGGGCGCTCTGCGCGCTAAGGCGCAACTCAAAGCTGGTCTCCTAATGGCTCTGGAAAGCTGTTCTACTCGCGCCGATCAAATGGCGCGTCACCTATTGAGCTATGACCGCATTCTTTCGACCGGCGAGCTTATGCATAAGGTCGATGACGTAACGCCCGAACTTGTACGTGATTTCGCGGCACAGATTGCAGCAAGCGTGCCCTCGATTGCGGTCGTTGGCAGTGGCCGCAAATCGCAGAAACATGCGCGCCATGCAGAAGGCATTGCGGGATTTTAGCCCTCCGGGGGAGCATGAATGGCATTCCTGAGGTCGAGCATAGGGCTGGACGGCGCACACGTGGTGCGCGGACGCGGCATGCTGCTGCGCGCGCCGGCACTGAGCGACTATGGTCCCTGGGCTGAACTCAGGGCGCGTAGCCGCGAGCATCTGACACCGTGGGAGCCCAGTTGGCAGCGCCATGAGCTGACGCGCGGTGCCTACCGCCGCCGCGTCCGTCACTATCAGCGCGAGGCCCGCGAGGATGTGGGCTATGCGTTTTTGATCATCGACGAAACAGATGACGAACTCGTCGGCGGCGTCACACTGTCGAACGTTCGCCGCGGTGTCACGCAGGCCGCTGTGCTCGGTTATTGGCTGGGACTGCCCTACATCAAACGCGGATACATGACGCGAGCCGTCCAGACCGTCGCGAATTTAGCGTTCAACGATCTGCATCTGCACCGGCTCGAGGCGGCGACGATGCCGTCGAATGCAACCTCTATCCGCGTACTGGAGCGCAGCGGCTTTCGGCGCGAGGGCTTCGCGCGCGGCCTTTTGAAGATCAATGGCGTTTGGGAGGACCACATACTCTTCGCTCTCCTCGCTGAGGACTTCGTGCTCTCTCGCGAGATTCCCGAGGCGATGCGTCTATGATGCACCCGGGCGAGCTGGCAGATCGAGACAACAACCGTTGCCTCAACGGCCGCGCAGGCCTGCTCGCACTTTTGATCGCCGTCTTCTTGCTCGCGCTGCTGCCCGGGCATGCCCTCGCCTTGAAACCCATCGTCGTTTCGCCCGACGAGGAGCGCATCGAGATCACGACACTCGGCGAGTTCTACGATGGCCGCGGCGACAGCGTCCAGGTTGAGACGGCCGCCGGTGCAGACGGCGTGACGGGCCGAATGTCAGTAAGGGCCTCGACAGCGGGTACCAATCCCAACTGGATTGTGTTTGCGCTCAGCAATCCGACCGACAAGCCGATCGAGCGATGGCTGACGGTGGAGCGGTATAACGTGGTCGGCTCAGGTGCCGTGTGGCCCGATCTGGATGCACGCCGCATCGAGGCCATTACGCCCTCCATTGGGTTCGTGCCCGAGCGCATCAAGAGCGATCGCGCCGATATCTTCCGCATCACGCTTGAGCCGGGGCAGACAATCACCTACGTCGCCGAGTTATCCTCACAGCGCTTTGCGCGCATCTATCTTTGGAAACAGCTCGAATACCAACTCAAGACGCGCGACCGCCAGCTATTCAACGGCATTATGCTCGGCCTCACGGGCCTGCTGGCAATCTTTCTGACCGCAATCTTTGCTGCAAACCACAAGGCAATTTTCCCAAGCGCTGCACTCGTCGCTTGGTGCGCGCTTGCCTACCTGTGCGTCGATTTCGGGTTCTTTCACAAGCTGTTTCAGTTGCGTCCCGAGGACAATGCTGTCTATCGGGCAGCTAGTGAATCGGCCGTGGCCGCAAGCCTTGTTATCTTCCTATCCGTGTTTCTGAGGATCTCGCATTGGCATGGTCTCATACGCATGCTGTTTGCGGTGTGGATCATAGCGCAACTCATGTTGGTCGCCGTGGCGGTGATCGATCCAAGGCTCGCTTCGACGTTTGCACGCATGTCGTTCCTGGCGATTGGCGTCGTCGGCGCGGCATTCACGCTTTTCCTCGCTTTGCGCGGACAGGATCGCGCGTTGTCTCTGATTCCAACATGGATCCTGTTTCTGATTTGGATCTTTGGCACCGCAATGGTGCTAACGGGGCGCCTGTCCGGCGACGTTGTCGTCTCTTCGCTCGTTGCGGGTTTCGTTCTCATCCTCGTTCTGATCGGATTCACAGTAACCCAATTCGCCTTTCGCTCTCTGGAGCCGCTTTATGGGGCTGCGCCCGGAGAACTGCAGATTCGTGCGCTCGCCCTTGAAGGGGCGGGATCGGCCGTATGGGAGTGGAACGTGCGGCGTGACGAGATCAAGGTGAGTTCTTCGATCGAGTCCTCCCTGGGCCTACGCGCGGGCGAGCTGAGCACGAATGTCGATCAATTCATCAAGCACTTGCACCCGACCGACCGAGAACGATTCCGGTTAATCCTGTGGTCCATTCGGGAGCGCGCGGGCGCGCGAATCCGCACCGACTTCAGAATGCGCCATGCAAACAACAGCTACCTCTGGTTCGAGCTAGAGGCGGCAAGCATCCCCAGTTCCGACCAGCGGTCGCTACGCTGTGTAGGCCTCATGCGCGACGTGACGGACGCCAAACACGCCCATGAGCGGCTGCTGCACGATGCGGTGCATGACAGCCTGACAAGCCTACCCAATCGGGAGCTGTTACTCGACCGCCTTAAGGTCGCCGTCATGCGTGCGGAATCCGAGACAAGGTCCAGCCAAGCCTTTTCTTCATAGACATCGATAAGTTCAAAAGCGTGAACGTTTCGTTCGGCTTGGTCGTGGGTGATAGTCTGCTGTTGACGGTCGCGCGCCGTTTGCAGCGCCATCTCGGTGCGCATGACACATTGGCTCGCGTTGGCGGCGACCAATTCGCCATCCTGCTGGTTGCCCAGAAGAACCCCGGTGAGCTTGCTTCTCTGGCTGAGCGCGTACGCAGATCGCTTCGCGCGCCCATTAAGATCGCCGGCCAGGAGATTGTGCTCACGGGTTCGGTTGGGCTTGCCGTCTACGATGGCGAGGAGCCGAACCATCTCGACCTCTTCAAGGAGGCCGAGATCGCAATGTACCGCGCCAAACGTGGTGGGGCAGACCGCATCGAAATCTTCCGGCCGGAAATGCGCGGCGATCGCGATGACCGAGTTGCGTTGGAAAGCGATTTGCGCAAGGCACTCGAGAAAAACCAAATCAAGGTGCTCTACCAGCCCATTATCTACCTGCCGACCGAGGAGCTCGCAGGCTTCGAAGCGCTGGTACGTTGGGAGCATCCCAAGAAGGGACTTATGAACCCTGCCGACTTTATACCGGTGGCTGAGGAATCCGATCTCATTGTGCGGCTTGGCTCGTACGTGCTGCTGCGGGCGGCCCAGGAGGCGGCGCGATGGCAGCGTGAGCTGCCCCGCGACGAGCATCCGCTCTTCGTGAGCGTGAACATCTCCAGCCGTCAGATCTTCCGCCAGGATTTAATTCAGGAGATCCGCCACATCCTCGGACGCAACATCGTGCCGAGGGGTTCACTGCGGCTGGAAGTCACCGAGAGCCTTGTCATGGAAAACCCTGAGCAGGCCACGGAGATTCTAGAGTGCCTACGCGGGGCCGGCGCGGAGTTGGCGCTTGACGACTTCGGTACGGGTTATTCTTCGCTCGCCTATCTGCATCGCTTCCCCTTTGACACGATCAAGATCGATAAGGCGCTGGTGCAGTCGAGTGGAAGCGGCAACGGCGCCGGATCTGCAATTGTGCGTTCGATGGTGGCGCTGGCGCATGAGCTTGAGAAGAAAGTCGTGGCCGAAGGCGTGGAGACTTCGGAAGACGTAGGCTTCCTGCGTTCAATCGGCTGCCATTACGCGCAAGGGTTCTACTACGGCGAGCCGATGTCCGATCGCGAAGTGACGCAACTTCTGAAGATGGTGCGCACTGCAGAGCACAAAATGCGCCCGCGCGGCCTCTTCCGGACAAAACCGAAGTCGAAGCCAAAGCAGAAACCAAAGAAGGTGGCGAAAGCGCCATCCAAGAAAGGTCCAGTGGCAGCGCTGCCTCCGCCACGGCCCAATGGTACACAGGCCAGGCCGCCGCCCAAAGCCGGTGACACGGTGCCCCGTATTCCGCCTCCGAGTAGGGCGATCCCGCACATGCCCCCGACCGCAGCGGGCTCAACACGGCAAAGCCCAAACGCTCCGCAGGATCGCACGGTGCGCCCGCATTCTCGTCCGGCTTCGTCGTCGCCCGGACACAGGAATGCAACTCCGGTGCCCCCGATTCCGCCAGCCGCGCCTATTTCGCCTCTTCCGCAACAGAGCACGGCGAAGCCGCCTGCTGGAGTTGAGAACGTCAAGGAAATGGGGAAGGCACCACCCCTTCCGCCTGTCCCGCCGGCGGCGCCGCCACAAGCTGCGGCAAAGTCAAACGGGCCGGCGCCCGCCCCCAGGGGCACTGCCGGGCCTCCTGCCAACAAGGGCGGACCTCCGTCCTTGTCCCCTGCCCCGCCAGTGGCTGGCGCTTCCGCGCGCCGATCGCCGCCCCCGCCGATGCCTCCCGCAGTCCCTGCTCTTCAATCGAAGGGTGTTGGTGCGCCGCTTGCGCCCGAGGAGGCCGCCACTCCCGAACCGGATGTGCTGGCCGCTGCCTTGCGCCGGCCGCCGGAAGCCGCGCCTGCTGGCAAGTCTGCCGCGGCGGCTACCACCCGGATGGCCCAGCCCAACGAACCGACGCGGCCTAAACCACCGTCACCGAGCAATTCGAGTGCGCCCGACTTCTCAGGCCTTTCGCCACAAATGGCTGCGAGTTTGGCGAAACTCGCCGGCGTTCCTTGGCCGCCAAAACCCGATGGTTCTTCCAAAAAGGACGAGGAGCTGAAGGAGGAAAGCGTTGGTGCTGTGCCTCCCGGTTCGAAGGACATGCTGTCCAAGTGAGCACCTTCGAATGTCGTAACGTGTGACCAGAAGCAGATCCGATGAAGCCTTGCTCAGGCGTGGCCTGCATCGCTCACCAGATGTGATGGATCGATCCCGATCTTGGCGCTCGGCTATGCAGGATGGTCACCGGGTCAGCTTGAGAGTGAAATCCAAGCCAATGGCTGGTTGAATTGTCCCGCTGACCTGGGTCTGATTTTCAACCCGGACGTTGAGTCGAAGTACA
>PVMK01115210.1_pt1 | contig 14580 bp, 11 predicted proteins | sample 1853481 | NCBI WGS metagenome assembly PVMK01 (sample SAMN08533507, study PRJNA380276) | Marine sediment metagenome, whole genome shotgun sequencing project. | reverse complement strand
CAGCCCGGAGATGTGGCCGAGGCCTTCGACCCGGCCGATTTTCTTGCCCGCGTGATCATGCACATACCCGAGCCCCGGCGTCATCTCGTCAGGTACTACGGTGCGTACTCGAATATGTCGCGGGGCAAGCGCCGGCGACACGACGAGGTCACCATGGGCGCTGCGCCTCGAGACCTCGAGCATGCCACCCTGGTTCAGGCCGGCCGGGATCACAGCCCCGAAGCCCGAGCTCTCCGCCGGAGCTGGGCACAGCTCATCAAGCGTGTCTACGAGGTGGACCCGCTGGTGTGTCCGAAGTGCGGTGGGGAAATGCGGATCATCGCGTTCATCATCGACCACGATGTCGTGGACGCGATCCTGCGACACCTCGCCAAGGCCGAGGCGCGGTCTCCTCGCGGTCCCCCGATCGCGGCAGCCCTCCCCGCCGCTTCCTGAGCTTCATGTCGGCTGCAGCCGCCAGTGCGGGGTGTGCTCGTGGTGACGGCTTCGGAGTCCGGGATCGCGGTTCGGCGCTGTTGTGCCGGGACAGGCTCTTTTGGCCGCCGGCTCCTGCCGATTCAGGAGGGCGCTCGACGCCTGCGAACTCATTCTGGGACCCATAAAGGACCCCAAACACCGTGTTAGCATGAAGTCGAACGAAAGGAATTTCCTATCCCTTAATGCAGTACATTAGGAGTTAGGTATGCGGTACGAAGTCATTACGACGAACCGGAGCACCGAGGTGGGAATGGATCCAGCAGCGCGAGCGAAGGAGCTCGATGAACTCTCAGTCGAAAAAGACCACCAGAGGATCGTCCATCTCCTGGCTGGTTACGAATTTCCATGGGATCTCCATCATTCGCTAGAGCTCGCGCTTCTGCGATCGTACGCTGCGCCGTCGGTCTCACGCCTGCTGGACGCAACTGGAGAGTTTCGAGAGCGTGGCCAGAAGCGTTATGACGACACCGCGCTGCTTGTCGGCGAGTTCATGAAAAATGGATACGACTCACCGCGCGGGTCAGCGGCGATCAAGCGAATGAATGAGCAGCACGGGCAGTACAAGATTCCGAATGAGGATTATCTGTTCGTTCTTTCGACGTTTGTCCTAGATCCAATCGACTGGATGTCCGAATACGCATGGCGCCCGATGACGCGACGCGAAGGCGATGCCCTTTTCCTGTTTTGGAAAAACGTCGCCGAGCGAATGGGACTCACGGATATTCCGAGCGGCCTGGATGAACTCCGCGAGTTTGCAGTCAGCTATACGGAGCGCGAGTTTCGGTTTGACGTTCGAAACAGACGAGTCGCTGATGCGACCTTGGACATTGCGCGGCACTGGCTACCCCTTGGAACCCGCTGGCTCGTTCTTCCGTCAGCTAATGCCCTCATCGATCCGCCGATGCGGGAGTCTTTCGGCTTCGGCCGGCCATCAACGACTCTTCGAGCCATCCTCAAGACTCTGCTGAAACTCCGAGGATTCACTGTTTCCGTCTTGCCAAGACGGAGAAGTTCAGCGTTCTACTGTGATCGGCCGACTCGCACATATGGCTCAGACGGCTACGAGGTCCAGGAGCTCGGACCGAAACCCAGGAAGAAGAAGTACACTAAGAACGCTTCTGACGAATAGTGCGCCAAGTCGAGAACCCATTGGCAACCCTCAGCTACATGCGGGTTCCAGCGTCGCTGGCAAAGCGCGGCACCTAACGACCGCCTGCAAGCATCGGTGCCATCGGTGCCAGGTACGGAGTAACGTAGTTATTATAGGATTGGGGTCGGAGGTTGTCTACTGCCGGGTCGCTCGCGGTGAGTTTGTCTTCGAACGCCTACGTGCTCTCATCCGGGCGTGATATCGAAGTCGAGGATCTTCCCGACTGGCTGCAAATCGAGGATGGCGGGGGCGAGTCGGGAGAGCCGTCGACTCTCGAGGAGCTCGAGAGGCGATTCATCCGCGACGTGCTGGCGCGGAACTCGCATGGGTGCCACGTTTCGCATTGTTGCATTGTTTCATCCCATGGGTGCCACACTTCGCATTAACGCGTTGTTGTTTTCCCACGGTCACCCAAGGGCGACAACGAGTCATTGCTCAGTGTGGCACCGTTGTTATCTCACCAGCAGTTCGAGCGCCTCCGGCAGCTCGTGCAGATCATGAATCGTCCGGTGCAATGCCCCGGTCGTCCATTCGGCCGCGTTCTCATGAAACCAGATGGCGCGAATCCCGCTGCGATTTGCGCTCACCACATCAGCCTCGAAGTCATCACCCACCATCACGGTATCATTTGGGTCGATCCCGAGATCGGCCAGTACATGTTGGAAGTACGCGGGCGCCGACTTCCGATGCCCGACCCCGCGGAAGCAGTAGACCCGATCGATCAGCTCGTCGAGACGAGCGCGCGCAAGGGCGGACCAGATCTCCCGCTCCTCGGAATCGGCCGCGTTGGTGGCCAGCACGATTGTCCAATCGGGCCGGAGCTTGGTCAGTGTCTCCCTGATGCCGTCAACTGCCTCCACACAGGGCCAGGCGAACATGGGGCCTTCGTACTCCGGAAACACCCGCATCACGGTGTCGCCCCAATCCAGGAGAAGGCAGCGGGTCTCCCGGTTCCCGGTAATTTCTGGCATCGATCACCTCCTCACAGGCGCCCCCGACACGACTGGTGCTAAGGTGCCTGGTGCTAGGGTGCCACACTTCGCATTAACGCGTTGTTATGGGTGGCACGTACCCCCTTGTTGCATTGTGAGTGGTCAATCAAATGGGTCCCACTGATCACAACCCCGCAACACGAAATGCCGTCCAGGGTCACGATGTGATGATGTGATCAGTGGCACCCCTCTAACGCGACACCTTGAACGAATCGCCGACTCCAATAAACGCCTCGTTGATTAACGCGTTGCCGACAATCGACATACAATAGAATTGAAAGTGGAAGAGCGAAAGAGAGTGCAATCATGACGGAAACCACCGAAGAAATGACAACCCCGCCGAAGATTCCACCCTTCTACCGCCGAACCTACCTGATCGATCGGAAAGGGCAGCTGACAACCACCTTCAAGGTAGCCGGTCTCGTGGCGTTTTTGCTGCTCGTACTCAATCTGGTATTGGCCGGGATCAGTGCCGGTGAAACCCGCAAGATCATCTCGGTCAACCCCAATCTCGCACAACATATGGCCGCCACCGACCGCAGCGGCAGTTTGGTGATAGCCGGCGGATCGGTGTTTCTCCTCCTTCTGGTAGTGGCCCACACCATCGTACTGACCCACCGGACTTCGGGAGCATCGTTCAATATCAAGCGGTGTCTTGGACGTGTCGCCGAGGGAGATCTCGACACCACCCTCAGGCTGAGACCCAAAGACAACTTGTTGGAGCTTCAGGAACCGTTCAACCGGATGGCGGAATCTCTGCGAAAACGTGCCTCCGAGGAACAGAAGCTTTTGAACGACCTTTCTTCAAAGATCGAAGAATTCGGCCACCCCGAGGAGGCGAAGATCCTGCGCGACATCGCAGATTCCAAAGGAAGCTCAAAGGGCTGACGCCCATCGGTGCATCGGTGCCTGGTCCGCATTAAAGGTGCCAGGCACCGATTTCCGTATTTGTGTCAATCAGTTCCGGAACTGCGTGCCAGGCACCTTTTGCTTTGCACCCTTTTTCAAAACCGATCGATCACCGTGATGCCGACCGCACCGAAGGTGCTCATGCCCTCGAGCTCGCTCGGGGCTTCCTCCAGCGGAACGGTCTTGCCGACGATTTTCTGCGGGTCGAGCTTCCCCGAGGTGATCATCTTAAATAAGACTTCGTACCGGTGCGCCTGCATGCCGTGGCTGCCGAGGATTTCGAGCTCCTTGCCAATGACTTGCTCCATGGGGAGTCGCGGCCGGTAGTCATCGCCTGCGAGCAGCCCGACCTGCACGTGTCGACCTCGCTTTCGGAGGCAAAGGATGGAGTTCGCGGCGGTTGTCGCACTGCCGAGGGCGTCGATCGACACGTGCGCACCGCGGCCAGTGAGCCCGTGGATCCGATCAGCAACGTCATCGACCCCACTCCCATCGATCACAGCGGTCGCTCCGAGCCGCTCGGCGAGCGCCAGGACCTTGGGATCTATGTCCACTGCGATGACGTTGGCATCCAGCGCCGCAGCAATCATAACGGCCGACATCCCCACGCCGCCACAGCCGTGGACCGCGACCCACTCCCCGGCTGCCACCCGACCCTGGACGGCCACGGCCCTGAACGAGGTTGCGAATCGACACCCTAAGCTCGCCGCTGTCACGAAAGTCATGTCGTCCGGCAGGCCCACCAGGTTGACGTCGGCGTGGTGGATCGCGACGAGCTGGGCGAAGGATCCCCAGTGGGTGAATCCGGGTTGGGTCTGATGGTCGCAAACCTGATGGTTGCCGGCGATGCACTCGGGGCATAATCCGCAGGCGCACACGAAGGGCACCGTCACACGATCGCCCTTTTTCCATCGGGCGACGTTCTTGCCGGCCTCCTCGACGGTGCCGGCCAGCTCGTGGCCCGGCACGTGCGGAAGGTGACGGATGTCCGGGTCGTGGCCTAACCAGCCGTGCCAATCGCTGCGGCAGATCCCGCTCGCCTCGACCTTGATGATCACCCCGTCGTCGTCGACTGCGGGGTCGTCCACCTGCGAGACTGTCAACGCCCCCCCGAACTCTTCGAAGAAAGCTGCCTTCATCGCGGCCCCCAAGGACACCTAAGTCAATGCTCACATTCTTGCATGGGTGCCACGTACCTCATTGCCGCATTGTCGCGTAGCGTCGCGAGATCCTATCGGCAATGAAGCAATTAAGTACGTGGCACCGATGACGAAGGCCGGTCCAGGCTTCTGTGGCGCACAAGGCACGACGCAACCCTGAGGGTGCGACCCCGCGACCCTCAGGATTGCCCTGCCCACACCATCGAATGGCGTCACGCAATTCGTCAATCTGATTCTGGATACAGGAGAGCGTTGAGAAGAAATTTATATGTCCCATGAGATTGGGCTCTGTGTTGACATGGGAATCCGATCAGAATGAAACGCCCTTTTTTGTGCTGCATGTCGACCACCGCAGCTTTGCGCGCAATCACGTCCTCCCCGAAGAGCCAGCCGCTCAAAAGGACATCATCTTCAGGAAACCTCGCCACCACCTTCCTATCCCATCCCTTCCGGGGGAATCTGCGTATGAATGGCCATGCTTCGATAAAACATGATGGCCGCTTCTTTTGGCATTCCGTATCCGACAGGCGTCTTGTTATCTACCTTGACGCGTAAGATGGAACCAGGGCAGAAGAATTCGCTCCGGTCAGTCTTCTCAATGGCATTTCCAGCAGGAATCTCAAACTCATTGAACGCCAAACCGCAGGCTCTGTTGAGTGTAACGAGGATGCCACCACCCTCGACGAAGGATTTCAACGCTTCCACTCCTTCTTCTCCGATACCGCCTTGGTACTCAGGAGGATAGACTCCATGAGAGCTTACATAACGTGAGGAGGAATCTCGCCTCCCATTTACGATCACAGCAGGGTCCTCATCTGCAAAAACGATCACATCGAACTTCGTCCTCAGATCTGTCGTCCTGTTCTTGGTACCCCTAAAATCCTCGTTGTGAAGCGTTGCGTATGGGATCCCCAGATCATCCAAGACGTATCGTGTCCAGCCTTCGTCCATATTGGATCTCCAAGACTGATAGAGCCCGATGCGATGCCTTTTGAGCGAAGCCTTGGGGATTTTTTCAATGTGATCGAGTGAATGGGCTTCAACACGCCATTTCTCCAAAAGCCCTGGTAGGACTTTTTGAACCTGAGGTGTGTTCTTGATGACAAAACTCCCTGCAGCCGCTTCGGTACCCTCAATTCTCACGCGGTCTTTGGTGCGGAAGACTTCGGCATCCTCCTGGAGGAGAGCGAACACCACCGAATAACTATTGGCGAGGCGGGAATCAAGGATAATATGCGACGCGGTATCTTTGGGTAGAGATACAGGAGCGTAGGGGACCGTATCCAATCTTTCGAGATCTGCCTTGAACGGAATACTGATTTGATCACATCTGACCCCCATCTGTAATGGGAGAGTCCAGCCCGCATTGTCATAATTGAGTCGCATAAACGGACCGTTAGGAAATTCGCGTTTCGGGTCCGGGTGGTTTTGGATTTCGAGTAATGCCTGCACATACGGCCTGTAGGGCTGAGACGTGAGGATCACGAACGAGCCGGCATCGTAGGTTGTATCACCCACAACAAAGTCTTCTTTGGCGCGGTTGATTTCTACCCCAGCGAACATCAGCGTATCGATCATTCTGAGTGCAGTGGGATAATCGTGTTGATTCATTGGCACAACAAAAGCGTAGGGCTCTCCTTCTTTCCGTTTTTCAATGGAGTCCTTACTCATTTTGTAGAAGTTGTATAACAGTTCCTTTTTGTGAAGATACGCCGTTTTGATCAAACTCATGGACGTGGTCAACTCGTAATCCACGATGTCTCTCAGCCTCCACCAACCACCTGGCCAGGGGTCGGGGAACTCCATACCCCGTTTGACATAGTGTTCTGAGATTTCTGCGATGTCGACATTGATAGGGCTCGCGATCTTCACGGATGCTGCTTCGCTGAGAAGACATATGGTGTTGTGAAACCAGGGCGTGTTGTCACAGGCTCCATCCCACCATCCGGCGAATTCACGTCCGTATTGGACACCCTCATGGCCGTTGGTCTGAAGATCGTAGGCTATGTTCATGCCAAATAGAGCAACTCCACGCCAGACAAGAGGATGGACATTTGGATTAGGAGGATCTGCAAAAGGTGGTAACCAAAAACGAGCCCCATCCTCATTCATTTCATGTTGGTCGATATGGATTTGAGGGATCCAGTCTTGATACAGGACTTTTGTTACGGCTCTTGTTTCGGTTTGGGTCAACATGAAGAAATCGCGATTGTTGTCATGACCGACGTAATGCTGATAGAGCCACGGCATAGGGCCGCCCTCATACTCTGTTCCAACGTATTTTCGGTACCAATCGGTTACCATTTCTTGACCATCTGGGTTAATGGTCGGCGCAAGGAGAACGATGACGTCGTCGAGTACCGCATCGGCATCAAATGGCGTGTCTGCTGTGACGAGCTTGTAGGCCAACTCCATTGCCATTTGAGACGAGCCAATCTCTGTTGCATGAATATTGCAGGTTAGGAAGACGATGACCTTACCCTCTTCCGCTAATTTCTCAGCCTCATCGGGAGTTAACCCCCTTGCATCTCTCAACCTCTTGGCGATTCCCCTATAGGTATCCAGATTCTCCATGTTCTCTTCAGCTGTGATCACAGCCATGATCATCGGTTTCCCTAGAGTGGATTCCCCTATCGTCAAAACCTTGATTCTTTTGGATTCTCCAGCGAGTTTTTCGAAATAGGCCTGGATTTGACCGTAATCCGCGAGTTTCCTGTCCGCCCCAACCTTGTGACCTAAGAATTCTTCGGGAGAGGTTTGGGCAAGACCGACCAACGGGGATAGGAACAACGCGAGAGCGCACAACAACGAGAGTTTTTCTCATATTGAGTTCCTCCTTGACACACCGGATTCGGGGCCGCGGTTTTTCGAAGTTAAACCAACTACTCACCATCGACCTTGACGAACTTCAAGTTCTTGACCATATCTTCCTCGATCGTGAACCCGGTTATGCGCCCTTCTTGGTCTCTGGCAAAACGTAACTCCGATCCGCGCCAACCAAAACGATCCACTGCAAAAGGGGAAAGCGCATGCAACGTCTCCCGAAGCTCCAAAACCAATTGGCCCTTTTCCACTCTGAGAGCATAGAGGACGTCAAGTTCGTCACTGTGGTATTTGCCCCCATACTCCTCAAGTTGTGACACAGGGACCGACATAGGCTCGGGGAGAGTAGGGTTTGGGCGTTCCCTGAGCACCGCAGCTTCCGTGAATTGTTCGGCGAGATATAGATCAGCGATCTGTCTTGCGATTCTCCCGGTAGGGAAGTTACTCAGATTTGAGAGGATAACAATCGAGAATCTGTGGCGCGGGAACTGCATATACTGGGCTTGGTAGCCCACAGCAGAACCTCCGTGGCTTATCGTGGACAAACCTCTGTAATTACTGATCCTCAAACCAAATGCGTACGATAGTTCCGTTTCGTTGGTCAATTTTCCCGTTGTCAGCATCGTGTTTATTAATTTTTGAGTTCCGTTACCCAATTTATTGTCGTAGAAGTTTTGATCCCATTTATGAAAATCTTCAATTGTGGTAAAAACCCCAAGATCACCAATTACTCGAAGTCTAAGGATGTCAATTCGGTAGCCGTCCTCCTTTTTTGGAGAATATCCGTACGCCCTGTTTTTGACTAACCTATTCGGATCGTCGTGAAAATGAGAATTAGCCATTCCTAGTGGATCGAAAACATTCAGTTCTGCAAAAGTACTGGTTTCTTGCCCAGTCACCTTCTTGACAATTTCTGAGAGCAGAAAATATCCTGAATTCGAATACGAGAACATCTCGCCCGGCTTGAAATTGAGTTCTTTCTGTCGTGAAAGTGTCCTGACAAGTTCGTTGGGCGTGTAAATGTAGCCGCTGCCTTCCGGTTTCCCCATCAGCTCCACGAGAGTCAGATATTCGCGGATCCCACTCGTGTGGTAAAGAAGATGTTTGATGGTGATCTCGTCACCATAATCGGGCCACTCAGGGAAATACTGTCGCAAGGTATCATCGAGAGATAGCTTCCCCTGTTCGGCTAGAATCGCAATACACATTCCAACAAACTGCTTTGAAATCGAGCCGGTTCGCGAGGGCGTCTGTGGCGTCCAGGGCAGGGAGTACTCGAGATTTGCTATTCCGTAACCGCGAGCGTAGATAATTCTCCCGTCCTTGAAAATGCCGACTGCCGCCCCAGGGGAATCGCTGCGATCCCATTGTCGAAACAACTCATCCACTCGATCAGTCAAGTCTGTGTGTGGGTATGCCTGAAGGGCAATGGCAGGCTGGGGCGAAGAAAAGAAACTCAAGAAGAGAATTGCAAACAATAGGAGGTTCAACGGCTTCTTCTGGTTTTTTTCCATTTCAATGTCCAATTTGATATTTCTATTTCGGTGTTATTCGCGTTCCCATGGGTCCCAGTCTATGCCACGGATGTGCTTTTCCATCCACCTGATCTCCTCGACATAGCGGCGCCGCTGATGCCTGGGTTCCCTAAATCCATGTCCTTCTCGAGGGAATTTGATGTAACGGACAGGAGCTTTGCCAATTTCTTTCATCGCATAGCAGAACATCAAGGCTTGATTATCGGTGCTCACCATGTCTTTCTCGCCGTGGATAAGGAGTGTGGGAGTTGTCACGTTGTTGACATACCAGAGCGATGATACCCGGCGCCATTCTTCGGGGTTGGTCCAATGGGCTCCTTCAATGTAATGATATCGGAGGTCCCAGAAGAGGCCAGCCCCCGTCTCCGCGGTCCAACTGCCGACCATGGCGCCGAGGGCGGCAGCCTTAAACCGGTCCGTCTGGGTAATAACCCAACTTCCGAGTATCCCGCCCCAACTCCAACCTCGAACTCCCAATTGTTCCGAATCTGCGATCCCAGATGCAATGAGATAGTCGACGCCAGACATCACGTCATCGAATTCACCGCCCCCCACATCACCTTGGAGGGCACAGAGATGGTCATCGCCATAGCTGTCGCTTCCGCGGATATTCGGTCCGAAGACTGCGTATCCCAGCCCTGTGTACAGTTGGAACTCGGCTCTGAAACGGTTTGAAAAATGTCCTGGCGGGCCTCCATGAATCGTCACCATAAGAGGAAGTCTCTCGTCTGCCTTCGCATCCGCTGGGACATAGAGAACGCCCTCGATCTCCAGGCCGTCCTTACTCTTCCACCGTACGGCCTCACAGTCAGCCAGCAGGATTTCCTTCGTTATCCACGGATTGACATCCGTCAATCGAACGGGCTCGATCTCACTCACGGCAGAAACGTACAGATCCGGCGGCGTTACACAATCACTGTACGAATAGACCATCCTCGTTCGGTCTTTGGAATAGGCGAGGGCTCGGAGCGAGCCGTCACCGTTCGTGACGTCTGTTATTCCTCCTGTCTCAATGTTGAGTCGATGGAGATTGAGACTGGTACGGCGTCCTTCATTGAACAAGAGACTCTCACCGTCCGGGGTCCATGCCAGACCCGAGATTCCCCCCTGGCTCGGCCTCTCCAGTTTCCTTCGCTCTCCTGTTCTGGGATTCATGATCCAGAGAAAACCATGTGAAAGGTCATTTTCCGTACTCGAGGGGGCGTGGTAGACAAACGTCTCTCCGTCCGGGGACCACAATAACTCTCCTTCCGGTGCCTGATTGTTCGTCAACTTGGAGAGTGTCTCTTCACTCACATCGAGCCAGTAGAGCTCGGATAGGAAAAAGTAGTTTTCATCCTCCAGCTCCGTTGCAGCGAACACGACATGTCTTCCATCAGACGAGATATCGAATTCGTTGATGACGAGTTCCTCATCGGTGATTCTGGTCTCTTCCTTGGTGGCGACATTGATGAGCCAGAGGTTTTTCCAAGACTCCCTCTCTCTCCCATTCGGCGCTTCATAGACAAAGACGGCATCATCACCGAGGTCGTACTCTCGTTTTTCTTCTTCACCCATCGGCTCTTCCGACGTGAAGAATATCTGGCGTGCGTCCGGGGACCACTTGTGGGCCTCGATGTCATTCGTGTGGTGCGTGAGTTGGACAGCCTCGCCTCCAACGAGGCTCATGACAAAGACCTGTTCGGTTTCCTCAGCAGGTCTTTTGAATGAAAGGTATTTGCCATCGGGCGAAAACTGGAAATCGCTGCCACCCGCGTCTCCTATGAACGGTCTGGCCTCACCTCCGTTCGCTGGGATCAAGAAGAAGCTCTTTGTTCTTTTGTTCTTTTCCCAATCCAGCGCTGATTTTGAAAAGAACACCGATTTGCCATCGGGAGACATCTCGACATCTCCCAGACGGATCATGTTGAGAGAATCATCTATCGTCATAGGACGGAGATTCACGTCTTGAGAAAAAAGAATGCCGGCGACCATGAGGGATAAGATCCAACTTAGAGTTGCTTTCTTCACAGATGCCTCCTGCATGAATTCGACGGGTTTGATGATGACCCCAATATGTTCATGGGTTTTCGGTTAACAAAAGTAATCTACCGTTAAGAACACCGTTGTACTTCCCATTTTCAATACAGATTTTTCCGTTGACTATCACTAATTTCGTTCCTGTACTGTACTGACGCGCATCAGCATTTGTGCTGTTGTCTCTTATGGTTTCTGGGTCGAAAATGGCGATGTCGGCCTTGTATTTTGCTCTTAACAATCCTCTGTCTTTGATTTGAAGAAACGAGGCCGGCAGAGAGGTCATTTTTTTGACGGCAGTTTCCAATGTCAACAGGTTTTCTTCTCTGACATACTTGCGGATGACTCTGGCTTGACTGCCATAAGCGCGGGGATGTCCTTTTGTGGGTGGGTCCGACTCCTGGGAGACCGACATAGCGTCGCCGTCGCTCGAGAAGGCCAGCCAATCCTGCTGGATCGCGTATTCCATGTCCTCTTCCGACATGACTCCGCACGCCACATAAAGGTCGGGTTCATCAACGACCAGATCTGCCGCCACATCGAAAGGATCTCTGCCTTCTTCCTTGGCGATATCGGATAGGATCTTCCCAACAAGGTGCGAATTCTTCTCTGCGATTGTTACGAGATAGCTGTCCCATCCCGCTAAGGCCACAGAGCTTGGTTTGTGCGGCTCCCCTTCGAGTACGGATTTTCGGATCAGCTCTCGTTTCGATTCATCCCGCAGGGCCTTTGCCAGCTCATCGATGTACGTCTCTCTCAGTTCCTTCATCTCTGCGTCTGAGAGGTCGTCAGCCCTCATCTTCTTTCTGAGCTCTGCAAAAGGTTCCATATTCGCTGGTAAATGAAAGGGAGCCCAGCCCGGAGTTTCTGACCATCGGAAGAATAGGTCCCCCAGATGCAAAGTGATAGGGATACATATCCGCAACGATCTTGATTCCCCTTTCGCGTGCCTCATTGATCAGATCGACAACCTGTTCCATATCGCCCCAGTAATTCTTTCGACAGACCTTGAGGTGTGAGACATTCGCTGGCACATCGGCTTCCTCCGCAATCCGGATCGTCTCTCGAGTGGCGTCGGGGGCACGATCGAACTCGTTGCGTTGATGACTGGCGTACACGCCCCCATACTCGCTGACGATTCTTGCGACCTCGATAATCTCCTCGGTCGCTGCATACCGTCCAGGGATATATTCCAAACCCGTGCTCATTCCCCAGGCCCCGTCCTTCATCGCCTGGCGGAAAATCTCTCTGATTCTGCTTAATTCCTCCGGGTTGGCGTCGCGCGGTTCTACACCCATGACTTCAGCCCGGACTGATCCGAACCCAACCAGATGAACGGCATTTGTCCCTATGCCCAGTTCTTCCCAGTTCCGTTTGATTTCGGCGATATCGAATGTTCCATCACCGCAATTGCCAGTCACGACTGTTGTCGTCCCTTGAATGAGGTAGTTCAGGTTGATGTTCGAGTCGACTCGGCCTAATCCACCATCACAGTGGGTGTGCAGATCGATAAACCCCTGGAGAAACGGCAAGTCCGTTGGCGTCGATGGTTGTGACGGCTGTTCTTCCTGAGAGATCGCCAACGTCGGCTATGGTGTCACCAACGATACCAATGTCCCCTGAAAAACCGAGACCACCGGATCCATCGAGGATTGTCCCGTTCGTGATCAGGATGTCGTAATCCGTGGCCGTTTGACGACAGCCTACGATCCCTGAGGAGAATAGGGTGACTAGGATCGCAACGAAGATCGCATATGGTTTTTCCTCCATTTGAGTCTTCCCTTCCGATGATTGGCCTCAGGATTAGAATCCATCGATTTGTTTCGGGAAACAGTCTTCGCAGTCCCCTTCTCTAATACTCGATGTCATCAACCCGAAACTCGGCTCCGCATTGAATGCATTTGTAGCCATCGATGTTTTTCAATATTCCGGACCTCGATTGTCAGCGAATCAAAATTGACCAGGTTGGCGGCCCCTCTGGTTGACGATTTCCGATTGATAAATCAGAGTCGCAACAAAAGCCGCACTCCATGTTGGAACCAGCGCTGCTGTTCTCCCCAGAACTATTCTGTGCGGAGAACAGAGCGAGATTCCTTGTCCCTTTACGATCAGAACGAAAGACTCAATCCTAACTGCAGGCTTCTCGGCTCAGGGAGACCAGATTCCTCATAGAACGTGTCGCGCCACATGCTGTTGGAGCGCCACGATCTGAACGTGTCGTCGTTGGTAGAATTGAACAGGTCGAGCATGACCTTGAGCGCCCAGGTGTTCCCAAGGGCGAAGTTCCTCTGCAGCCTTAGATTCAGGGTATAGAACGACGGATATCTCGTATCCCCCCTAGGATCTGCTAGGATTTCTCGCCGTCCTTGTTCGAGATCCAAGATCCTTACCATCGCTGGGCGTGGTCGGCCCTCCTGCCATGTGAAATAACCGCTGAAGAACAATTCCCACGGCAAGTCAAATCCACCAGTGAATTTAGCCACCCACCTCTTGTCATGTTGAAGGTCGCCCGTTGCATTGATCAGATCATTAGGATCTCTTCCAAAACCTCCGGAATTAGCAGAAATATTTTGTTGACTCGTATCGTGAGACCTCATATTCAAACCAGTAGAATTACTCCACGAAACGGATGCATTCATCATCCATTTATTTGAATATCTCTTGTTAAAAGCGAGAATCACACCGTCGTAGTCTTGTGCATAACCGTTAGGATTATCCAACCAGATATCAGGAGGACCACCCGTCCTATTGAAGACGGTATATGTTTGGCCATTGTCAGGAGATGTCCTTTGGACTTCCTCGTAACTCGTATTCCTTCCTTCCCATCCAAGGCCATCCCCCTCCCTTTTGTTGATATACATCAACTCTGCCGAGAAGTCGCTCCCTATTTGCCGCTCCAACGAAAGAACACCTGCTCGGAATACGGATTCTTGATGTCTTCGTCAACACCATAGCCTAGTTCCCCTGGGAGGAATCAATTCCTCCCATTGCCCATCAACCACTCATATCCAGTCCAATCCGTATATCCAGGACCTGGCCAGGCAAAGTTGGCGATATGCATGGCATCGTAATATCGGCCAAAACTGCCTTTGAGCAGAGTTTTTCCATCCGGAGTCAACTGGTAGGCGAAGCCGATTCGAGGTGATATAACATCCCAGGCCATTACCTCATCTATACTCGGCGCCCGTTCACCGGTTTCCTCCCAACCATCCAAATACGGGAGAGCAGGAATGCTCCCTACTTGGCGGTCGAACCTAATTCCGAGGTTTACAGTCAGCCTTCCTCCAATTTGGATAGAATCATCGAAGAAAATTCCCCTTCGGTCAACGATGCCACCGTACGAATATTGTTGCTGTTCATACAGCAAATAAGGTTCGCCATAATAATCGATGTAATAACCGCCTCCAGGGTAGCCTGCAATAGCTTCAAGGCTCCCTTTGCTGTACTGTATTCCGAATTTAAAATCGTGATCGGCTCCCAGAAAATCATCAGCAAACTGAGAGAGTCCCGCATTCACT
>PVMK01121981.1_pt1 | contig 14581 bp, 15 predicted proteins | sample 1853481 | NCBI WGS metagenome assembly PVMK01 (sample SAMN08533507, study PRJNA380276) | Marine sediment metagenome, whole genome shotgun sequencing project. | reverse complement strand
ATTGCCTGGCGGCCTTCCTGCAGGATAAAGACACCGTTGACAACGGTAAATATGAGAATGATTGCGACTAGTATCAGGGTGGTCCGGACTATTTTGTTCACCTGTATTTCCCTCGTGTTATTTGCTTAAAATTATTTATAAAATGTCAATTACTCACTCTGTTACTGCTGCTTGGCGCCACTGACATTCAAAAAGGGCAGAATGGAGCGCTGCTCTACGTCAATTACATAGATCTCGGCCACCGAGGGCCGGACAGCCCGCACGATTACCATATACATCCCCTTGCGCGAGACTCCCGCGCCCCCCTTGTATTCCTTCAGGATGGCCAGAAAACGGGCTGTGTCACCCTTACTTTCATTGATCCGCTGGGCGGCATAGCCGCTGGACTCTTCAACAATCTGCAAGGCTTCACCGCGTGCCTTGGGGATGACCCGGTTGTAGGCTTCCTCTGCTTCATTGACCAGCCTTTTCATATCCTGGTCCGCCTCGTTGACTTCATTGAAGGCCGGTTTTACAGCATTGGGCGGATTGACGTCCTGCAGCTGAACGGTGACAATGGCAACACCGGCTTCATACTTATTCAGTACGGACTGCAGCTGTTTGCTGGTCGAGCCGGCCAGTATCTCGCGGTTGCTCAGCACAAAGTCAAAGTCCATGTTGCCGATGACCTGGCGGATGGCAGTCTCTGACAAGTCCCGTAGCGCCTGGCGAACATCCTGGACCTTGAACAGAAAATTGAAGGGGTCCTGGACTTTGTATTGCACAATCCACTCAACGTCGATAACGTTTTTGTCGGCGGTAAGCATGAGGGACTCTGCATCAAACCCTTTTTTCTCGTAAATGGTCTGGCGGGCGGGGATTTTGGTCCTGAAACCGAATTCTTCCTTACGGACGGTTTCAATATCCACCTTGTAAACCTCATCGACCAACGGCAGCTTGAAATTGAGGCCTGGAGAGGCAGTTTTGCTGTATTTTCCAAAGCGCAGCACGACACCCCGTTCACCGGGCTTTATCGTGTAAAAGGAAGAATAGCCTATCTGAAACAGGATAACGATGCCGACTACGAGCAGGATCTTGCCCAGACCACCGAATATGCCCCGGGAGGGGGGGGTAGGGCCCTGGCCGCCTTCTTCGCCGGGGATATTGCTTCCTCCTCTGCCGCCAAAGCCGCCAAAGCCTTCCTTGAGTTTTTTAAGAAGATCTGCAATAAAGTCCTCTGGAGAAGAAGATTTTTTGCCACCGCCCCAAGGGGATTGTTCATCTTGCCATGCCATTATATTCCTCGCTTATTAATATGATTTGGTACGCGATAGTGCTGTTTACCGCGGTAAACTATTTTAACGTCCCAAACTGATTATTCATCTTTGTGATGCATTCGCTGCAATATATTAAAAAAAAATGATTCTCCCAGAGTAGAGCGATCATTACAAGCTTTATTTTGTCATGCCATCGCCAGCCACCAGCTAAGCTGGATAATGAGCAGGGTGGCAACAAAGAGAACGGACTGGAGAGTTGTCCTGGTGACCAAAATACGCTGGGCGGGCAGAAACACAAGGGCTGCACCGAGTGCAATACCGACCAAGAGCCCGAAGAAATGGGCTCCCAGGTCAGTCCGTTGGCCGCCGGTCCCGAGAAAGGCCAGCAGGCCGCCGCCAGCTGCCAGGGGAAGGAGGATATCTCTCTGGCTGCCGTGGTTCGCTTGCGCACGGCCTGGTAGCCGGCCAGGATGCCGATCGTTCCAAAAATCGCGGTCGAGAAACCCACCGAGTTATGCATATAGCCCCGTAAAAAGACATTCAGGAAATTGCCCAAAATGCCTGATACTAGGATGAGAAACCAGCCAAGGCCGTTGCCGAGCAGGCGGCAGAGGAGGTGGACAAGAACGCCGCCGATCAGGACATTACCGAATATGTGCATAACATCAGCATGCAGGGTCAGTGCGGTGACCAACCGCCACCATTCGCCGTTTTCAAGGATCTGTCTGCCGGAGACGGCGCCGTTGACAAACCACCCGCTTTTGAGTGACCAGGGCCCGGTGAACAGGTAAAAAGCCACCAAGGCCCCCATCATCAGAATGGTGGGCGGCTGGTATTTTGAGAACACCAGTTTTTGAACCTTCGGGGCCGGGCGGTTTGGCGGCCAGTCGCTTTCCTCTTCAACATAGGCGGCAATTTCCTGCAAGGCCCTTTTCGCATGTACAGGAGAAACCTTTACTACCCAACTGTGCTGTTCAAATTCAATAATTGAGGGAATGTTGACAGCCCCCAGAACGAAAGACCACTGTTCCGCCTGCTGCCGGCTTACCGGTAGACCAACTGTTGAAGTCATAGTGTGTTTTGACATTTTAAAGAATGGCGTTGTTTCGAAGTATGATCTAACACCTTGTGTCAACAGGTAAACATGGAACCGGATATTGTCAAAAAAATTGTTAAATTAATAATCTATTCTTTCTTCATGAAAAAAGGAGGAATATTAGGTATTATAAATAATTAACCTATTATTTTCTATACTGAACGGACTAAAAGATAAAGCTATGCATCGTATAATTATTCTATCCATTCTGGTCATTTTCATGGCAGCAGCCCCGGCCCGGTTATTCGCTGCCCGGTCAATAACCGAATACACCAAGGCCATAGAACAGAGCCCCAAGGAGAGGAAGTATAAGTTTTATTTGTTACGGGGGATGGCCTATAAAGAAAACGGGGATATGAGTTCAGCTATCAAGGATTTCAGCACTTCTATCCAGTTAAAGCCAAACATGGAAGCTTTTAAAAAGCGCGGGGAGCTCTATTTTGAAAGAGGCACCCTCAATATGGCGGTTAATGATTTCAGCGAGGCAATAAAGATTAATCCGACCCTGCCGGCCTATAAGTTGCGGGGGCTGACCTACCTGGTGCAGGGCAGCCTTGAATTAGCCATAAAGGATGGCACCGAGATTATCAAACTGGCCCCCAATGTTTCTGACTCGTACAATATCAGGATGGAAGCATATGCGCAAATAGGCGAGCCCAAGCTGGCCAGAGAGGATGCTCGCCGGGCGCTGGCCCTTGACAGAAAAAACAGGGTTGCCCAGGATGTCTTAGTAAAAAACCCTGAAAAAATTATCCTGCAGGGTTCAAGGGGAAAGTATAAATCCATCCAGGTTGAAAACTATAAGATCTGGTCCAACAGCAAGGGGTTTGCTTTTACAAAAAAGGATCAGAACAACCAGGCAGAACAGGAAACCAGGAGTCAGCCGGCGCCACCGCAGCAAGGAAGGTAGAAACCCGGCAACTGCATCTGTTTAAACCGGAAGAAAACCATTAGCCTCTTCAGTGCATACGGAGGGACTAATGGTTTTTTATTATGGGGCAGCAACACTGCTGAAAGGTTTGACAGCATATAATAATAAGGATAGAAAAGAGTTGACCAGAGGAAAGGTAAGTGGTCAATTCACGACTTTTTTCAGAACCGCACAAAAAAAGCCCTGCCGAAGCAGAGCATTAATTGTGTGAATGTATGTTATTTGCTTGTGTGGTGCCGAAGGGGAGACTTGAACTCCCACGAGGAAACCCCCACTAGACCCTGAACCTAGCGCGTCTACCAATTCCGCCACTTCGGCACACAGCAGGAAAGGAATATTAGTACGAGGTTTAATTTTGTCAAGAAGTTCTTGGCGGATAAAATTCCTGAATTTGTGACCGGAAATTGCTTGAAATTGTTTGAGCCCCGTGTTTACAAGTGATACTGGAGAGACGTCAAATTTTGTATTCACCTTGCAGCATTGAAAAAAATGGAACTCTACAAGAACCTTGCAGATATAAAGAAGCCCTTTGCCAACAGCTTTGTCACCATCGGTAATTTTGATGGGGTGCATCTCGGCCATCATATGCTGTTCAGTGAGGTGGTCGGCAAAGCATACAAGATGGCAGGCACCAGTATAGTAGTCACTTTTGACCCTCATCCCCTGCAGGTGATGAGACCGGAAATCGGTATCAAGCTGGTCTCAACCCTTGAACAGAAAATTGAATTGATCTCTCTGGCAGGAATTGATGTATTGGTCGTCATTCCGTTTTCGAGAGAATTTGCAACTACCAGCGCTGAATCCTTTGTCGACGATATCCTGGTCAGGACCATCGGCGTCAAAGAGCTGGTTGTTGGTTACGACTATGCCTTTGGCAAGGGAAGACAGGGCAATATCGAGTTTCTTAAAAAAACAGGGGAAGCTCAAGGGGTTTCCTGTGACGGTTGTGGAACCTTTTTATGTGGACCGGATGCTGGTGAGCAGCACCAAGGTTCGTGAACTGGTAAATGAAGGTCGCATGATGGATGTTAAAAAGCTGCTGGGCCGCAGTTACCAGATACGGGGGACAGTGCAGAAAGGCAAGAAACGCGGTGGCCCGGTGGTCGGCTTCCCGACGGCCAATCTGCACATTTCTGAAGAGGACCTCTGCCCCAGGCACGGAGTGTATGTCACCCAGGTTATTTATGACGGAAAATGTTACGGAGGTGTATTGAATATTGGATACAATCCCACATTTGACGGCAAGCGGTTGTCGGTGGAAACTCACATTTTTGATTTCAACCAGGAAATCTACGGCAAGAAGATAAAGATCAACCTGTTGAAGTTTTTGCGGGGTGAGCAGAAGTTTTCCGGGCCTGCGGAACTTGCCGAACAGATTAACGAGGATATCAGCCAGGCCAGGAAAATTCTTTCTGAAGCACAGAAGGATCTGCTGCTTTCCTGTGAGGAAAAATATAACCGCTGATTTCCTGTCCAGACTGTTTGCCTTTTTCCTCTTGCGTATCGAAGTTTTGTGCCTATAGTGTATGAAAATTCAGCAGGTAGCGGTTTGAAGTTGCATTGTAATGGAAGTAACTAATTGATTTCATTTGCTTACCGAAACAAATCAAGATTAATCTATAATGAATGCAGTCTCATTGGCAGAAAAGTTCTGCAGGGTTGCATGGTTTCATTAATACTGCACGGGAAAGCTAAAGGTGAAAATTTATGACAACTGACAATAAACAGGAAGACCTGGCCAAGATTATTGAAGATTTAGAGAAGGAATGCGCCGAGCATCCAGATGCAGTGATGTCCCATCACCATCTGGGGCTTGTTTATCGCAAGGCAGGCCGTATGCAGGATGCATTGAAAGAGCTTGAAAGGGCAATTGAAATAGACCCTTATTCCGTTGAAAGCCTGGTGAATCTCGGGGCTCTCTATTTTGACCTGGGGGAAATTGACAAGGCCCAAAAGGTAAATGAACAGGCAGTAAGTATTAATATTGCCTCTGCCCAGGCCCATGCCAACCTAGGTTTGATCTGGCAGCATAAGGGTGAACCGGCCAAAGCGGTTGAATCGTATGAAAAGGCCATTAAGCATGACCCCAAACTTGTCACGGTCTGGACAAACATGAGTTCGGTATACCTCATGATGGATGATGATGCTAAAGCCCTGGAGGCGGCTAAGGAAGCAGTTGCCCTGGAGCCTGATTTTTCGATGGCGCAAAACAATCTGGCAGTAGCCTATTTCTATAATAATGATTTTCAGGCGGCCAAAATGCATACAGATAAAGCAGCAAAACTCGGTTATGCAGTTGACCCGCGATTTATTGAGGCATTGAATAGCGCCCTGGCCTGATCCATGAGTAAAACAACTATTAAAACCAGGCCATGGTGCCCTTTTTGTGGCCAGGATGTCGGTAAACCGCATTACCCGGATGCACGGAAAATGGGCGAGTTTGCCTTGGGAAGCTGTCCGTGCGGGGCAGTATACGCCAGTGACCCGACCGGTTTCAATGTGGGTTCTGCCATTGTCGAGTGTTTGGTGCATGCCTGCGGGGATGACTGGGACCTGGCCTGGGAATTGCTGCCGGACGAGGACTACCTTACCAGCCGTATTGAAGATTATGATGAACAGACCCACCAGGTGGTGGAAACCAGGAATCTGGACGGCCGTATAATTAAGGGGATTCTCTACTTCATCAGGCTGCAGGCCCATATCGCCGAAGTTGTTGCCAAGCAGAACGGTAGGAGTGCTGCTGCTTCCAGTGGTGCTCTACCTGCTGCAGCGAAGAAGATTGAAGCGTCCCCTGATCCTAAAAGGGTAAAGAAAAAAGCGAAAAAAGCGCTGGTTCTAGAACTGGTTGACAAGCGGGATGCAGACGGGTTGGTAAGTCTTTGTTTTGACGATAAGAAGACTTTACGGATGATGAATCGTTTCCTCTATGAACCCGATGACGAAAAACGGTGGAGAATAATCAGCCTGATAGGTGAGGTGTGCAGCCGAGTCGCAACACGGAAGCCCGGCATGGTGAGCGACTTTCTGCATATACTCTTTGAGGCCTGTTCCGACTCAGCGGCATCCAGCTGGGGTGCGGTTGAAACTATTGGCACGGTTATTGCCGGGCGGCCTGACATCTACGGCTCTTTTACGCGGCATCTCTTATCATACATAGGAGATCCTTCCACCCAGGTGCATGTGCTCTGGGCCTTGGGTAGTATTGCAGAAAACCGGCCGGACATGGTGCGAAACACGCCTTTTTATCAACTGTTCGGTCTGTTGAACAGCCCTGACAGCGATGTGCAGGCCCACATGTTGCGTCTTTTGGGACGTCTCCGGGCCACAGAGGCTGCTGAGCACATTAAAGCCCTGGAGAATAATACTGATCCGGTAACCATTTATGAAAACGGCTTGCCGATTAAAACCGATATAGGTTCTCTTGCCAAAGAGGCCATGGAATTGATAACAAAGAAAGGAGAAGAAAAGCAGTGAGTGATATGACTGATGTACAAGGGGCCAACCCGGAAAACGATGCACCGGAAGGACCGGGTGCGGCGGACTATAAGAAAGGCAGAGAACTGCTGGCAGCCGATGATCATGCCCAGGCCGCCTCTTTTTTTCATAATGCCTTGATCAGCTATGAACAGTCCGGCGACGAAAAAGGTTTGGCCAACGCTGCAGATCAACTGGGTGATATCTGTGTTCTGCGGCAGGACCACGAAACGGCACTCATTCATTTCCAGCGGGCATTTGATATCTGCGAGAAACTGGCTGATCCTTTCAGTATATTAAGCCTGAAAAAGAAAATGGCTGCTTCCTTGTGGACTTTAAAACAGCATGAAAAGGCAGTGCGGATCTACCTGAGTATTGTGGATACCTATGGCGCTTACAATAACCCGGCCGGTGCGGTGGCTATTCTTGAAGAGTTGGCAAAACTCTATCTTGACATGGGGGAACGTGCCAAAGCGACTGACACCTATCGGACGATTGCCTCCATTCACAAGAATTTCAAACACCAACGACATGCCCAGGAATTTTTGGACATGGCCGGCAAAATTGAGGATGGCGCCGTATAGTCAAAGGGGTGTCATAAGGAAAGCAGTATAGAGCACCCTTAATATAACAGGAAATATGTACTTATGTTTACCGGCATAATATTGGGCAAGGGAACGATCGTTGAAAAAAGGTCTTTTGGCAAGGGATTGATTTTTACCCTGGAAGCTGATTTTGACCTTACCGACCCTGAAGAGGGTGAGTCCATCGCTGTGAACGGCGTCTGCCTGACCGCAAAGCACATCAGCGGCCGGAGGTTCTCGGTCGATGTTTCACCTGAAAGCCTGGCCCGCACCAATCTTGGCGGTTTGTTGGTCAACAGCAAGGTGAACCTGGAAAGGGCTCTGCGGCTGAGTGACCGGCTGGGAGGACACCTGGTCAGCGGTCATGTGGATGCGGTTGCATCTGTTCTGGAGAAGCGGCCGGTGGGGGATTTTATGCAGTTTACTTTCGGGGTACCGGCAGGTACGGGAAAGTATATTATTGAAAAGGGCTCCATAGCCATTGACGGCACAAGTCTGACTGTTAACAGCTGTGATGATAAAACCTTTTCTATTGTGATCATCCCCCACACTCTTGAGATGACACTCATGGGAATATTGCGGGAAGGTGACACGGTAAATATTGAGGTTGACCTGATAGGCAAGTATGTTGAAAAAATGTTGCAGGCAGGGCCGGATAATAGTGGGAAGTCGCCGGCAGGAATTAATCCGGAATTTCTGGCCAAGCATGGTTTTATAAAATAATCTTATCAAAGATGATATTTATGCATCCTTATTAAAAGGTATAGGTTTATGGCAGTTTCAAAAATTGAAGATGTGATAAAAGACATCCGGGCCGGCAAGATGATCATCCTGGTGGATGATGAGGACCGGGAGAATGAAGGTGATCTTTGCATGGCCGCCGATGCAGTAACCCCTGAGGCCATAAATTTCATGGCTAAGTATGGGAGGGGCCTTATCTGTCTGACCCTTGACCGCACCCATGTGAAAAAATTACACCTGCCCATGATGGTTGAGAAAAATAAGTCACCCTTTGAGACCGGTTTTACGATAAGCATCGAGGCACGGACAGGGGTGACCACCGGTATTTCTGCGGCGGACAGGGCCAGGACGATCCAGGCGGCTGTTAACCCGGATGCCAAGCCCGATGATCTTGTGAGCCCTGGCCATATCTTTCCATTACGGGCTCGAAGAGGTGGAGTCCTTGAACGCACAGGCCAGACCGAAGGATCAGTTGATCTGGCGCGCCTGGCCGGTATGACGCATGCAGGAGTTATCTGCGAAATAATGAAAGATGACGGGACCATGGCCCGTATGCCTGATCTGGAAGAATTTGCCACTGAACATGATATGAAGATTGCCACCATAGCTGATCTCGTATCCTATCGGCTGCGGCGCGACACCTTGGTGCACAGGGCTGTTGAGGCCAGGCTGCCCTCCCATTTCGGGGGTGAGTTCAAAGCAATAGTCTACTCCAATGATGTTGACAAGCATGAGCATCTTGCCCTGGTTAAAGGCGAGATTGACCCGGACAAGGAGATCATGGTCCGGGTGCATTCGGAATGTCTCACCGGTGATGTCTTCGGTTCCGACCGCTGTGATTGCGGTTCCCAGCTCCAGGCGGCGATGCGCATGGTTTCCGAGGCAGGCACAGGAGTAATACTTTATATGCGTCAGGAAGGACGCGGTATCGGCTTGATTAACAAGCTGAAAGCCTATGCCTTGCAGGATAACGAAGGGCTTGATACAGTAGATGCCAACATTGAACTCGGCTTTAAGCCGGACCTGAGGGATTACGGCATCGGGGCCCAGATTTTAAGAGACCTGGGTGTTCGCAAGATGTGTCTGCTCACCAACAACCCCAAGAAGATTGTAGGCCTGGAAGGTTATGATCTTGAAGTAACAAGCCGAAAATCTATTGAAATAGAGCCGCTGCCGGAGAATATCTCGTACCTTAAATGCAAGAAGGATAAGATGGGACATCTTCTGGATCTGCCGGAAAATACTGAGTTATAAATTAGTGCCTGTCCAGAAATGGTCTTTTTGCCCAATCTCTGCGTCAAGCTCAAAAAATAATGCTCGGAATATCACATATATGCCTGTGCTTATTTTTTTCGCAGTCCTTGGTCTTGAACAAAAAACCTCATTTCTAGACAGACACAAGTTAATAAATATGGTATACTTATAAGTTACTTACAGCGTGCTTGAGAAGTGTATTACCAGATATAGAACAAGGAGATGAATTGATGGCTACATATATTGAAGGAGATCTGCAGGCAGCAGGGAAAAAGTTCGGTATCATTGTTTCCCGCTTCAATTCGTTTGTTTCGGAAAGGCTCCTGGAAGGCGCCCTGGATACCCTGCTGCGGTTAGGAGCTGAGGACGCGGCCATTGATGTAATCCGCGTGCCGGGCGCCTTTGAAATCCCGATCATGGCCCAGAAAATGGCAAAATCCGGTGGATATGATGCAATAATCTGTCTGGGTGCGGTAATCCGCGGCGCCACCTCACACTATGACCTGGTGGCCAATGAGGCTGCCAAAGGTGTGGCGCAGGTTGGGATGGAAACGGGCGTGCCGGCCATTTTCGGGGTGCTTACCACAGATACCATAGAACAGGCCATTGAGCGGGCCGGGTCCAAGGCGGGCAATAAGGGAAGTGAATCTGCCCTGGCGGCCATCGAAATGATTAACCTGCTCAGCCAGATATAACTCTGGAACCCCCTTATAAAAAAAGTAAATGGGAACGCGGCGTAAAGCCAGGGAAGTTGCCCTGCAGGCACTCTATCAGGATGAATTGCTGCAGCCGGGAGACCGGTTCAGCTTTGAACTGTTCTGCCGCCATTTCCAGGTAAACAAGAAAGCCATTCCCTATGCCCGGACTTTGCTGGTCGGTATTCATGAAAAAGCCGGTGAGATTGATCAGCGCATTGCAAAGCATGCCGAGAACTGGCGTCTTGAAAGAATGTCTGTGGTAGACCGGAATATTCTGCGGCTTGCAGTTTTTGAACTAATCTATCAGAATGATATACCGGCCAGTGTGGCAATCAACGAAGCGGTTGAGATTGCTAAACGCTTTTCCACCGACGATTCAGGCCCTTTTATTAATGGTATACTGGATGCCATGGTCAAAGAAGAATCATGATAGAATTAATCGGTCCTTTTGTGAGATGAATAAATCCGAAGCTCGAAATCCAAAACAATATTTAATGTCGAATGATTAAAGCTTCCAAACAAGTACTACAATATTTTATGAAACAAAATGTTTCGATAATTTGAACTTGTAATTTGTTCGGATTTCGAGCTTCGGATTTCGGATTTACTACTTCTATGGCAAAAGAAAAGAAAAAGCCGGATACACCTAGTTTTGGCCAGGAGGCAATTGCTGTCACCGGGCTCTTTGTGGCTGTTTTTCTTTTATTGTGCCTGGTGAGCTACACAGAGCCTATCCCCAACACAGCCTCAGCCTCGTATACACCCTCGGCAAACTGGTGCGGTTCAGTCGGCGACTTTACAGCCCGTATCCTCATGGGTACCCTGGGAGTCAGTTCCTTCTGGTTTGTTGTATTGCTGATCTTTTTCTCAGTGCAGTTCTTCTCCAGCAAGTCAGATTTTGGCCGGCTGCCGCTGATCTGCGCCGGCAGTGTCGGTATCCTCATCGGCAGCAGCAGCCTCATGGGTATCATGTTCCCGGCGGTTGATGATTATGTCACCATCCTGGGTCATTATTATCCGGCCGGCGGATATGTTGGTTCCGGCCTGGCAACGTTGTTGACCTCCTACCTGAGCGGTCCGGGCGCCGTCCTCCTTCTTTTTCTTCTGCTGATCTTTTCTTTGATGATGTCAGTGCGATTCTCACCCTATTTCATGGGCAAGAAACTGCTGTCAGCCTATGGCCGTATTGGTGAAAATTACCGCCAGAAAAGTTCCGAAAAGCAAAAGAAAGAAAAAGCGACCAGGAAACCTGTGGTGCAGCCTGAAATGCTTGCCACGGTTCCCAGTGTCAACGAACCGGTGCGACTGGAGAATGGTCTGGACGAGGACGAAAATGATGATTTCCACGTCAAGCCGGTCTCCTCCGGTGTGTACCGGCTGCCCGGCATTGGACTGCTGGACAAGGTAGACCAGTCGGAAGATGAGGTCGACCTGGAGCATTATTATGAGGTGAGCAGGAAACTGGAAGAAAAGCTGGCGGATTTCGGCATTGCCGGCAAGGTGGAAGGTATTTCCCCGGGGCCGATCGTCACCACCTATGAATTTGCCCCGGCGCCGGGAATCAAGATCACCAGGATCATGTCCCTGGCCGATGACCTTGCCATGGGCCTCAAGGCAGAGAGTGTCAGGATTGTCGGTTCCATCCCCGGCAAGGCGGCATTGGGTATCGAGATACCTAACCCGAAAAGGGAGATTATTTACATCAGGGATATCATTGCCAGTGAACAGTTTAAGAATTCTTCCTCCATGCTGACTATTGGACTTGGCAAGGATGTGATCGGCCAGCCGGTCATCACCGATCTGACCAAGATGCCCCACCTGCTTATTGCCGGTGCCACCGGTTCTGGAAAAAGTATCGGCATCAATACGATTATCTGCTCCATCCTCTTTAAGGCCACCCCGGATGAGGTCCGTTTCCTGATGATCGATCCAAAAAGGATTGAGCTGTCCGGCTATGAGAACATCCCCCACTTACTGCACCCCGTTGTGGTGAATCCCAAGATGGCTAACCGGGCATTGCAGTGGGCCGTCCATGAAATGGAGCGGCGCTATCTGCTGCTCGAGGAAAAAAGGGTCAAGAGCTTTGCCAGCTACAACGAGGCGGTGGAGGACGATGAAAAACTGCCCCTCATTGTCATTGTTGTTGATGAACTGTCTGATCTGATGATGGTCTCTTCCCGTGAGGTGGAGGAATCCATTGCCAGGCTGGCCCAGATGGCCAGGGCGGCCGGCATGCATCTTATCCTGGCTACCCAGCGGCCGTCGGTAGATGTATTGACCGGCCTGATCAAGGCGAATTTCCCAACCAGGATGTCCTTTAAGGTGTTTTCCAAGATTGATTCCAGGACCATTCTTGATGCGAGCGGCGCCGAACATCTGCTGGGTGCCGGTGACTCCCTGTTTATGCCGCCTGGTAAAGCCAAGATGGAAAGAATCCATGGCGCCTATATCTCTGAAAAGGAAACCGAAAGAGTTATCGCATTTCTCAAGGAGCAGGGCACGGCACAATATGAAGAGTCGGTCATCGAAGCAGTTGAAAAGCAGGAAGGTAATGGTGATTTGATCAGCGACGATGACTATGACGAGAAATATGATGAGGCGGTTGCCCTGGTGTGTGAAACAGGGCAGGCTTCTATCTCCATGGTGCAGAGGCGCCTGCGGGTGGGGTACAATCGGGCCGCCCGCATGATCGAGATCATGGAGAGGGAAGGTATTGTCGGCCCCAGTGACGGCTCCAAGCCAAGGCAAGTGCTGGCCAGAAAGGAATATTAACGGGTTGATGAACTTGTGCCCGTCCATAAATGGTCTTTTCGAAGTCTGCGCTTATCTGTCCGATCTCTGCGTCATGCGAAAAAAATATGCTCGGAGGTAAGCGGAACGAAGTGAAGACTCCGATATCAAACATATGCACCCCAAGGGCACTTCCTTCGGGGCGCCTGTGCTTATTTTTTTCGCAGTCCTCGGAGTCTCGTAAACTCGCTTACCTGATCTCAAACAAAAATCCTTATTTCTGGACAGACATTAACTTGTTGTTTTTATTCGCCCTCAGCAGACAGAACCGACAGGTGGATTTTTTTTGTTAATAATTAAAGATAGTTCGTTGTTTTTTTAGAAGCAGTTCTTGAAATTCCCCCCTTTTTTTCTACCGTAAGATTTTCTTTTTTGAATCCAAAATTTTCTGTCTTAACCCTTAGCAGCAGTTTTTTTCTTGACATTTAATATATGACAAATTAACATCGCGATGTCATAAAAAATGAGTGACGGTTCAGTCAGAATTGCTTCTTAACCGCTAAGAATTTAAGATATAAAAAAAATCATATAGTTGGATCGATTAAACCGGTTTTGATGATAGCCCCAAGCATGTAATAAAATACCGGTTCGGGGTTGGGTAATTTTATTCCCAATTCTTGGGGAGTACCACTGTTTTTTTGGTTGTTTAACTGGTTGTTCGGCAATGGCGGGACAACCTTTCGGTATAGAGTGATATAACGGGTTCCGTCTCTGGCGGAGCCGAAAAGGTAAATCTTTTTGAGGAGGTAAATTTAATGCCAAGCTACGTAGATCCTGAAAAGTGTGATGGTTGTAAAGGCGGCGACAAAACGGCCTGCATGTTCATCTGCCCCAATGACTTGATGGTCTTGAACAAAGAGTCAATGCTGGCCTACAATCAGGAACCGGATGCATGCTGGGAATGTTATTCTTGCGTAAAGATCTGCCCGCAGGGTGCGATCTATGTTCGTGGGTACAGTGATTTTGTACCGATGGGCGGCCAGGTTCATCCCATGAGAAGTTCCGATTCCATTATGTGGACCGTTAAATTCCGTAACGGCAACATGAAGCGGTTTAAGTTCCCCATCCGGACCACGGCTGAGGGTGCTGCTAACGCCTATCTTGATGTAACATGTGACAACTTGGACGACGAGTTGCTTTCCACCGAGAAAGCTCTTCCGGCTCCAGATCCAGCGAAAATGGCTAAGTAATTATCAGTTAAGAAAACGTATTTTATATAAGGAGGAATAAACATGGCGTTACCTAATAAGCCGTTGGGCGAACTGCCCGCCGTAGTTGATCCTGAAATAATAGAGCATGAGTGTGATGTGCTCATCGTCGGTGGTGGTATGGCCGCCTGCGGTACGGCATTTGAGATCAAGAAATGGGCCCCGGCCGACATGAAGATCACCCTGGTTGACAAGGCTTCCCTGGAGCGTTCCGGCGCTGTTGCCCAGGGCCTTTCAGCTATCAACACCTACATCGGCGAAAACTCGATTGAAAATTATGTAAAAATGGTTCGTAACGACCTGATGGGCATTGTCCGTGAGGACCTGATCTATGATCTTGGCCGTCACGTTGACGATTCCGTTCATCTGTTCGAGGAATGGGGCCTGCCGGTCTGGAAGATTGGTGAAGACGGCTCCAACCTGGACGGCTCAAAGCCTGCCCCGACTCTGACTGAGGGCGGCAAGCCGGTCCGTACCGGTAAATGGCAGATCATGATCAACGGTGAGTCCTATAAGTGCAGCGTTGCCGAGCCTGCCAAGACAGCTCTC